>JGI20166J26741_10631114_pt1 | contig 15493 bp, 6 predicted proteins | sample TergutCu122P5_FD_26741 | JGI IMG/M metagenome (IMG submission 26741)
ACACACCACCTCTACTTTGTACATTATTTTATGACTATTTCCAAATCTTTGGTTTTGCCTGTACAAGATAATATGGAAAATAAATGATTGATTGATTGACATCAATACTCACAAGGCACTGGTATGCTAAAAATCCCACGACAGTTCTTTCAATTTACTTTATACTCAGTCAAAGCAACATTAACTATCCAGGAAACCTATAAACTAGGCATTACCAGTTCACTTTGTCACCATGACACAAAACTATTAAAGTATTACTCATGAAGGACTAAAACATTCTCAATGTGCAATTTCTATAGGAAGTTTGAATGGAAAAGTCTCAATTAACTGACCCCTTCCACTTACAGAATCGGTCTCCTTTTGCAAGTTTATTTTTTCTTTAACTACTTGGTTTAACAGAAGACAGAACTCTCTTGGGCCAATCCATAATCAGCTAAGGCTGAAGACGGCCTTGTGTTTATTCACGACGTGAAATTACTGAATTTAGCCTTTTGCATTTGTCTGACGGCGTTGTGTATAATGTAACAATCTACACCTTCATATTTCTCACATTATTGCAAGATGTCACCCTATCAATGGAAGTAATTAAAACCACAATATACCATAAGAGTATCAAGGCGAAGTACGAATGCAAATATCGGAACAAACTGTAATGTATCTTGTACTGTGTACGTTAGCGACTTCTTTTATTGTGTATACAAATACTTAGCTTTAAAACTGCAAAAATTTCATTCATTTTGGAACGACGTCAGCGAGGTTTGGAAAGCACTTACTGGTTTTTCTCCTAGCAGGCCTAGACGTTTTTTGTCTTCCCATATTTTACTTTTACTCTTTAGTAATAATGTCACCAAGTCACAATCGGTATCAACCATCTCAATCAATCACATGTCACAGACCACATAACCTCATTCATTTTCGCGCCGTACTTGATACTTAGCTGCAAGGTCTACCAACCTTGATGACAAGTAACATTGCTCATGAGGCATACCTGACGCAATTCCGCTTACATTACGTATACCTGTCAGTAGATAGCAGCAGGCTCCGCGGATAACACAAAACTTTTCATCGATGTTCCAAAGAATTGAATACGTACACCAAGAGAACTTTTAGATTGATAAAAAAACTGCAATTATTTACTTCAAAATATTTAAATTTTCAAACTAAATTCATCAGAGTCATTTTTATGAAAATATAAGTGAAAGTGCAAGTCTCCTAAGTCATACTGACTGACAGCGACCATGAAAATGATGATGATGATGATGCGAACAACAGCGCCAACTGTTGTCAAAACAATTGTACTTTTAAAACGTTATTTCTTGGCGCTAGCTATGAATAACTAATATTGTTTCTGGGAACTAAAAATTTGACCAGGTATGTATAATATCTTCCCGTAATGGGTGTAAAGTATATATTTGTTATGTAATCTCACCAAACAGTATGTACATATATCGCCATTTAAAAAATATACCTTATTTGTATTTTTGTCAAATATGTAAATTGTGTAGCGATGTTTCTAGAGAACCAGATGCAGCAAAAGAGTTTGTATCGTCCCACGCAATTATAGCTCACAACCCCATACCATCACACTGTACATCCCATCAAGTGCCACAACACATGCACTCACAATTCTTGTAACGATATATGAAATTGTAGGAACCATGTTACTGGTCTTCTTTTGTTCTAAAAGGATACAAATACTTGACCCTGGAAGTTTGTTGTCGTTTTTAAATATACAGTGTAATCACATCAAAATATGGCAAAGAAATATCCCAACACTGAGTCTGGGGATCTGGTTGTAATCAAGCCTGTCCCTCCCTGTAGTACTAAACTCCAGAAGGTTTTTGTATAGAAGCCTTCATGTGGTTGTCTCATTATTTTCTTCTATATATGTTAGGTTTCAACCTTATAGAAATTGGGACTTGTCTGGTATACTGATTGGTTCAAAAAAAAAAAAGTGCTGATGATGGGGCATATGAACATGGCACAAAAAATGAAGCTTAGCTTTAGTCTCGGACAGTTACCACACTATTTCTGGTAGAAGTATATGACATTAAGGCATGTGCAACAGCAAATATAAATAGTGGGTATAAGGTTAGCAATATATCTAATTTGTCAGAAAGGCAAAGCTCTGGTGGTAGCACTTTGCAATCACAGAAGAAGCCTCTGATGTAGCACTTTTCCTTCTGCACTTGTATTTTTCAACCTGATGATGGCCATATGCATGAACGAAATATGTATTATAAAATAAAAACGAACATATGAAGTTCATGTGTTGTTTTTGTTTGGGCTGTATTGCTAGTGATTGACTAACACAACAGGATGAATTTACCCAGATTTGAGCTGAACTATGTAGTTTTGTCCCTATCTCTTTTTTATATACATGCTGGCTTCATAATTGGCCACTAGGTTGATGTCAGCAAGTAAGTAAATAAAGAACCATTATTATACATTACATTTACTGTTTGTAATGAACAGGCAACATGTGGCCACTGGAGAAGTATGCTCGTTGGGATGGAAAATGCTGGCATCAGATAGATGGTGAGGATAGCCTTCTGAGACTCTTGGTTGAGGTAATGATCAATAAGATAAGGTGTTGACTGTTGTGTACTGCACTTTGTGTTTTGATTCCTAGTCACAAATTTAAATATCTGCATAGAGAATCATTCAATAAGTTATGGATGTCCATGGTAATGGAAATGTTAATAGTTCTGCATTTGAGTTATGAATTTTAGTCATTTCTAGCTGTAATATAAAATTCACATGTCTTCACCACTTCCTTCTGTCCCATCTGCTTAGTAGTTTATATGAGACCACATATGGTTTTATACAAAAGTTACTGAATTCTTCTGTAGTTTTGTTGCTAGGCAACTGCATAACATGTACAGACTATCAGGTCTGCTGCGACAACAATATAAAATGCATGAAGGAGTCTAGCTGGTATTACAAGTGTATCACAAACAGTATGAAAGATACAAGATCCTTTTCCTGCTACAGCCTGATTTTGGAGAGAGTAAAAATAATTCAGTGTGTGTGTCCTGCAGTGCAATAAATTTTTGTATGTCTTTGAAGAGGTTACAGTGCCTTGTTACTAGTCATGAATTCTATTAATGATGGAGGTACATGATTAAGCATGTAGCCACATGCCTTACATAGTTTTATGAAGGATACGTCTTAAAGAATTAATTAATTTTATTGTTTCAGTAGCATCCACTTTATAAGGCCCTGAAGGAAGGTATAGTATGAAAGAGGGTTGATGCCTCAGACATGTTTGCACAAATACAATGTACACATATGTCACAATGCCTGGTGATATAATAACACTTCTGTGTTTTCTGCTTTTTTTTATATGTATAAATATATACACACTTAAACTAAAAACTTCCTTTGAAAAGCTTATATTATCTTATGCAGGGGGTCACATTTTTATGGAACTATAAATATGGTGTTACTGTTCAAAAAACACTGAATATTACTGCAGAGACACTTTATAATGCTCTTACAGGATGATGTGACAAAGTTTATTTGAATTAATAGCTTCCATGAACAAGTCATATTTACTCAGTAAATGTATTCTCATATTCAAGTGCAGAATATGTGTGTGAGATGAAGTCTCTTCATGTCTGTATCAGCTGGCATATTATGAAGATGCTGAACTAAGATCAAGGCTTGCAATTTGAAGCCCATGTTGAGCATTTCATAAGACTGATACTGCTGTCATATAATCAATTCATTCAGATTTTAGCACATACAGGAGACACATACAATCAGAACCCCATGTTGAGCATTTCATAAGACTGATACTGCTGTCATATAATCAATTCATTCAGATTTTAGCACATACAGGAGACACATACAATCAGAACCCATTTGTGGACACTCATCAGTGGAGGCAATGCATTAAAAAAAAAAATCAGACAGGAGTGCCACTGATGCACCAGTCAATGTATCCCATCTGCAAGGAATTTCTTGTACTGCTGCTTAAAGATCCATGCCACAGTCTCCATCAAATTGTTTAATGATACACAAATGTGAAAATTGCATGGCATTCAGCTGGTCCTGAATTCTGCAAGCCATATGTCAACAGTCATTGTTGTCAGTCTACTCTGTTTGTTCTTTATCTTGCTATGCAACTTTTGAACTATTTGAAAAGGGCAGCCCTGCATCATTACATGATTTATAGTCCAGAAAAAGGGGTCTTGATGTTCTACTGGGTCTCTGTGGATGGATTCACCACATAGCACACCATCTTCAATCTGTGGTGTAATGTCATCTTTTCTCCTACTCATCCAGTCGACTGTACTGTACTACAGAACTATCTGACAGTGTGTTGACTAAGTCAAACATACAGCTGCACTATCTGTACTGCGACAGTAGTGCCAGAGTAAAACACTATTTTCACTGTGTGCAGGGCATTTTCTAATTACATCTTTCTGAACAAACTGACAATATGCCACATAGCTGATCTTTTTGAGCCAATAAATATCAGTGATAGAGACCAAATTGGAAATAGTTACACTCTCATGAAAAATATTTAAAAAATAAAAGGAAAAGGAATTCAGAACAAGTTACAGAATTACTCACAGCATAACAATGGGCTATACACTTTTACTTCCTCTGCATTTTCAATTCACAAACACTAACTACTAATGCTCTCTTATACACAGGATAAAACTGATGACTTCAGGCAAGAAAATAACAAATATGTTTTAATTATTTCTGATTTTTACATGACAAACACACATGACTGAAATTATGCGAATTACAAATAAATAAGAAATTACAGTAATCTTAATGCATTTTTGGAGACCTGTTTTTTGCTGAACATAATCAGTATATATACACAGTGTAATACAGCCTAGAAAAATCTCTGGTACCAGATTACAAAAATGTCTAGAAATTTTGTGAAGCATAATATTTTCAAGAATAACTATTCTTAGTTAAGGCCAATTGTTACAGTGGCTGTCACAATAAAGTGCTCATCTTCAGCAAATACATGAACACAGTGAGTGGCCATTCCTGATCACATGTATCTCTGTGAATGGCTGGTGGTCAATTCATTTGGAATGTTATGAGGTGCCAAAAAGTTGATGTCTGTGCTGAACAGAAGGTACAGACTACTCTGCATGGATCACATTACCCTGATGTTGAAAAACTGAATGTTTCCGAGACTTCTTGGCTTGCTCCTAGTCCAAAGAAAACCTGGTCATGACCTTGACTAACAATTCTGGGATATTTGTTCACTCACATTTAATAACCTCAAAAACCGTACAACTTACAGAATAGTGTGCTGCACACTTAATGTGCATTCCGTTCTTCTCTACAACTTTTGTGCAAAATATTTTTCACTCTGATAAATACTGAGCAAGCTATGCTTGAGATGCATATAGAAACACATGTAGATCTTCATGCAATGTGGTCATTAAAACTGTCCCACTAAAATAAAGGTTGAAACAGATGAGCAATTTTATAAAATTCTACAATATGAAATGCAACTAAAATCACTTTAACCGTTCTGAAGTTGTTTCATGTGTAAAGATATATGGACATATGATACAGTTTTATAGGCTTTCTGCGGGGGACACAGAGGCACATAAGAGGCCTTTCTAATGAGTTTCCCGACTTTTTTGTCTCTACAGACAACACAGGTAACCTATACCAATATTATTGCTAAGGACTAATAAGTACACCACTTTAATTGCAGAATATGCAATTACTGGTGGTTCAAAATGGAACTGTGTATGAATCTGTGGGGCTTGCTGCAGGTGCTAGTCAAGTGCGAGGCGTCTGGAAGGACACGGTCCTTGTAATTGTTATCAAACATCAGGCAAGAAACTTACTCTTAATTTTAATTTTAACACAGTCAAACCTAAGTGATATGTTATTATTTATCAATACTAAATTCCCTTTTAGATTTTCACAAGACTCTTATTATATCATAGGCAATATAACCAGGGAATTAACAAAAATTTTAACACTGGTGTTTTATGGTATCCCATACAACATTGATTTTAATGAGCACAACATGAAATCTGTTTTCAAATGTCTTGTAAAGATGGCCTGATGATGGTCTAATGACTGAAACTTGTAGCCAATAAGTTAAATAAAACAATACTGTTGTGTTTGACTGAAAAATTAACTTATTATTGTTTTAAATTCTATAACACAATGGGATGTTTTCTATAAACATTTAAAAAAAAAAATCAAGACACTTACATTTATTCATGTCATTTTCACGCATTATTAACTCACACATAATTTGGAATATATACTTCTGCATGATGTTGTGCAGGTTGCTCACACTGTGTGAACAATAAATGTTGTACATGTCTTTTATACCATATATAATACAGCTGTATGAAGTTTATTACGGCAGTGCTAAACAGCTGTATGTCTCACCAACCTAAAAGGTCACAACCAGTCTATACTACATACATGAGTATATCCTGTCAGTAAACACAATTTACATCTACAATGCTAAATAGGGTGATACTCCATTCATTATATGTGGCCCTATACTATATTAAACTAAGTTGAAATTAATTTACTTGTACTCTGTTCTCATATATTGCAGCTCTGCATTTATTTTTTATCAGTTCTCCCATATGAAACCTTGACATTTTGAAATGTTACATAAAATTACAGAGAGTAAAAACAGAGTATAATTAAATAACTTTCCAGTTTCATTTTAGTGTAATATTAAATTAAACAACAAACTAAATGTGACATCACCTTATTCTGTATTGTAAATGAAGAATTTATCACACAATGTGTCTGAGTGTGTAGTGTGTGTGCACATGTACATACATATAACAGTCATATAATGAACTTTCAGATGTAAAGAGAGTTATACTATATATGGTATAAAAGTTGTAAGTATAACAACAATACTGGTAGTGTGAAGAGTGTGAGACATCATCATCATCATCATCATGTTCATGTAGGGTTAGGTGCGTTTCCTGTTCCTTGATCCGCAAAATGAAGTTGGTCCATCCATCTCTTCTTCAGTCGTCCTATGTTCCTTCATCCTTTTGGTCTATATTGTAATGCTTGTTTCGGTATTCTATTTGTGTTCCTCCTCTGTATGTGTTGTAGCCACTTTTTCTGGTACTGTTTTATTTCCTCTACCATGTTCTGTGCTTCCGTTTTTTCCCTAATACATTGACTCTTTTCTCTATCCAGTTTTGTTATTCCTAGTGTCTCAAAAATTTCATCTGTGCTGCTTCTAAACGTTGTTTCTCTCTTTTCTTCAGTACCCAAGCTTCATTTCCAAATTTCAATGCTGCTTTAGCTGTAATGTTGTTAATTCTTTATTTTGTTTCTTTATTCGTTTTCCAAAAGGTCTCCGTATAGCTACGTTTATTTTGTTGTATGTTTGCAATTTGTCTTCTAAATCACTTTTGTATTCGGATATACGGTACCCCAGGTATTCAAAATCTGTTACCTGTTCAATAATATTGTCATTTATCACAATTTTTACCCTCTGTATGTCATTCCTACACATTGCCATTGATTTTGTTTTGTGCTTGATATGGTCATTTTGCATTTTCTTGCTATAAGGCTCAGGTGGTATGCCTTGTTTGTAATTCATCTTCTGATGTGGCCATTAAAATCTGGTCATCTGCATATAGTATAGTATTCACTAATTTCCTGTTATTTAGTTGTATGCCCTCCTGTATCACTATTTTAAATTCCTGTATAATTTTATTAATGTATATACTGAATACCAGTGAGAGGCCTACATCCCTGTCTTACTCCTCTGTTTATGTAAACTGGTTCAGATATACCATCTTTAAATTTAATTCTAACCTTTGTATTCCTGAAATACATTTTATCGTATTTAGTAAATAATTTGGGATTTTATTGTCCATCATTTCCCACAGCTTGTCTCTGTTCACGTTATCGTATGCACAGTGTGAGTCCTACAGCATAATTCACACTTGTGACACAGTGGATAAAATTCATGAGTTGAGTGGTTCACACTCCTATGTAGCATAATACACAAGTAAAATCATGAAGACTATTTACAGACATTGTGTACACTATTCAAGAAGACAGTCTGACCTCAGTCCACATGCTGGCTATACTTTTTGTTTTGTATGATTTTCCTCAGTCCCATGAAGTAAATGATGTAACTAAACTGCACAACAGGACAGCACTATTCCCTTTCACATACTTCATACCTTACAGTTCTCTTCCTATTCACATAACATTTTGATTCTGGATGGTGTCATTGGAATTTTTCATTGACATAATCCTTCTGGCCACACTATGGCCCTGGGGTTGACTCAGCCTCTAACAGAAATGTGTACCAGGAATATTTCCTGGGGGGTAAAGGCAGCCAGTGTGTAGGGCTGACAACCTTACCACATTCATGTGCCCATTGTCTTGAAATCTGGGAGCCTCAACCTCCTGGAACCCTCAGGGCCTGTCCAGGCCTGTAATGGGATTGCTTTACCTTTACCTTTTAAACTACGTAACTGACAAAGTTACTTCAATTAAAGTAAGAAACATAAACTCAGCAAGTCATACACCACTCTAAAGTAACCTAAGAAATATTATTAACTCACAAAATCCTTGGGCAATTTCACTTACAGACAACTTCTCGCCGGTTTCGAGTGAAATTTACTGCAACAGATTTTAATTCTGCATTATCCAACTGCAGGGATTGTGTAACCATGCTGTCTCAGTACATATCAATATACAATCCAACAGGTAATGGCCAATATAGCATCTTAAATATAAGAGCAGACAAAATTATATGCAGTGACAAACACGTACTTTAGAGATAGCTGCTACAACAACTATGTAAATGTAAACATGTCATACCTTCTCAATTATTAGTGTCTTCCCACACTGTAATGAAACTTCCGTATTGCAAAATATGTGGTGTTAAAGAAATATGGTTTAACAAAAAAGATACAAAATGAAGGTACAATATGTTTCAGAGTCCAGCTCTACAGAGCATGTAACAATCTCTGACTGGTACAGACACTTCGTGAAGGCAGAAGCTTCAAGTGAAAACACTCTTGCAGGTATGAAATGTCTTTCAAAACTTTCATTTGGAACAAGAACAGTAGAAGGTACATTATAAGAGGGGAACAAATATTCCAAACCCATTCTCTACCATTAAGACTGGTAACACAAATCTATTGTTGCAAGGCTATTAGTACAACTTCACAAGTAGAAATTACTTTTTCTTGTATTTTACTGAAACTCACCACAGTGAAAAATTTCTCATATAAAAGTTGCACACCTCGATGTGACTGCAGGTGAAATGTTCCATTTCAGGCAGGTTACCATTTAATACAGAGTTATATCAGGATAAAATGTGATGCATAGTTGCATATACTTTGTCAATTGTTGACCACATTTCTTTCTTTTTTCTGAAAAGAATGTGCCACCTTCACTAAACTTCAGAAAGCAAACCAAAAAACTAGGAGTCACCTCAAAATTCTAGGTGCCAGAAGAGCACCATGAAGCAAATTCCATAATGACAACCCACAAATATTTGGTGGCACAATATAAAATTTACTTAGAATTTGTGATCCACTGTAATTAATAAAAAAGCTGTTTGGCCTTAGCAAAAACAACAGAGGATAATGTACTTAAGAACATAAGGGGTGCACAGATCTTCCACATATCTAGGAGCCACCTCAAAATTCCAGATGCCAGAAGACAACACAAACAAATTCCGCAATGACGACCCACAAATATTACCCGCCTCCATACAAAATTTGATCACTTTAAATTTGCGCACCAATGCCATGAATATAATGGGATGTTTCGCCTTGGTGAAAACAAGAGGATAATGTAAAGAGGAACTTATATAGTTTTATTTCACACCCCCCCAAAGCAAAGAAATGTCTTACTGTGTTAACTAATGTTCCGAATTTCAATGCAGGTTGCTTGTCTCCTGAACCACTTCCACCAGAATTTCCACTGGAAAAGTCAGTGCAATTGTGCATCTTGGACCCAAGCTTTCCAGAGCTTGTCAAAAGAGTGGATGCTGCATTGCAACAAATGCATCTGTAAATTTCTCTTAATATTTGTGTAATGTCATATATCAAAATTTGAATGTTCTCTTATGTGTCTGGATTTTGTCTGTGAAAATTCTGTTCTACTTCTTACATAGGAAATAATAAGCTTATTGTGTATGACTGCTTGCCTGCCATTTTCCCCCACAGTAAAGTTTTACACTGTTGCCAAGAATGGTGAAAATCAACAAGAGACATAAACAAATACGTTTTGCTCAAACATATCTCATGACCTTGATGCAAATTTCAAACAATCATAAATATTAATCTCTTTCTTTGTAATATGTACATAGCCAGTGGTAAATCAGAACACCTGAGTTAAACAAAGCCTGCAGATTCAATCAATGACTAAGTAGGTCTGGGGATTTATAAACAATGTCACCATTTTTGGTTCAGACCAGAGCATTTGAACAGTTATTTCACAATTTTTGTAGGTCTAATTAAAAGAATTTTCACTTTCCACCAAAATGATAACTTTATGCAAAACAGGCTTCCACAAGACAGGATAATGTGTGGCATACTTCAGAAAATCAGTGGATCTGGTGTGAAACAAGCAATATTCAAGAAGTCTTCAGAATAAACACCAAAAAGTGAGACGTGATGTCTACTGTAAAAGAAGTTTTACACGCACACGCACACACACACACACATATAAATAACAATTTTATTGTTATAACAAAAATTTCTTTATTGTACAAAAATTAAATGAAGTCCAATAATAGTTAGCCTACTTTTACAAAGTAGCATAACACAAAGTGGGCCAGGATACACACCTAAGGAGATGGTACTTTTTCGGAAAGATGCTCGTTTGAGTTACCGTTACACACTACATCCTGACCCTTTTGGACCACTGGCGCTGCACTTGCCACTGTAGACAGTCCATCACCATCACCCAATACATCTACCACATTTGCAGCTTGTCCCACTGCAGCCAATCCATGAGACAAGTTATCTTCACGGATATCGTAGCTATGTAATTTAAGTGTCTCCAGCCAAGACATCATTCTGTAGTGTTAAGGAATGTACAGTTTTAATCTTCACAGTAACTGGCTATCTTTCATTACTATACGTGGTTGACATATGCAGTACATATAAAATTACAACTGAAGATAGCACGAACTGTAGAGTATATCATAGCTTCGTGGCTACCCTACCAACTGCCAGCTTCAGAGGTTCTGTTTAACAATCTTGAGTAGTACAGGAGGTGCTAGAAAATAAAGTGACATTGTAAAAGAGATGAAGATGGATAATGTATCTGAAAGCCAATACTCACACAAGAGACAGAATTAAAAATAAGAATTGGATGTCCTCATTTTATACACAGCAGAGACTTGTATATGTTTGTGAATTATACAAATTTTAATTATAATATATGAGACCAAAACTTTTGTGACTCACAAACAGAAGCAATACATTTATGATGTTGCATCATTTACAACTATGCCTGCTGTTTTGCTTCATTATCTAAGAGCTTTGCATTTTAAATATGTACATACAATAAAATATACATGATCAACGTCTACAACTTCAGCGACAGACTTGCTGTTACTGCAGCTTTTAACTGCTGAGCATAACGGTGTTCACTTATTCACTCCCTGGCCTCCATTAAAACAGATGCCCATGCATCCTTATTATCTGCTATTTGTACAAAGAAGTTTAAAGATAAGTAAAATGTAAAAACTATGATAACTGAAACAGTACATAATCTTCACATATCATTCATAACAGGTAATGGCGCTTTATGTGATATTATTATCAAATTTTAGTGTCTACTGCATGAAATTTCATCAGGGGACATGGGAGATGATGCCTGTGTGATATATTTTTCTGGTTAAAGTTTGCATAAAAATATAAAATCTTTAACAATTTTACATGGAAATAAATGTCAAGTAATTCCCAGCTTTTTTAGTTCTAATATCCTACAACAGTCAAAAGATAAAACTCTTTGCCTACTGCTACTCTGGAGCTGCATAATCAGTGAACCAACAGGAAAGGATACGACTTCTCTTCAATTTCTGACTGAATTATTGTCGGGTAGATAAAATTCTCTTTGAATGCTTTCACTTCACTCTCCACTTCACACCATACCAGTGGTTCGTGATATCCATCTTTTCCGTAACGCTGGTTATAGTATTCGTAATGTACCTAAGAGAGAGAAAAAAATTAAAACTCTCTTTTTCTTGCCTTCTCTGCCAATACCAAACACAGAGCACTTCAACAATGCATTAGTAAACAACGATCAACACACACAAATTTACAGTCAACAATTATATATGTACTTCCCACATGCTGGTTCTGCTTGATTCTGGCAAAAAGCAATCACTCACTTTCATATTGTTCCTTCCATGCATTGTGAAATGATTCACAAACTCTATCAGCAGCAACAAACACATAACTCTATATATTACATATTTTACTATTAATTTGCTCCTACATGTTTCAACACGGCTGCTCTCCTCAGGGAGCTTAAATACATGTTCTTAAAATGTACAGCAATAAAATCGATTTATAATAATCATACAAATCCAATGAGGAGGTTTCAATTAATATATACAGAATTTAAAATGTTATTATAATATGATAGCATAATTTGTTGTTGATTACAAATTGTCTCTTTTCAGTTGGTTCCTTGTACTACCATTAATTTATTGCTTTCTGATCCAAATTGGAACCTGTCCTGTAACTGTAAGTACAAATATGTACATTAATATCTATTATGTCAAGAAAGCTTATTCATAACTTAAGAAAACTGTTTACAGGTACAGGACAGGATCTAATTCAGATCAGAAAGCAACAGATGTTTGTAGAACAAGGAACCAACTGAAAAGGAGGCAATATGTAAACAACAACAAATTACACTGTTACTTTATAATAACATTTTAAATACTGTATATGTTAATTAAATCTTCCACATTTGATAAGTATGATTATTGTAAAATGATTTTAGTGCTATACATTTTAAGAACATTGATGTAAGCTCCTTGAGGATGGCAACTGTGTCAAAATATGTAGAATCAAATTAATAGCAGAATACACAATACAGAATTGTGCATTTGTTGATGCTGACAGAGATTGTAAACATTAACTCAGTTGCTAAAAAAATTGTCATTAAGGAAACTGTATGTTCATTACTGTTCATTATTGGGAACAAAAAATCCAAATTATGATCATATTATGAACAAGTCTGATCCAGTTCACATCCGCTATAGTCTATTTCAATAAGATATGTTTACTATTCTCCTGTCTATGGAGAAGACATAACCTCTGACAGAAGGAATCTTGCATTATGAAAAGAATGAATACCAGTGATCTAAATTACAAGGTCTAGTAGCAAGTTATTGTGCCCACTGACTTGATGCGCTGAAAATCCGATACCATTCATCACAAAGGATTAATTAAATATTTGTCATGCAGTGTGAATCAAAAACTAGTGGCAACAGAATAACGCTAATACAGTATCTCATTATGAAGACTCAGAAAAAATGTTAACTCTGCTGTTACATGAATGGAATCAGATTGCAGTCACTTTCATTTCCTTAACTATGTTACTTAATGACATCAACGGGCACAATTATGCAGCTAAAAGGACAAAAGAATGCATGAATGAATGGAGCATGGAACACAGGTAAAATGACAACAGGGAGAAACTGAGGTACTTGGACAAAAATGTCCCAGTGCCACTTTACAATCCGTAAATCCCAAATGAAGCTGGGTGGGATTGCGCTCAGGCCTCTGCAGCAAGAGAGTGGCAACTAACTGCCAGAAGAGGCAATGTACATATAACATAACACTCTAGCACATTAATGTGACCATTGTTGCAATGGAAACACAACAATGCAATGTGTGTAATGATGAGGTACATTTCACTGTCAACAATACAATATTAAGTATTGCACAAAAATGTTTTCATGGCAAACAGATGACACCAGCAGCACTAAAATGTACTTAGGTCTACATGAAAAGCATCCTGTGTTTTTGTCCAATTTTAACCAAATGTTTAGTTTCTCAACATATTTTCATAGAAGTCCTCCATATCAAATTTCATGGAAATCCATGCGGTGGGAGCCAATCTGAGACACAACAGAGCTATGAGAAGTTCTTTGCAATTATGCAAATCTACCTAAAAAAGAAACCACCCCCACACAGAATGTGCATCATATTTAGAGAACCATACTGAAACATATCACTGTTGCTAGGATCTGCTGATTACATATCTGTATGAGCATACTGCTATTCAATAAGAAGGACCTTTGCAGATCACCTAACACTGTTATGACAATGAAACCCAGTGGCCTCCATACTGTTGGGCATGCAGGTGAGATGGGAAAATAAATGTATACAGTGCAATTGCAGGCTTCTGCCACAACCTATTGGTGCCAACTTTAAGGGACTGACTGGTTCTCCTGAAACGCTGGAACAGAAATACCATTCTATGCATCGTTAAATCCTAGAACAATATAGATCTCTCTAATGCATACAGAATTTTGGCACACAACATTCAGTAGGTTTTCAGGAAAGTGGATGTGAGAATGTGACATGGATGAAACTAGCTCAAGATTTTTCCAATGGCAGACTTCAGTTTCAGAGCTGACAAAGGATCTGGTATCACTGGCACAGTTTCATATAAAGAGATTTACCTCCTCAAGAACCAATCCAAGTCCTGGAGCAACAGGAAGATCTAACCGCTCTGTCTTCCATGCTCTGTGCAAAGTATCAAGAGGTGTATGCCCTCTGGCCACTGCAATAGTCAAACCCACCATTTTCCGGATCTGATGTAGCATAAAACTTTGTCCTTTGACTCTCAGTACAGAAAATTCAAGACCTCTACTTATGAAAGGATCTTCCATTTCAAAGTTCATGATATAGCGGCTGGCACTTGGATCAAGTGGTTTCCTGCATGAAGAATTTTGGTTTACTAATAATTATGCATGTTTATAAAATTACAAAATCCATTATATGGAAGAATACTTTATTCACATTTGTTTAACACATACTTCCGTGCAGTAAAATTGTGAAAATTGTGAGTCCCCTCAAAATTCTTGAGTATAGACCCAACATTGTTGATTACTTCTGATGTGATACGGTAAGATTCAGTCAGTTCCACACCTGATGGTGCAAATGCAAATGTTGGTAACATGTATGAGTATGTTCGAGCATCACATGAACTTTTGCTGTTGAATCCTTTTGTTGCACGTTTAACTGCCAGCACATGAATCTGTGCAGGCAAGTGGGCATTGATCATTTCCACCTTCACATCTTCAGCTGCAAGAATAATAAAGAAGATAAAGGATGTTTTCTCGCAACAATAACTCAGAAGGCTTTGTAACAAGGTACAGTGTGATTTTCTCGCTAGAGGCCCCAAACTATTGTCTATAAAAAATTTATGTTATTGAGCTAATGACTTGAAAATTTATATACATGTACCGGCAATTATGTAAAACAGCATGGACCCCCCCCCC
>JGI20166J26741_10632225_pt1 | contig 15490 bp, 10 predicted proteins | sample TergutCu122P5_FD_26741 | JGI IMG/M metagenome (IMG submission 26741)
GGGAACTTGTAATATGGTATCCATTGTTAATACTGCTTGTTTCTTCTTGTCTTGTCTCTTTTTTTTATAATTAAATTGACATTACAAAAGATTGCATTGCCATTGCTTACTGATTGTTTGAAATGTAAATGTAGAAAATGTTTAACATTTGTATACTGCCATTGACATATTTGTACTGCACACATATTCTGTACTGAATGTGATTGGTTTTTACAAACCACAACAATATTTTGAAACATATTTAATGAATAGTACATGCTAAGCTGTTATAATAAATTAAACAGGTGAAGTTGATTTTGCTGCATGTAGTCACAGTTGTCTCTTGGGCACAGTTGCATTAACCTGAACGTCCTCATTTTGTGTTCCTCACAGTCGAACTGCTGACCTGCTGATGCAGGAATCTGGTTGTCGCTTAGACCATCCAGCAGCTGCCAAGTTCAGACAGCATGTAATGGATGGTGACTGGAGCAAGGTAATTCGTGTGTGTACTTTAGCACTGAACCTTCAGATTTAAGTGGCACTGAGTAACATTTTTTGATGCCCCATCTAACCTTTTGTAACATGCTGGTATTGTATGTGATGATTTGTTAGCACCTTATCCACTCCCATTCTGGAATACTACACCTTGCTGGATGCCCATGACTGCTCATTCAGTATATTTATGCGTACCCTCCATATCTATACCAAGCTGTAGTAGTATGGAAACCATGGACAAAAAATTGCTTACTGTTGTGTGCATAGAGTATGTTAGAATTATGAAGTGAAGGAGGATGAAATGAGTTAGGCATGTAACATGCATTGGAGTGATGAGAAATGCTTACAAAAGTTGTTTTGGAGAACTTGGAGGGAAGATGCCATTTGTAATACCTTGGCATAGGTGAGATGGTGGAAATAAAATGGGCTGTAAAGAAATAGGGTTGGACATTGTAGATTGGCTTTGTCTGGATCAGGACAGGTTTCAGTGGTAGGCTTCCTATGAACATGGTTATGAAACTTAAGGTTCTGTCAATGACAAGGAATTTCTCGACTCTGTGACCACCTGTTGGCCCTTCATGAAGGGCATTGCGCCATGAATTAATTAACTAAGACATTTTTATAGACCATTGCAGCACCATTAGCTTTAAATTAGTCATGTAGAGTAGATGAAAGTGTTTTTGAATGTAACACTGTTGTTGCATAAGTAGTATGCAACAGTGCGATGTAACGTCCAAGAAGACTTGAAATCTTTAGCAACACCACTGTGAGAACCTCCAGTCTTTTGGAATATAAAGTTCCAGAACCTACAGGACACTGCATAATTTAATATGAATTAGAACTGTTCACACAGCAGTTAAGTGCATTGTTAGTGAGCATAGACATCAAAGTGATTTTTAATCCAGCAGATGTATGTGTCTGTATTGTGTGAAGCTCTCAGGGTTTGTGGTTTATTGAGGCAAAGGAAAATTTTGGGATAATACCATAAAAAGGGTTGCTGTTGTTTATGCTACAGAAATAACAGTAATACCTTAAAAGGGGTGTTGCCGTGTCTTACGGACATAACCAGAATACCATAAAGGGCTGTTCTTATTTTCTTATCTATCTTGTTATGACATTCATTGCTGTAACATAAACTCACAAGTTGTAACATCATAATTAAATAAACTACCAAATAGTGAAATTGTACCACAGAGAAAGTATGTCAGAGTGACTGAACAGTAATCATGGTCTGTTTATAGTAACAGACACCATAAGGCATCACTGGGGAGCTAATTGTTGACCAGAAGGTTGAGAATTCTCCTGGGTATTATGAAAACTGACGGTTTATTACTGTGTTTACTAGAACTTTTCCCTGGTCCCATTCCTGTGCCAAATGAAACTAGTCTGCGTTATTATTTCCTTATCATTTTCAGTATTCTTGGAATTTTGTCGTAATTGTTGACATCTGTACTTAAATATTTAAAGTCACATGAATGTGTCAGGGAGTGACCGCATGCAACAAGCACATGTGTACAATTAGATGTGTGTTTTAATTCACACATCTCATTTTAAATCCTAAATTGGTTCTATGTGTGTTAATGGGTGGATATATTAATAGGTTGCATGCAGTTGATGTTGCATATGCTGAAATGTTGGTGGTTTCTAGAATATAGTTGAAGATTCAATGATTCTGATGTCTGACTTAGGACATGTTTGTAGAATAAATTTTTGTGTAATATGTGAATTGCATTGTTTTATTATTAGTCTTAATGTTCGATTTCTTTCACCCAGGCTGACAATGACTTGACAGAATTGAAGTCACTTCTGGAGAGCTCTTCACAGAGTCTTATTGTAAGTACTTCATTAGAGAAGGATACAGAATTTTAAAATTGTCTGCTGTGTATTGATCTGTGACTACTTTGATAAGGGTCCAGTAGTTTTTATGGCAGCAGGTTTGGTTTGGTTTGAGAGAGAAGAAAAAGTGTTGAATGATAAGATAAAAATTAAACTGTAATATTGTATGAAAACTCTCCATTCAGTTAAATTATTAAAATGTTGTTTGATATTTTCACACATGTCCCTCTCTGAAGATTTGAAAATGTATTAATTTTACATTTGGGACATATGTAAATACCAATATGGCCTTTAGTCTGAATATTTTTTTCAAACCATAATTGAAGTATCTTTTTAATGTTACATGAAAATTATATGTTATGGAGTTTATTATAAGAATTGTCAGCAGTTCCAATATTGTAAATTTAAAGTTACTGCATCTCTTTTTCTCTAAATGTGTTTTAACAAAGTGTAAGATTGGTGACCACCATTTCTTTCCTCCCAGGAAATGAAGTTTTTGTTACTCGAGCAAAAATACTTGGAATACTTGGAGGATGGTCGTGTATTGGATGCGCTACATGTGCTTCGTAATGAACTAACTCCCCTCCAGCACAACACAGTCAGAGTACACGAGCTCAGCGGGTAAAACGATATTCTTTATTACACACTATTTTATTATCCAATGAATTGTTTAAATGTGTTTTTTCTTACTCTGTGACATCTGGTAATTCATGGTTAATTATGACATTCTTGTTGGTAAGGGACATTGAATACTCAACTTTTCTCATTATATGAGTTCAGACTTCAAACTAGACATACATTTCTGCTGTGATTTTTACAGCAAGCATGAACACTCATTTCCTAAATGGGGTGCTTTACACATTGCTGCAGTTACAGGGTTGAGAAAGTCTTATTTGGCCTTCAACAACCATTTTGTAACTAAGGAGTGTTGCAAATTTTGTCTGAAATGCATCTCTGTTTGGTGAATATTGAATTAATTAGTTTTGGTCTTTATGTTTGGTATGGCTAAAAATTCATTATTATTTCTGCCAAAAAGTCAGTATTGTATGTCTGTAGTACTGCCAGGTTTGAGGTGGTGTGTACAATAGCTATCTAAGGGACAGAAGTTTGATTTTATTAAGTTTTAAACTATTTACACATCCATTTATAATAGCTATATGAATTGTTCGACGTGGGTATAGGACTCACTATTAGCAATTACTTTGGTTAAAGAAATTCCAATAAGAGAAGAAATGTGATTAATATCTTATATGCAATTGAATTTGAGGACAAGCATTTGTGTATATGTTGCAGCTGGGATAATGTAGTCAGTATAGCATATCACTAGGGCTCAGTGGTATGGGGTTTGAACTGTGGTGGGTGTGAGATTTTGTGTACTCATTCAGGCCAGCCCCAAGGCTCTTCCAGCCTCCTGTACAATGGTTTATTGTGTCTCTTTCCCAGGGGTAAAGCAGCAGGGGCATTGACCACCCACCCTTTTCTAGCACAGAGGTTGAAGAATGGGTAGAACTATACCTCTATAAACATGTATGTGTGCGTGTGTGCATTCATGCGTGCACACACACACACACACACACACACACACACACACACACACACACACATATGCACGTGCGCACAGGCATCACATGCCTTCATGGCATGTTACAGGGAAAAATGTACCTTTTTTTTTACTTGTGTATGTACATGTGCCTTCTGACAGAGGTGTGCAAATGCTGAGATGACATTTTGAGGTCTGAATTCTTACAGTAAGATGAATATTAGCTTAGACACATCCAATTAATTTTTTTCACTAACAGTGGAAAAATTCATGCAGAGTTATACTAAGCAGAAGTGAACTGTGCCTTGCACTTTCTGCATTTTCTACAGCTGTAACAGTAGTACAGTCTGTGTGACAAAAGTCAAGGTCCTAAAATTTTCTGAGTCCCACACTGTTGTTATGCCAGCCATTCATAATTTCCATGTATTTGCCCATGTGTGGCTTTTCTGTACCACCCATATATTGCAGTTATTTATGTAAGACATCCATTAACCAACTAGCTATAAAAATATAAAAATAATTGAAACGGAAGACAGTCACCTACATGCAGTTTCATTTTCTTGTTTTTTTGACGTTAAAGCTGCAATTTGAGCTCTTAGAGGATGTGGGGAAGTGTGGAAGATGTCATAAGATCTTCAGTGGATGATGATGATGATGATGATGATGGTGATGATGTCGATGTACAGTCAGTTTGTTTATTTCTGTAGTTATATGATGTGCAGTGGACGTGAAGAGCTACAGATTCGAGCCAGCTGGGAAGGTAAAGGGTTAAAATCTCGAACTCATCTCATGGACAAGCTCCAGGAATTTCTACCTCCCTCCATAATGCTTCCTCCTCGCAGGTATGCTGTATTTTGTTTTGAGGCTTGTATAATATGTGCAAAATTAGAGTGCAAGTTTATGAGCCATATAAAATTAGAAAGAGTTGCTGTTCTGTGTATGTGTTTTAATTGTTGGGTTTCCAGAAGTCAATTTGAAGTCCTGGTGAGTCACAGTAAATTGTACTGTAAATCTTTAATTAGGAATCTCACCCAGCATGCTCCAGAAATTTGGGTTGTTTAAAGTTTACACATAATTTTACCATATAGACATCCCCCAGTTTGTGCAATTGTTACATTTGTAAATCTTGCATTCACCTTTAAAGGACAGGGTTTATATTTAAATTTTAGCACATGGTTATGTAAAATGTATTATTTAAATGGAAGAAGATAAAATTATGAGATAAATGGCAATTCTTTGGAAATAAAACAGAGTTTGTGCAGCAAGTGCAGTAAATTTTCTTGTTGCTTAAATATATAAAATGAATTTCGGGGGAACACAGGTTGTTTAAAGGTTAGTGCATGTTATATGAATTTTATAATTAATGTTTTTACTGGGAGCTGAACAAATATTCAGTTTTCCATGCATAAAATGGTGTTGGGTTCATTTCATCCTTAGAGCACTGATTCCTAAGCCCCTAGAAACAGCATAGAGGGCTCTTAACATGATGGAAAATATTAAAATGTGAAAGAGCAGTGGAGTTTACAGACAGAACTTCTTAATGAGAAAAACATGAATATTCTTATCCATTCCAGCCACATCTATGTGCAGTATTGTGTAGGAGCACCAGACAGAACAAGTGAAAAGTGTTAAACGGCTTTTGGAACAGAAATTTTGTTTAATTTTGGAATGCAGGGGGTCATTTAGTGCGGCTTAAAAGACTGCTGGACATGCAGAAAGTATATGGTGGTTTTTCTAAATTCTGATTCTCTAATTCTGCAGTAAATGTAATGTAAGATGGGTGGATATGTGATATTATTAGACATGCGTCTTATTTTACAGGCTGCATACTTTATTATGCCAAGCAGTGGAACACCAGAAACACCAGTGTCCATATCACAATACAAAAACGGAGGATGGTCTTGAAAATATCTCTCTGCTAGTGGACCACCACTGCACCAGGTAGGTAAAATCTTATTTGCCTGAAAAGCCCTATAGTAAGTTACATATACTCATGGAAAACATATTATAAGAAATGGAAGGCTATAATTTTACACCTAAACTTTGCATGACAGAAGCTTTATCTCTTGCATTGAGTGAAGAACCTAAATTGAGGGTGTCTGAGAATTGGATGCTGAAGACAGTGCTTGCAGCTAAGCAGAGGATTAACCAGGTGCCTGATAAAGCAACATAAAGTAGTGCTTCCCAGTTTTTCCTCTTTGCCTTATTTTGGTGATTGTACGGAGGACAAGACAGGTGGGACATACAGCACACAGGGGAGAGATTATAAATGTTTAAAAAATTTTAATCAAAACCTGAAGGTAAGAAGCAACTTTGAAGGCCTGAGAATAGAGGGGAAATTAATATTAAAATGGATTTCAAGTAATAATAACTATTTATTTTTTACTTACTAACACTCAGTAGATTTCAAATAAATAGGATGTGTGAGTGTGGACAAAGATTTGTGTAGCTCAGGATGGATGTCAGTAGTAGAATGACATAATAGGCAAGTAATTTCTTGACCAGACAGATGATTATTAGTGTATCGAGAAGGACTGTGCTCTGTGTTGTTAGTTGGGTTATGTTTGGATTGGAAGTTTGTCTCCAGTTAATGGGGAGATGATGTAGTTTTTTTTTTCACTGTGAAGGTACATGCACTTAAACTGTGCATCATGTTATATGAATTGTACGGTACATAGATTTTCAGGGTATATGCAGTCCACTCAGCCAGTTTTATCACTGTAAAATGGGAGTAAAGGTTTACATAATTTCAATATGTATTGTTTTCCTGCAAGGACCATTGATTTCTTCTGGTCCCAACAAATTGCCCATATATGCAGTGTGTAGTAATGTTGGATGCATTGTTGCTCAGAGTGGTGTTTTACTGTGTCATTCATACTTCTTGGTCCTGACCCACATTACCTCCAGAATGAACATGTGGGATAAAAAAAATAGTGGAAGTAACAATGTTTTTGGAAAGACAGTTGTGGTCACAGAAGTACATCAGTGAGTCTTAGCCAGGTGACAGAAGTAGAGGAGGAGTGGCAGGTGTGAGGGAGAGATGCTGAGGAGGATGTTGGTACACATGCAAATTTAATTTTATTTATGCTGCCCATAAAAATGTAGGGTCTTCCATGGGCTGATTTTCATGAAACCCACAGTTGCTTACTAGCATTATGACCAAATCTGTTAAACAGAATTGCACCCAAGTTGGACAGTAAATGTTGAAACTGTGGATGTAAATTTATTCATGTTCTTAAGTAAAGTGCAGTAAACTTGTGTGGACAGGCAAAATTACTTTTACTCCCTGAAGTAAAGTAAGTTTCTCATGTCACTGATTTTCACAAAACACACACCTGCTCTACAACTTTCTATAAAGAACTCCTTGAACAAAGTTCATGAAGATCCAACAGACAGCCTAGTTGCTGATACTAGTTGATGGACAGATGTGGTCTTCACATAAGGCATTCTGTCTTTACTTTGTAAAGAATGCTTACAAAGTGTTTTTCACATAGGTATTAAAGTAACTTTCCATTTATTATTTTGCAGGTGTAAGTGGAAAATGTACAGTTTTAATTTTTTGTTTTGTTTTCTAGTGTTTTTGACACACTGAATGCATTTTGACAGCTGTCATTTCCCTGCATTTATTGTTGCCCTCTCCCTCTGCCTCTCCATGGTCCCTTCAGAAATTATGAATGTAGTTTGCACTGCATGTTTATTGAAGTGTATAATTTTGTTCCTTTTGTTCAAAAGACCCAAAAACTTAGAAATATAGATGTTGCACTTTTGTCAAAGGGTTAATCTACATAAGTCTGACGTAGGTGCTATTTGTAACCAGACTTATTTATTGTTACAGTTTGTGTCTGAACACCTAGTACAGCATTTACACTCTTTCTAGGGTAGTCTTATCCTTACAGTGATGTACATGATCTTTTTTATTTAGAGAACAGTTCCCGTGTGAAACAATACAAATCCTTAATGATCACTGTGATGAAGTGTGGTTTTGCCGATTCTCACCAGATGGCTTTAAACTAGCCACAGGCTCAAAGGATACTACAGTTGTAATATGGGATGTTGACCCAGTAAGTATTATATGGTCATTTTTAGATGCTCTTCTAATTGAAGTGTGGTTTATTTTGTAGCAGCCATGAAAACCCAGTTGATAGGAGTCTGTGGGCTGTGTAGCCAAGGAATCGTGTTTCAGTTCCTGGGAGGGTTTAGTGGTTCTTCTTTTCTCCAAAGAACCCAGACCATGTCTGGGAGCTCACAAAACCTTCTGTTCAGTGGGTGGTGGGTGCTGTTTCTCCAGCAGTAGAGTGGCTGGCGTGTGAAGCTGACTGTCTCCATCTTGCATGTGGGTTAAAAGTGAGCAGAATGAGGCCTTCACTCTCCTGTATGCATTCTTGGCATGCACAGGGACAACTTTACCTTCACCATTACAGTTAAATGATTTGTTTTTGCATGTTCAGAAATTAATATCCAGAGTGAATGTGTTGTAGTACTGGAGTCTGAATTTTTGGACACTGTATTGGGAAGAATTCTCTTAAACTATTTCCTTCCTTTGACTGTATTAATACTCTCCATAGAAAGATGTGAGTGAATTTGGATACAACATATAAGCACCATTTTTCTGATCAGGATTCATTTCTGTGCATATCCACATGACTCAGAACTTTTAATCTTTAAACTTTGATAAGCACGTGAACATTGCAGTGGACAGGTGAAGTCTGGTTCATGTGTCTCCACTATTTTCAGAAGGCTGTATAGGATGTGTGCCATATTGGCATTCCAGATAGTATTTGAACATTTTCTGATCATATAACTGTTGCTGTGTTGCTTACACATAACATGTAAACATCTCACTGAAGTACTGAAGCCTAGCCAGAAAAATGGAAGATGTAAATGTCTTCACTACCAGTTACTGTTGGGAGCATTTTCAGGTGTTGCATGGGATAGTGTGATGCAGTATTTCAGTGCATATTTGTGGACAAGATGGGCACAGTGATGTGCATTGCTGTCTTAGTAACTGGAAAATTAACTGAATATATGTAGTTGCTGTTTCATTACTTCCGTTTAGTGTGCTGCATTTTAGTATTAATTTTCATAAGTAGACTTCATGAATAGAACACTCATTTTTCAATTCTGTGCTCTGAATGTCACATGCTGAGCAGTGAAGATATGCCATATAATGCAGTGCAAACAGTTATTAAATGGTTTGCAAGTAGGTTTTATTTTTAAACCCAAAGATGGTGATGTCTTAAATACTCAGTAAGTTGCCACCTAGTGTCTGTAAAGGTTCTTGCTAGTAATAGTCTGTATGCTTCCACAGATTTAATGAAATTGTAAATTGTCGAAAATATTGCAGTGGTTTGCAAATACATGTGGATACTTTTGTATAGGGTTGAAAACATATACTTATAATACAGTTGATCCTCACACATGCACAGTAGAGATAAAGGAATTTGCAGATTGATAGTTTGTGTCTTTGAATTGCAGTATACACTGACTTGTAGTCATCGTAAAACTTTGGAAGGCCACTCATATGGAGTAGCATACATTGCATGGAGTCCTGACAGTACACACCTGATTGCCTGTGGACCAGAGGATTGTCCAGAACTCTGGATATGGAATATTGAATCAGATGAACTGCGTGTCAAAGTGTCTCATTCACCAGAAGACTCACTGACCTCATGCTCTTGGCATCGGGATGGCAAGAAGTTTGTTACAGGAGGGATACGAGGACAATTCTACCAATGCGCAAGTATTCTGTATGGTTTAATGCAGTGTCTCCCCCCCCGGTACCATTATTATCACATGGGTTAATGTGGAGAATAGGCCTCCATTTTAATGCCAGTATCCTGAATGCTGGATCAGAATTCTCGTGGCTCCTGGGGAAAGTGAGACATTCCTCAAGAACCTCTTTATCTCTAGACGTAGAGGTTTCACTTTTTAATTTTTATTTGTGCCTTCATTTAATGGATTATGAGTATTTGGTGACCTAAAGTTTTAGGTACCTTGAGCTCTAGGCAATGTGGTATTGTGCTGCTGTGTGTCTGTTTCTATCCATGTGGCAGCAGCACTTCTTGTAGTGGACTGTAATGAAATTTCATGTCAGGAACCTTGAAGGAGTTACATAAATTATACCTTTGTATCATTTTGGACACACTTGAAACCAAAAATTTACTTTTGTATGTCATTTACATATTGACTAGATCAGTAATTGCTTTAAAGAAAAATTTTAGGTTATACAGGGCTAGTCAAAATTATGTTAACACTTAAATTGTAGAAACTATTTATTCACAAAACATACATGATATGTGCAAGATGATTTACAGGACGGTCTCAGCCTCTTCACCGTCTTGTTTAACACACAATAACCAGCGAGCAACAGTACCATTTAAAGCCCGGACACACATTTTGCGGGGAATAGATGATTATTATAATCCATTAGTGTTAACATAATTTTGACTAACCCTGTATTATATTGTGTAGTTGATATAAAGGTACATATTTGTAGAGTAAAATTGATTCAGTCGTGAGAAATTTGATGTAATTTGGTTGAAGCATAAGTAATGTCTGTGATTGCTTTAAGCTCACACTTTCCACTCTCATTTTGTCAGTAAGTCATTTCACTTGTTTTCCCCAGAAGTAAATTGGTAGAATGCATTCTGCTGTGTAACATGTTAGACTTTTATTTTCTCCGGCAACTTTCCTTTGTGTAACTTTCTTTAAACTCAGAATTCTTGTCTAGAATGTGATGCCATATGCAGTGAACCTTTGTCCATTGTTCTGTTTATGTTGTTTCCCCCAGTTATCATTCATTTGTTCCTGCCCTGAAAATTTGCCCAAGTACACAGTCCATTACATCGAAAGCCTCAATCCTCAAAGTGTCCTTTTTTTACATCATTCATTCATTCAACATTCCTGGTTCAGACACACGTTATACCCAACCCGATCATTTTCAAGAAAAAATTAGTGAAAATATCTGTTTTTTTTTTTGCTTGTACATTGGTGCTAGCACGCCCATACAGATAACTGGCATTAGTGTTGTAACTGAACTTGTGAAATGTTGCCATGTATCAACCAAGTGTGGAGTGTTAGTGGAGTGCCTCCATGGGTGTACAAGTTAAAAACATCTTGTTTGCTGTCAGCTGTGCTGCTCATCTGCAAGATACATTATTTATAATTAATGTAAATTTGTGTATTATCCACCAAGCTGGACCAGTGTGTTACAGCCATTTGACTAGGGCATTATAAGATGCTGCAAGCAGTTCTGCAGGCAGCATCTAGTACTGAAAGCTGTGTGCTTGGTGGACTGAAGGAGGGACATCAACCTGAAAATAAATGTTCTGCAAGCAGTGCATGTTATACTAATGGCTGGGCAACAAGTCAGAGATAAGAAGTGTAAATTGTTTTCATCTGTGTGGCTGTGGATGTGAACAAGAAAAGGAGGAGGAGATGGAGGCAACAAAAATTATTATGATGATGGCAGCATTGCTGTCCTAGAGGTCTGGATTTATCTAGGCCCTGAGGATGTCATTTTCAGTTCTTGCCTGTCTGTGGAGAAAGACTATGCAGCATGTGGCTTTTCCAGCCTGGATGAGTCGTGTGATGATTGTGTGGGTGGGAGTATTAGTGGGGAAGATGAAGGACAAAGATAATGAACTATTGCCAGGTTGAATTGAAGCACATGGTATTTTACAGAACTGTTAAACCATTCTTTTACTCACACAATATTAACAAGTGTGATGAACACAACATTTTGAACTTGAAATTGGTGCTGTTTCGACTGAAACATAAGGCTTCAACTAAACAGTTATCAGTTACAGATTTCTTTGAAAGAAGTTACTACAATGCAGCTATTAATGTAACTTTTTCTTGTTTGTTATTTGTGTGGTCTTTAGCGGAAAATTTATAATTTTCAATTTTTGTTGCTTTTTTGTGTTTCTGACATATTGTATGCTTTCTGCCACTGTCATTTTTTTACATTTTTCATTCCCTTTCCATGGTCCCTTGAGATACGATGGACTGAGATTCCATTATAGTTCTTAACATATCTTTATATTTTATCTTAACTTTTTTTTGCTATACAGCTTAAACAAGGCACTAACATACAGTGTTTCTGGAAAAAGTTTTCTCCATTTACGTAGTGTTTCCCTGTTAGTATCACTTTACCAGTGCTCCATTCTCATATCTGATTTATCTACCACTGATGCTATGTAATCACAGCAGTAAAGAGCATTGTTAAATGAGCCATGTTTTTCATCATATTAGGTAGATATAATTGTGTCTGTGTAATAGCTGACTGACATAAATGTGTTTAATTAGTGGGAGGTCAAGAAAAGCCATGATTGCAATTATGAGACCAGCTGCATGGGTACATATTTTCAGTTTTAAAATCTTGTGTATTATAGCCTCTATGATATGCACCAACTCTTGAAATTTTAACAGTTTGTTACCTTATATATTTTTAGTGGTTACTGTACTTTAAGTAAGGTTCTGAATGCACTCTACCCTCACTGATGTGTAGGTGACCTCTTTTTCATGTATATTTAACCCTTAATGGTCCAGTGTCAAGTCATACTTGACAGCACTTTCGTCGATCTCAGATCAGCAGGTTATTTGACAATATTTCATGTTCATTTTCCCTAAGCTGTTGTTATCTAATGGCTGATTTAAACTTTGAAGAATAGAGATTTTCTGTCAGATTAATTAGGACCAGACTGTTGGAATCCACACGAATAATTTGGGCCACATAGTGTTAAATAAGGATAATGTGTAGTGATAAGATAAGAGTGAGATGCTTCTGAACACTGTATGGGATGATAATGGAAGATTTGGTACACTGAAAAATTTTGTGATGTGTGTACTTGCTTAATGTGTACTGTACACATACCTTTTCTTTTACGTTACACTTACAAGAGCACATTTAACCCTTATACTAATGGTGCCTTCTATGTAACTGAACATTTTATATTAGCCTATATGGTTTATAATACAAGTTATGTCAAGTTATTTGTTGGTATTTTCTGTAGGATCTGGAAGGAAACATATTAGATTCATGGGAAGGAGTCAGAGTAAACTGCTTATGGTGTCGGAGTGATGGGAAAACTGTGCTTGCTGCCGACACTCATCATCGAGTTCGTGCTTACAACTTTGATGAGTTATCAGACTTCAATATGTAAGTACATTTTCTGAATATAACAAGCCTGTGATTTGATGATGTGTCACTGGGTGAGCAATGCACCATCACTTCACATCAAAGAAGACTTGTATCTTAAATAATGCCACTGTAAGAACCTCAAATCTTACAATATTCCTGTTGTTAGTTTACAAAATAACCTTGTAAAGAAGTGACAAGATCCAGAAGTCCTTCTTTATATAAGTGTTGTGAGTGGTGAAATATTATTGACAGACTTTGTATTTTTGAGGTACATACTAGGGCAGGTTTGTTGGAAGTGCTGCTATTGCCTGTCTCGCAAGTTACTTTAGAGGGAGATTGTGATTTATTGTCACTGCTTTCTTGCATATGTAATGGTTATTTTATTATGAAACGATGCAGTTAGAAATTGAACTTTATTTTAGTCCTTTAGACAGCTGTATTGGATACAATGAAGTGAATGATTCTGTGCCAGCACTGTCAGATTGGGATGGGGGAATAGTTATATATGGTCAGGTGACAGTGTGAAGAGAAAGCAGTTGTGGTTTATTTCCTGGTATTTGTTTGGAGGGGCAGAGGAAAACTATGGAAAACCTCAGAGCAGCTGGTGCCCTCAGCTGATATTCAGATTGGGGCTTCATAGATTAAACTTAAAATTGTCACTGCTTGAGCTGGCCTCCTTAATAGGATATGCTGCAGGTTGTTAACAGCTTGCTGGTGGCAGAGTATTGATGGTTTTGGAATCTGTGTGTGGTTGGTGACAGTAGTGGTAAAGAGAAGGTTTGTGAGTGCAGTTAAAGGAATGGGCCTGAAATTTATATTGGTGTGGATGAGTTTGTATGAGGTCCATATTGAAATAAGAGGAAGAACAAATACATGTTATTACTGGAGCGACTTGATTGACCTTTCATTATTGCCAGTTTTATAGCGAGAATGTGGAACTTGCAAGGATGCTGTTGGGTTCACATACTAGTATTATATCGTAGCAGGGGGTAGAGGTGGTATGTGGGTGGTGACAGTTGAAGATTTTGATAGATGATTGGAGGTTCAGGACAGAATTCATTATTTCCTTAGTGATCAAAAATACAGTGAAACCTCTGCTGATCATTTCCATATGCATCTCCTTCTGTCTCTCTCTCTCACTATTCCCCCCCAATTATTGTTAATTTATTCGGGTCCATATATGTTGCCTATATAAAAATGTATAATATATTGGGTGCCTCATACCTTGAAGTATCATTTCACCACATCATTCATTCAGAATTCTAAGTCTGAACCCAGAATGAGTGTTGAAAAAAAAAGTAACAGTACATTTTTGGACAGTGAAGTAGTTGTAACCTGGCCATGCTGGTAGTTACCACTGTAGCACTAACTGTACTTACAAAATGTTGCAAAACCTCACCCATGTGAGAAATGTAGGCAGAGTGGCAGGGGGTGAGTGGGAGTTGCCAAGAATTATATTAATACATGTGTAAATTGAATTTTTTATATGCCCATAAGAAAAGTATGACCTCTTCTTAGATCTTTCAAATGCTGAATGGCTTTATGTTCAGATCCCCTATACCCATAGCACAGATATAAATTCATTTATGGCCTATATGTAAAGTGCAGCTTTTGTGGGGTGTATTTTCATAGAGCTTACAATCAAGCAGTAAATTTTGGCATCATTTGCTGTTACAGATTTTATCCAGCTCAGATAAAAAAAACGTAGAAAATGGGGCAAATTTTCATTGATGTCCTTAAGTAAAGTATGCCTTTCACTGCATCAATTTTTATGAAACTCAAGCTTGTTCAGTAACTTTTTGTGAACTCTTATATCAGGTTTCTTGAAAATCCAACAAACTGTTTATTTGCCAGTACTAGGTCAACAGTTGACAGATGTCTCCAAGTAATTTTTTTTTATTTTCTTCATAAAGTATGCATGAAAGTGAGTTGTGTGCAGGTAATAAAGATAACATTTTGTTTGTTGATTATTTTTGTAGGCTTAAGTGGAAATGTACAATTTTCATTTTTGTTGTTCATTTCTCATGTTTGGGACACATTGCATGCTTTTCCATAACAATTATTTCCCTGCATTTATCCCATTTTTTCCCCTGCATTCCCTTTAGAAGCAATGGAAGTACTGTTTCTTGAAAGTTAATGGCTTAGAGTTCAAGGTGGGTAGTGACAGTGATAATATAGTAATAGTATTTAAAATGCTTTGGCAGCCATAGTGTCATCCAGAATTAATTTTAAAGCAAATATCTGTAACAACATTATATATATGTATACCATTTAGCCTTGAGTAAGAGACAAAGAAAAGTGTCAGGAGGGACCATTGAGCTTACGCGGATGGGATTGCAAATGAAGCCCAAGTAGCCGCAAACCAAGGGAACATAAGATATGTTCAATGCTATGAGATGGTTAACGAACAATGTACGGCCAACCACAGTTCCGATAAGAGACAAAGAAGGTAAATCTATTACATCTATAGAAGGACAAATCCACAGATGGAAAGAGTA
>JGI20166J26741_10633337_pt1 | contig 15482 bp, 9 predicted proteins | sample TergutCu122P5_FD_26741 | JGI IMG/M metagenome (IMG submission 26741)
AGTGGTACATCTCGAACGGCGGACGGGACGACGGCCTGCGGGCCGCCATGCTGCGCCGGGGCGAGGAACTGCAGTGGGTGCCCGACTACATGCGTCACCGCTACGCGGCCTGGGTCGAGGGGCTCAACGGCGACTGGTTGATCTCGCGGCAGCGCTTCTTCGGCGTCCCTTTCCCCATCTGGTACAGGCTGGACGCCGACGGCCAGCCCGACTACGCTCACCCGCTGCTGGCCGACGAGTCGGCCCTGCCGGTCGACCCGATGACCGATGTGCCGGCCGGCTTCGTGGCCGCCCAGCGTGCCCAACCAGACGGTTTTGTCGCGGATCCGGACGTCATGGACACCTGGGCGACATCGTCACTGTCACCGCTGATCGCCGGCGGTTGGTTCGACAACCCCGAGCTGTTCGCCGCCATCTTCCCGATGGACATGGCGCCGCAGGCCCATGAGATCATCCGCACCTGGCTGTTCAGCCGCGTCGTCCGCTCGCACTTCGAGTTCGGCACCCTGCCCTGGCACACCGCCGCCATATCGGGCTTCGTCGTCGACCCCGACCGCAAGAAGATGAGCAAGTCGAAGGGCAACGTGGTTGTGCCGTCCGAGATTCTGGACCGGTTCGGCTCGGACGCCGTCCGCTGGCGCGCCGCCATGGCCCGCCCCGGCACGGATTCACCCTTCGATGAGACGCAGATGAAGGTGGGACGCCGGCTGGCCGTCAAGATCCTGAACGCCTCGAAGTTCGTGCTGGGAGCCGGCGGACCGGCGCCGCTGGACGCCGTCAGCGAACCCGTCGACGCGGCCCTGCTGGATGCCCTGAAGGGCGTCGTCGCCTCGGCCACGCAATCGTTCGAGGCCTACGACTACACGTCGGCCCTTGAGGTGACCGAGGCCTTCTTCTGGAGCTTCTGCGACGACTACCTGGAGCTCGTCAAGGAACGCGCCTACGGATCGCGCGGGGAGGCCGGCGCGCAGTCGGCCCGGGCGGCCCTGCAGAAGGCGCTGCACGTGCTCTTGCGGCTGTTCGCGCCGTTCCTGCCATTCGTCACCGAAGAGGTGTGGAGCTGGTGGCGCGAAGGTTCCATCCACCTGAGCCCCTGGCCGGCCCTCGAAGAGTTGGCCGTCACGGGGGATGGGGCCCTGCTGGACGACGTGGCCGCGGTGCTGGAGCGCCTGCGCGGCGTCAAGTCGGAGGCAAAGGTGTCGATGAAGGCGCGGCTTCGCGGCGTGACCGTCGCCGCCCCCGCCGAGAGGCTCGAGCGTCTGCGCACCGCCCAATCCGATCTCGTGGCCGTCGGCGGCATCGACGGGCAGATCGCCTGGCGCGAAGCAGCCGACTTCTCGCTGACAGCGGAAGCCGTCACCGCGAACCCCGTCGGTTGACGCCCAATCCTCGCGCTCGGTGCTTGCCGCCACGCCCCTGAAGTGTCACAATCGTAGCTGGGGATATTGGCTGGGGGAACAAACAGCATCTGCGCCATGCGTTCCTTGATCGCCCCGGCCACTCGGATTGGGGAGACATGTACATTCGCGGCTTCGCTCGCGCCCGACTGGCGTCGGGGTTTGGCATCGTGCTGGCGATGGCGGCAGGCGGGCTGCTCGCTTCCCCAGGCGTGGCGCACGCGGACTCCATCACGTGGCAAGTGACGTCGACGGCCTACGACGCCGGCTGGTGCAGCACTCCCGGAGGCGACCCCGCCAGTGCGCCCGAAGGAACCCTGGCCTGGGCGCTGAACCAGTGGAACAACGCCTCGACGCCGGGCGACTATGCGATTCAGCTCGCCGTCGCCGGCACCATCGTGCTGCCGTGCCCGTTGACGATCCAGCCGCCAGTGGCGTCATCGCTCGGGCTGTCGCCGATCAGCTTCGCAATCACCGGACTGGGCTCCGGCCCAAGCGTCATCGACGGCAGCCAACTGCCTGGCATGGCTTTCGCGCTCTACGACCAGTCCTTCCCGGGGTTCACCGGCTTCTCCTTCAAGGGCTTCACCTTCATCGCCGGTGACATCGACCTGGAGGCCCGCGGGCATGCGCTGACGCTGGACGATGTGCACATCGCCGGCGGCAGCGCCGCGAACTACGTGCCGTACGGTGCCTTCTCCGTGGGGCCGTACGGACCCCACATCACGATCGGGTCCTCGCCGCAGCTGACCATCTCGAACTCCGTGATCGACTTGCCACTCAACCCCTATTACGCGAACGGCAACTACGGCCCCAACGCCGTCGCATATCTGGAACTCGGCGCCCCCTACTACGCAGGACCCTGTTCGGTGGACGTTGCGAACACGGCGATCAATGCCACCTTCTCGCCCGCCTACGGATCGCTCAACTACGTTCTGCTCGGGAAGGGCTGCGACTACTCGTTCGACCACGTCACGACCACCGAAGCGAACACGCCAACCAGCGCCGGCCCGACCGACCAGACGGTCATGTTCGGCCTCACCAGCGACTCCATCGGCTCCCTGGCCATCAGCAACTCCACGATGACGTCCGGCGGGTCCTTCACCAATCTTCACCTTGGTGGTGACGCGACCATCACCGACTCGTCCTTGACGCAACCCCTGGACATCGGCGACGCCGCGTACATCGGCATCCTGACGCTGGATTGCCCGTCCGGCCAGTGCGCCATGACGGTCGAACGCTCCCTCATCTCGGGGCGGCTGAACGCCCACGTCCCCTCGGTCTTCTACGGCGGCGGATTCAGCTCGGTGCTGATCGAGGATTCGACGCTGTACACGGCGGCCGGCCTCTCGCAGGGCACCGGCTCGCCCATGACCGGGCTTGTGCTTCCCCCGCAGTCGACGCAAACCGCCGTCACGGTGACCCTGACGAACAACACGATTCTCGCCGATCCGAACCTGAACGGCGGCGTCGCCATGGCGTTGCTGCAAGCGAACGCCGGGCAGGGGGCAGTGACGCTGGCGGCCAGCAACAATGTGATCGATTCGGGAGCCTGTGCCCCCATCGTTGGCGCGGGGGGCCCGGTCACCATCACCGGCGCCGGCAACGTCGTGACATCGAATGACACGTGTCAGGGCGGCTACACCGCGTTGCCGGACGGCTCGTACGAGACGATGAGCACCGCGACGATGGCCCTCGGCCCGCTCGCCGACAACGGCGGTGCGACCAAGACATTCAAGCCGGCCCCGGGCAGCCCGTTGATCGACACCGGCGACACTGCGGCCTGCGCCGGCACCTGCGCGGCCAGCGACCAGCGCGGGCTGGCGCGCGTCGCCGGCGGCAGCGTCGACGTGGGCGCGGTGGAGACTCAGCCGGGCGTCATCACCATCTCACCCGCCAAGCAGACGGTCACAGGCGGAGCCACGGCCGTCGTCACGCTGCACCGGGCGGGGGGCAGCGACGGGGCGGTCACCGTGACGGTTGCCACGGCGGACGGCACGGCCACCCAGGGCGTGGACTACGTCGCCCTGTCGCAGCCGGTCACCTGGGCGGACGGGGACACGGCCGACAAACCAGTCAAGATCAAGACGATCGACGCACTGACGGGCCAGGATCCCGACTTCACCGTCGCCATCTCCGCCGCCGCCGCGCCTTGGGTCATCGGCGCCGACCGTGTCGCCACCGTCAACATCGTCGACCAGGCGCCGCCGGCCCAACCACAGGTCGAACCGTCCGCCCAGCCGCCGGCCGCACCGCCGACCGTGCCGGCCGGTCCGGCGTCGCCCGGTCCCGTCACCCTAGGGCAGACGGGCGGCTACGTGGTGCCGGCCGCTCCGAACCGGCTGGCCGGCCTGGCACCGTTCCTGATCGGCTCCGGCCTGCTGGTCCTGGTGTACGGCCGCCGTCGCCGGCTCGGGCTCGCCGGCTAGCGGCTAGGCCCAATGCGCCAGCCAGCGCTTGAGGGCCGTGACGTCGTTCGGCATGTCGATGACGTGCCGCGGGGCGTCCTCGATGCCAGCGAAGCGTGGCGGCATCGGGGGGACCTCCCCGATCGCCTCCTCGATGGTGGCGGCGAACTTGACGGGCAGTGCCGTCTCGTAGGCGATGACCGGGCCCGCCACCGCGCCCGTCTCCAAGAGTTGACGGGCGACGTGGACGCCGTCGGCGGTGTGCGGATCGATCAGCACGCCGTCCGTCTGCCACAGCTCGCGGATCGTCGCCACTCGGTCCGCGTGAGTGCTGGAGCCGGCGACGATGCCGTACCGCGCCTCCTGGGTCGCCAGGTCGGCGTCCTTCGACAGATCGAAGAATCCGTCCGCCACGAGGCGCCGGCCGAACAGGTCGGCGGTGCGCGCCGCATCGCGTCCGACGAGGTCGAAGACGAAGCGCTCGAGATTCGACGCCTTCGATATGTCCATCGACGGGCTCGACGTGGCGACCGTCTCCGCGCTCGATCGCGGCCGGTAGAGGCCGGTCGAGAAGAACTCGGCCAGGATGTTGTTCTCGTTCGTGGCCAGGATCAGGTGGGCCACCGGCAGGCCCATGCGCTTGGCCACATAGGCCGACATGATGTCGCCGAAGTTGCCCGTCGGCACGCTGATCGAAACGGGCGTCGTCTCGTCCGCGCTGACCCCGAGGTAGGCGGCGAAGGCGTAGACGATCTGGGCCAGCAACCGGGCCACGTTGATCGAGTTGACGGCGCCGATGCGGTGGGCCGCCTTGAACGACGCGTCCAGGTTGACGGCCTTGACCAGGTCCTGGCAGTCGTCGAAGACGCCTTCGACGGCCAGATTGGCGATGGACGGATCGTCGATGGCATACATCTGCGCCTGCTGGAAATCGCTCATGCGGCCGGCCGGCGTCAGCATGGCGACCTTGATGCCGCGGCGTCCCAGCAGGGCGTACTCGGCCGCGCTGCCCGTGTCGCCCGACGTGGCGCCCAGCACCGTCAGCGTCGTGTGGCGCCTGGCCAGCTCCCGCTCGAACAGGCGGCCCAGCAGCTGCATCGCCATGTCCTTGAAGGACGCCGTCGGACCGTTGGACAGATGCGCCAGCCACAGCCCGTCGCGCACCTCGCTGACCGGGACGACGAGGTCGCTGCCAAAGTTCTGCGGGCTGTATGCGGCCGCGCAGGCCGACCGCAGCTCGGCGCCCGGCATGTCGTCGATGAACAGAGCGAGCACCTCGCCGGCCAGGGCCGCATATCCCTCGTCGGCCAGCACCCGGCGCCAGCGCCTCAGCTCCGTCGGAGTCACCTCCGGATACCGCTCCGGCACGAAGAGCCCGCCGTCGGGGGCCAATCCCTCGAGCAGCACGTCGGCGAACGGCTGCGCCTTCCCACCCCTTGTCGACACGAAACGCATGTGACAAGGCTACCGGACCACGACTCCACCGGCCGGCGGGCGTCCCGGCTCGGCCGGACGCGCCGCGTCCGGCAACGCCGGATGCCTACTTGATGCCCGAGAACCCGATCGAGTTGATGACCCGCTTGCCCAGAGCCAGGTAGAGGACGACGATCGGGATCGCCGCGATCAGGGCGGCCGCCATCAGGCCGGCCCAGTCCGGGCCCGTCTGCGGTGTCTGCGAGCGGAACACGCCCAGCGCCACCGTCAGCGTCCGGACCTTGGCGTCGGGGGCCACCAACAGGGGCCACATGTAGTCGTTCCATGCCCCGATGAAGGTCAACATCGCCAACGTGATGATCGGGCCGCTGGACATGGGGACCACGAGGCCGAAGAAGCGGCGGAGGTAGCCGGCGCCGTCGATCATGGCGGACTCCTCGACCTCCCGCGAGATGCCCAGGAAGAACTGGCGCAGGAAGAAGACGGCGAAGGGGGCCATCAGCATGGTCGGCAGTGTGATGCCCAGGTAGGTGTTGAACAGGCCGGCGTCCCGGATCATCACGAAGTTCGGCAAGGTCGTGAAGATCGGCGGAATCATCAGGGCCGTGATGAAGACGAAGAAGACCGCGTTGCGGCCCTTCCAGCGCAGCCGCGCGAAGGCGAAGGCCGCCAGCGCACAGCTGGCCGTCTGCACGACCGTGATGATGATGGCCACGATCAACGAGTTCTTGAGCGACCCGAGGAAGTCCATGGAGGCCCCGGAACCGCCCTGGGCCAGCGCCTCCTTGGGCGATTCCAGCCCGAGTACGCGCAGGACGGCGCCAACCGTGGCGCCCACCGGCAGCATCGAGCCGGGCGAGGCGGACAGCGCGTTGGTCGTCGAGAACGCGGTCCGGATCATCCAGTAGAACGGGAACAGCGTCGCGAGCACGAACACCCACAGGCCGACCCAGGCTGCCACGCGGCCCACATTGAAGCGGTGATGACGGCGGACGCCCACACTGGTCTGGACCTTGAGGTCGAGATCCTCAGATTGAATCAATGACATGGCGCACCCCCTTTCAGTCCAGGTCCGTCTGATCCGCGCGCATCAGGCGCAGCTGGAGATAGGCCACGGCCGCCAGGATCACGAACAGCGCGACCGTCATGGCCGACGCGTAGCCGAAGTGGGATCTCTGGAAGGCGTTCTCGTAGATGTAGTAGTAGATGACGCGCGTGGCGTTGACGGGTCCACCACGGGTCGTGACCGCGACCGTGTCGAAGATCTGGAACGATCCTATGACGGTTATGACCAGCACCAGGGCCAGCACGGGTCGCAGCAGCGGCAGTGTGATGTGGAGGAACGACTTGCCCTCACCGGCGCCGTCGATCGCGCCGGCCTCGTACAGGTCGCGCGGAATCATCTGCAACCCGGCGAAGATCAGCAACGCGGTGTAGCCCATGTGCCGCCACGTGTTGACCAGGGCGATCGTGACGATGCTGAGATGCGGCGAGCCGAAGAACGCCTGCCTCTGGAAGCCCAGCGCCTCCAACCCGATGTTGATGATGCCGATGAGCTGGTTGCACATCCAGAACCAAACGATGGCCACAACGACGTTGGCGATCAGGTACGGCAGCAGCAGCACGCCTCGTATGACGATCGACGTCGTCAGACGCTGCAAGAGCACCGCGAGGAACAGCGCGACGACGGTCTGCGTCGAGATGTTGACGAGCACATACTCCAGCGTCACCAGCAGGGCGTTCCAGAACTGCTTGTCCGTGAACATCTGCTGGTAGTTGGCGACGCCGACCCAATTCGGGCTGCCGGCCAGCGCGTAGTCCGTGAACGAGTAGAGGATGCCGCGGATCGCCGGATACAGGTAGAAGACGGCGAAGCCGACGGCGGCCGGCAGTATGAACAACAACGCCGGACCGAGATCCGTCCGTCGTTTGTGCTTGAGCCCGTCATCGGGCTTGGCGCCGACGCGCTGTGCAACCGCCATGGTGCTCATGGACCGGCCTCCTAACACTGTTCGACAGACAGCAGCAATGGTTCATCGGGTGGGATGTCTGGCAGCTGGAATCCGTGGTTGGCCAGGCATTGCCCCGTCAGCGTCAGGCCGGTCTCCCACCACGGAGGCGGCGCGAAGTAGTACCTGTCGACCATGGCCCGGCTGGGCTCCAGCGCCTTCAGGTGATACTTGCTCTTGGGATCGAGGCCAGGCAAGCGCAGCATTCCGGGCGGCCCGTAGACCGACGTCTCCAGGAAGACCACCGCGAACAGCGCTCGGTCGCCCTTGTCTGACACCACACCGTGCGCCCAGACCGCCGGGTCCGGATGGTCGACGTGAACGACCTCACCAGAGTGCAGCAAGGGCCGCCATTGCTTGTACAAGGCGATCCAGGCGGCCAGGTCGCGGCGGGCGTCGTCGTCGACGGACGAGATGTCCCACTCGACCCCGAGATCGCCGAACATCGCCGTCACCGCCCGCATCGCCAACGACAGCCGTCGCCACGACTGATGGTTCGGATCGGCCGAGACGTGCGACCCGATGAGCTCGGGCGGCAACAGGAGACCGGTGTACCGCTGAATGGCCTGCCGCTCGTGCGCGTCGGTGCAGTCGGAACCCCACATGCGGTCGACGCGCTCCATGATGCCGAGGTCGGCGCGCGACCCGCCAGACGAGCAGGATTCGATGGCCAGCGCCGGATGACGCTTCTTCAGATCGTCGATCAAGGCGTAGGTGGCCAGGGTCTGGGCGTGCACACCCGCCCGCCCGCTCGCCTGGTCGCCCGCCTCGATCAGGTCGCGGTTGTGGTCCCACTTCAGATAGTCGATGTCGTACTCGTCGACCAGGGCGTTCAGCCGGTCGCGAATGTAGGCGAAGGCCTCCGGGTTGCCCAGGTTGAGCACCTGCTGGTGCCGTTGCTCGGGAGGCAGGCGGTCGCCCGTCGCGAGAATCCAGTCGGGGTGGGCGCGGGCCAGGTCGGAATCGGAATTGATCATCTCCGGCTCGACCCACAGCCCGAACTGCATGTGATGGCTGCGCAGGCGGTCGACCAGCGGATGCAGGCCATCGGGCCAGACGTCTTCGTCGACGTACCAGTCCCCCAGCCCGGCCGTGTCGTCGCGGCGATGCCGGAACCAGCCGTCGTCGAGGACGAACCTTTCGATGCCGACCTCGGCGAAGCGGTCGGCCAACGGCAGGAGACGGTCCAGGCGGTGGTTGAAGTACACGGCCTCCCAGCAGTTGCCGGTCACCGGCCGCGGCTGCGCCGGGGCGGGCCGACGGGCCCGCAGGTAGCGGTGGAATCGTCCGGACAGCTGATCGATGCCGACGCCGTACGAGGCGTAGACGGTGGGCGTGGTGTAGGTATCGCCGGCCGCCAACTGCACCTCGCCCGGCAGCAGCAGCTCGCCACCCCCCAAGACCGACTCACCGGACGTCATGCGCTCGGCGAAGGTGCGGTGATTGCCGGACCATCCGACGTGCACGGCCCAGGCCTCGCCGCTGCGGTAGCGGAAGCCGGCCTCACCGGCGATCAGCAGCAGCGTGGCGTCCGCCCCGGTCCGTCCGTGGCGTCCCTCGCGCAAGAAGGTGCCGATCGTGAACGGGTGCCGCTGCGGGGACCGTTCGCGCCCGTGGCGTCCGGCGAAGTCCACAAGCTCGGTGGCCTGCTGCGGCACCGGCCAGCACAACGCCAGGGCGTCGACCGTATAGGTGGTCGTGCCGGTGTTCCGCAACGCGGCCGACATCTTGCCAAGACCCTCGGCCGTCAGCTCGATGCCGAGGTCCAGATGCAGGCCCGCGACGTCGTCCTTCGCCGACACCTGAACGGCGTTCGCCGCAGCGTGGACGTCCACGACCTCGAACCTGGTCGAGAACGCCTGGCCATCCCTGTGCCCCTCGAGGCCGGGCGTCCCGACCCAGGACAGCGAGTTCTCCGGCAGGACGGTCAGCGTCAGCGGCTCGTCGGGCTGGTTCGCGACGGCCTGCCGCCGCGAACCCCACAGCAGCGAAGCCAACTCGGCCGATGAACAGTCCCCCAGGTCGGAACCCCAATGCAGGATGCGGGGCAGGTGCGGCGGCGTCACATCGATCACGAGCGACACGCCGCCCGAACGGATGTGGCGAATGTCGGACGGTGGGACCGCGTCGCGTGGGGACATCTGCGTACTCCGTCGTCTCTGGGCTCGTCGCCGTTGTTGCGAGCTCCTTCTGTACTGTAGCCACCCGGGCCAGACAGATACAACTGTTCGCGTCGCCATGTACTAGGCTGATGACATGACCACGCGTTCCGCGGGTCGCTCCGGCAGGGAAGCCGGGGAACTCGGAAAGGAAACAAACACCATGAAGATGGGAAGAGCTCTTGTGGCGATGGTTGCCGCTGGTGCACTCCTCCTGACCGGCTGCTCGGGCGGAAAGCCTGCGGGCGGTTCGTCAGGCGGCGGCGACCAGGTCACGATCGAGTACTGGCTGTGGGACGCCAATCAGAAGCCCCAGTATCAGGCCTGCGCGGATGCCTTCACGGCGGCCAACCCCAACATCAAGGTCAACATCACGCAGTCCGGCTGGAACGACTACTGGAACAACCTGACGACCAACCTGGTCGCCGGCACCGGTCCTGACGTGTTCACCGACCATCTGAACTACTTTGCGGACTTCCTCAGCAAGAAGCAGATCGTCAGCCTCCAGCCGTACATCGACAAGGACAAGGTCGATCTCTCGCAGTACTACCTGGGTCTGGCCGACCTGTGGAAGGACAAGGATGGCAACTCCTACGGCCTGCCAAAGGACTGGGACACCGTCGCGATCTTCTACAACTCGGACATGATGACGGCGGCCGGCTATACGGCCGACGATCTCAAGGCGTTGACCTGGAATCCGACGGACGGCGGCACGTACGAGAAGCTGATCGCGCACCTGACGATCGACAACAAGGGCGTCCGCGGTGACGAGCCGGGCTTCGACAAGACCAACGTCAAGACGTACGGCTTGGCCATGGAAGGCGACGGCGCCGGCTTCTCGCAGTCGCAGTTCTCCGAGTACCTGTTCACCACCGGTTGGCAGTTCACGGACAAGAACCCGTGGGGCACGAAGTACAACTTCGACGACCCGCGCTACAAGCAGACCGTGGCGTGGTGGAAGTCGCTGATCGACAAGGGCTACATGAATTCGCTCGAGCAGTCGACCTCGATGGAGGCAAATGCCCTCGAGGGTTACGGTGCCGGCAAGTTCGCGATGGTCACGCTCGGCGACTGGATGATCAGTTCGTACCTGGGTCTGACGGGCGTCAAGACCGCTTTCGCGCCGACGCCGATCGGCCCCAGCGGCAAGAACGCCTCCATGTTCAACGGATTGACGGACGCGATCACAACGAGCTCGAAGCATCCGGATCAGGCCTGGGAATGGGTCAAGTTCATGGGGTCGCCCGCCTGCCAGCAGAAGGTCGCCGAGGCCGGAGTCGTCTTCCCGGCCATCAAGACACTGACGGACACGACGCTCAAGACGTACGCCGACAAGGGCATCGACATCTCGGCCTTCACGACGCACGTCACGAATGGGACGACCTTCCCGCCGCCCATCACGGATCACTACCCCGACGTGTTGGCGCTCATGCAGCCGACCCTGGACGCCATCCTGTCCGGGCAGCAGCCGGTTGATTCACTCGATTCGATGAATCAGCAGATAAACGCGCTGTTCACGAAGTAGCGCTCGACAGATCGCCGGTGGCGGGCCGTCCTCGGTGGCGACCCGCCACCGGCGTTTCTGGCGGCCGGGCCGCCGGGTGCTCCTCAAGCCGGCGCAGCGCGATCCCGATCGCGACGTCCAGCTGCGCGTCGTCCTCGTGGTCCCAGTCGCCGGGTGACAGCCTGACCTCGACGTCGGGGTCGACGCCGTGGTTCTCGATGCCCCAGCCGAAGCGCTCGTACCACATGGCGTAGCGCGGCTGCGTCACGGTGGTGCCGTCCACCAGGTCGTAGCGGCCGTCGATGCCGATCACGCCACCCCACGTGCGCATGCCGACCACGGTCAACCCGTGCAGCTGTGACACGGCGGCCACGATGTCGCCGTCCGATCCGGACCACTGATTCGCGAGCACGACGACCGGTCCGCGCATGCCCTGGACGGGATACGACGACGCGTCCGCGTAGTGACGGCCGACCTCCCACCCGACCACCTTCTGCACCAGACGGTCGATGACCTGCTCGGACAGGTAACCACCGCGGTTGTAGCGCATGTCGGCCACCACACCCTCGTGCGTCCTGGCCTCGTCGAAACGACGCTCCAGCTGCGCCCAACCCATGGCCTCCATGTCGGGCACGTGGACGTAGCCGAGCCGACCGCCCGACGCCTCCGCCACGTGGGCTGCCCGAGCCGCCACCCAATCGTGGTAGCGCAGGGCGGCCTCGGACTTCAGGGGCGTCACGGCCACGCGTCGCGTCGTGTCACCGCGCAGCGTCAACTCGACGGGCTTGCCGGCGGCGCCCTCGAGCAGCGCCCCCAGAGCCGGCGCCGACGCCGCCGGACGCCCATCCACGGCGACGATGACGTCACCCGCCCTCGCGTCGACCCCGGCCGCCCGCAGCGGCGACCACGCCCGCGGGTCGCTGCTGTCGCCGGGCAGCACGCGCTTGATCTCGAACCCGTCGGCGACGCGCGCCACGTCGGCGCCCAGATAGCCCGTGCCGGTCGCCTCGGCGCCCTCGGGGATGACGTACGCGTGCGATGTGCCCAGCTCCGCGACGCACTCGTACAAGATGTCGTACACGTCGTCCGCCGTCATGGCGGTGTCGATCAGCGGCCGGTACATGTCGAGCACCCCGGGCCAGTCGACCCCGTTCATGTCCGTGCGCCAGAAGTGGTCGGCCATCAACCGCCCGTTCTCGGCGAACATCTGACGCCACTGCGCCCGGCGGTCCACGCGACGGCGCAGCCGCGTCAGATCGACGCTCACGCGCGCATCGTCGTCGGCATCGAGGCGCCGGTCGGCCGGTATCACCGTCATGTCGTCCTTGTGGATCACGACGATATGCGTTCCGTCGCCGCTGACGGCGAACTGATCCACCTTGTCGGCGAGGCATTCAGACTTGCGGGACGCGAACGAGTAGCGCTGCAGCGCATCGGACGGCGGGTCGCCGGCGCCGGTCCATGTCGCGCCCAGTTCGCCGGTCTCGGCCTCGCTCAGCCAGGCCAGGCCGTCCTTCACGGCCGCCAGATCCTGGTAGTCCCCCGCCGGCACGGGCAGCGCGACGGCCCTGGCCTCCAGCCCCTCGGCGTCGATCACGGTGGGCTGGTCCTGCTTCTTCGCCTTCGGCTTGCCGCCCTTGGCGGCCTCACCGTTCCAGCCGTCGGCGTGCACACCGAAGGGCAGGCCGACGTCGGCGCGCAAGGGCGACACGAGCACGCGCGTGGGGGCGGAGAACCGAACACCGAACCCGTGGGCGTTGCCGACCGGATCGTAATTGCGGCGCGTGAGCCAGGCCAGATACCTGCCATCGTGGGTGAACACCGGGTCGAAGTCGTCGAACGCGCCGCTGGTCAGCGCCACCGTGGCGCCCTCGGCGGTGTCGGTGCACATCAGCTGGCCGCGCGCGCCGCCGGCTCCCACCTCGCGCCGCCACACGAGATATCGCGCATCGGGCGACCAGACCAGTCCCGTCGCCTCTCCCTGCGACGACTGGCCGACGACGGACACCTGGCCCGTCGCCACATCCACGACGATCACGCGGCCGTCGTGGCCGGCCAGGCCGATCTTCTGCCCGTCGCGCGAGGCGGCCAGTTCCAGCACGCGCCCCAACTGGCCGGACGCCAACCGCCGGTGCTCCCCGGTGCCGTCCAGAGCGATCACCTCGAGCGCGTCCGGGCCTTCGGCATCCGTTATGACGGCCCCCGTGCCGGTCGCGCCCAGCACGACGGGCAGCCGGGCGCGGCAGGCGTCGTCCACGACGAGCGCCCGCGCCGGTCCGGCCCGGTGCGTCAGGACGTACGCGCCACCGTGCCACTCGACCAGCGACGCGTCCCCCTTGCGGGAAACGGCCAGTCCGCCCAGCTTCCCGGCCTCGAGTTCCTCGGGGTCCGGCGCCGTGACGCCCAGGTCGACAGCCAGCTCGCGCGGCTGTGAGGCCAGCGAGTCCATCGCGAACAGGCACCCCCGGGCGTGGTAGACAACCCGCGCGCCGTCCGTGCGGGGGTCGCGCACGTATCCGTCGGGTAAATCGTGGTGGGTGTGCTGCCGCAAGTCCGAGCCGTCCGGCAGGACCGAGTACAACTGGGCCTGGCCGCCCATGTCGCTGCTGAAGATCAGCCGCCCGTCGCACCAGCCCGGCGAGTACTTGCCGGCCGCCTCGTCGGGCAGCAGCTCGACCCAGCCTCGGCCGGCGTCACACCAAAGGGCGCTGGCCGTGCCGCCCCGGTACCGCTTCCAGAACGCCGAGTCGCGGTTGTTCGGCGTGTTGAGGGCCAGCGCGGACTCCCCGCGCGCCGCGCCCATCGCGGGCCCGTAGGGCAGCTTCTCGACGGCGCCGTCCAGACCCACCGTGTACAGCCGGCGCAGCCCCGGAAAGACGGACTCGTGACCGCTGGCGATCAGCACATGCTCGTCGTCCCACCACCCGGCCACCACGCCCGTCGAGCCCAGCCACGTGAGCCGGCGCACGCGGCCGTCCTCGAGGACGTAGGCGTCCGGCTCGTCCCCGTTGAACGCCGTCCAGGCGATCCGGGCACCGGTGGGACTGAACCGGGGGTTCACCACCTTGCGCCGGTTGGACGTCAGCCTCTGAGCGGGTCCGCCGGCGGCGTCGACGCGCCAGATGTCGTTGTCGGCGACGAACACGACGTCGCCGCCGTGGATGTCGGGGTATCGGCAGTAGACAGGGTTCACCAGCCCTACTGTAGCCGCGACGCTCTAGGATTGAGCCATGGCTCAACTGGCTCCCGGATCACAAACCGCCGTCCTCGAACGCACCGACACCTCCCACGAGGATGGCGACCACGATCGCTTCAGCCACTACGTGCCGAAGGGCAAGCTGATGGAGGCGCTCGTCAACGGGACGCCCGTCGTCGCCCTGTGCGGCAAGGTTTGGGTGCCGACGCACAATCCCGACAAGTACCCCGTCTGCCCGACGTGCAAGGAGATCTGGGAGCACCTCAAGCCCGGCCAGGACAAGGGTCCGGACCGCTAGGGACGGTCCAGTCCGACGCCCAGATACGCCGCGGCGTAGAACCCCTGCTGAAGCAGGGACACGTGGCGCCCCACCGGGCCGGCGTCATCCGCGCTCTCCAGCACCACGGCCCGCACCTCTCGGTCGGCCGCGATCTGGCCCAACAGTTCCCGTTCGGCGGCCGCCTGGCGGCCATCGTCGCCATCATCCAGCGTCACCAGGACCGGTCGCAACCCGTCATCGCCCGGATCGGCGAACGGATCCCGCGGCGACGCCGCCTGCAGCAACGGGACGATGTCTTCCGCCGGCGTGGCCAGGGCGGCCCGTCCGGTCGCGCGCCGCAGTTCCTCGGCGACGCGGCGCGCGGCCCGGGCCGCCAACATCGAACCTCCCCACACCAGCGGTTGGGCATCCGCCAGCGCGATGGCCGCTCCCTTGGCCGGATTGGCGGACAGATCCTTGTGCGGAGAACACCGCTCGGCCACCATGTCCGCCGAATCCGCCACGCTCTCGGCGTGCACCTCGGGCGACAGCCCCAGCCGCGCCAGCACCGTCAACAGCGCCACGACGGCGGCCACCGCGTCGTCGGACGTGGTCGGGATCAGCACGTCGCGCCGCAGAACCTGGTCGGCGACGTCGCTGTCGGCCGGCGCCGCCACAATCAGCGCACACCCGCGCCGGGCCGCCTCGAGGACGACGCCCGGCAGGGACCCGGGCGCGCCGCCGCTGGCCTGCACCACCACGAGATCCAGCGGGCCGGCCCATCCGGGCAGCCCCTCGTGCGGCCAGGCCACTAGAGGCGACGGACACGTCGGTTCGGCGACGGCCCGGATCAGCCGTGATTCGTGCCCCGCCAGCACGACGCCGCGGGGCTTGAGACCGGCGTCGACGTGGACCGCATCGGCGGCGGCCGCCTCGACCCGGATGCGGGCACCGGCCAATGCCAACTGGCGCAACGGGGCGTCGTGCCGGGCCAAGACGGCTCCGTCGTCCAGACGCGCGTCGTCGAACTCAGGCATCGCCGCCCGCTTGGCAGTGCGCCTCGTCGATCAGAAGTATCGGGATGCCGTCGCGCACGGGATACGCCAGGGCACACGC
>JGI20166J26741_10634448_pt1 | contig 15482 bp, 10 predicted proteins | sample TergutCu122P5_FD_26741 | JGI IMG/M metagenome (IMG submission 26741)
CCTCCAATGTCACAACAGCCCCTAATAGGCCAGGGCATCCTTATTATCAAGGCTTCATAATCACACTCAGTTCAGGACATAAATGGTGCATGCAAAAATGTCTGTTTAAAGGTTGATGAATTCAGAAATTCAAGTTATGCTGTGTAATAAGATCCTTTACTATTGATGAGTTGAGAGCATTCCTTCTTGATTGTAGAATATAACATGGGAAGGACTAATACCAGTTGTCAAAGCATTTGTAGAGTGAACTGTAATTCACATTAGGTTTCTGCACCATGTGTAGTTACATATTCTTGTTTCCACATACCAAGCTTAACATTACGTTACACTGTTAGAATAATGTAGAAGTATACCGTTGAATTAATTTTGTGTCACGTGTGACAGTGAACCTATCAAACTGTTAACATGAGACAGATGAGGTGGGTGTGGCTGTATATTACTATTTCTGGTAGTAGACTTTAAATGCCACCACCCATTACCAAAACCTGTCATTGGACATGATCTTGAGGCATTTCCATCTACAAGAAAATTCTTGTAATCCAACATTTGAAAAAATTCAGAAATTGTGATAATCTGGCACTTGAGGAGAGTAGTCCCCAGACTGGAAGTTTTGCTCTTTACCAGAAGAAAGCCTGATGAATGAAACAGACATATCTCAGGGACATACTGAAAAAGGCTTCCAGAAGTATGTACATCAAATTTTGTCGTATCTTCTGACCCCTTGTGTCCTTCATCGACTTCTTGCACTACAAAGCTCCAGAAAAACAGACGTGGACCCAGATGACCTCTGAACCAGCAAATGAAGGAGATATCCAAGTAGAATACTCCTCTGATTTGTTGTACAGCCCTGTATAGGAGCAGTAACAAAAAATTACCTGTAATAACATAGGTCAGTATATGTTCCATCTGATAAACCAGAATATTCAATAATTCAGTGCCTTTCTGGTCCTGTGCATGCCAGATTAATGGGTTTTGCTGTATATCCATTCCTGAGAGCTGTTCCCCTATTGTCATGAAGTTCCTATCACGCACTTCCTGCCTTTATCCTCCACTGGATATACTCTACTGGGTGTTTTGCTGTAAGGGAGTAAATAAAGTGAGGTATTGATACACATTTTGGCTTCATGTAAACTTATTTGTATGCCACAAATTTCTCAGTCAGCTAGATATTTTCCCCCTCCCCATGATGTAACTGTAGTAGGGTTTTGTGAAAAATTTCTTCATGAGGTACAAGGTCTTATTATAGGCAAGGTGTAACTTGAATTTGTTTGAACTGAATAACTATTTTTGGTCACTAAATTAAATTAATCTTGGAACATGACTAAAATTTAAACTTTTTTACATTGTAATATGGCCAATAATTCTTCAACCTTTTTCACATGAGTTTAATTGTGCTTTATTTTACACCATACTATGTAGTACTGTCAATATAATTTATTGTCAAACAATATTTCAATATTCATGTGAGCAGTGTAATGTATAGTTAAAACAGGATCCTATGGAAGTCTGGCATGTAATCAACAAATGACAGAGTAGGAATTATGATAATTACTTTTATATGCATTTTTGTAGCCATGTTGGTTCACCCATTGATTTCACAGTCCAGGTGACTGGTAGTCTTCGTGGAACCATTTGGTTTGTCAGGTGAAGGCATTAAGTAATTGTGAATGATTCGCATTGCAGCTGTTTTTCAGGATCATAGAGTCCACTGTATAACAGTAGAACTTGCTGTATTACATGTTTGATCATGAAGAACAGACATAAGTAGTTTGTATCAAACATTGCTAGTACCAAGGTAGATGCTCTCTTTGAGGCTGGCTTACTGGATGTGCTGTGCTGTGTAATTGAAAACTGCTAAGCAAAAAGGAAGCTTTCATTTTTGCCAAAAGGCATAACTTTGTGTTATGTTATTACAGTTCTAGCTCCTCACACCCTACACATTACAGTGTATCCAGTAGGCAGCACTTCTTTAACCACTCTACATCACTTTAATTTATTAGTGTTTCCACTGTGAATAAGTAAACAAAAAAGGACCTAAGTTCAAACAGGATGTGTAGAAAATAGGATTTTCCCAGACACAGAAAGTAGAAATTGTATTTATAATCTGTTGGATGTCATGCATTTTCTTTTATATTGTAATATTCTCAACTGAGCTTACTTTCAAACAAATTCTGTATAGTGCCATCTTATTAAGACTAACAGTATTGTTTTTAGAAAGATCAAAATGTTCTTCCGCAGTGTCAGTGCTTTGTGTGACCTTGTTTGTAAGGGAAATGTTTTGTCAGCTGCATGCCTGCTGTACTGTCATCTGATTAAGTGAATGCTGTTAGAAGTGAAGCCAGTTGTTACCCTTAGTTACTTATTGGATATGAAATTTGTTTCTAATCCTTACTGTATAAAGGAAATTGTATATACTGGTTGGTCATTCCCCATTGATAATGTCGACAAGAAAACTTGGAGGTTTTTATTACTGGCTTTATTTGGCACTATGCCCAGTGTTACCTGCACACCTTCTGTACCTCCACTTCATAATTTCTGTCCTCACACATTGTACTCCTCTCCCCATTTGCTTCACATGCCCCTTTTCCACCTGACCTCGTTTTCAATTCCTGCTTTCATCTTTTTATTCCCCTGACTCCATTGTCTTTCCTCCTGTGCCAAAAGAGGATGAATGGAGTGTAAATTAAAGGGGGAAGGTTGGATTGGGTACTAGAATCGAAGATGAGGGGGAAGGATTGGAAAGAAAATAGTGAGAGGGTCAAAGGTGAATGTAGGAGGAGATAAACTGAGGTATAACACTAAAATGAATGTAATTAGAAAAAAATGTTACTAGACTTTTTGTCATTATTTTCAGTGGAATACATCATACAGTTTGTTGTGTGCAGGACTGCTCCCTGTATGTGTCTGCTTAAGAAAATTTGTATTCATCCACCTACAGTGAAAGTGATGGAACAATGGACCTTCCTTAGTATTTTATCATGAGGACTTTTTGTAATTTGTAGTCCCCCCCCACCTTTATATTGTACAGTTGTGTAGTATTTTTAAATAGGAAGACATATATTTATTATGAGGAAATTTTATAGCGCTCTGAGAAAGATTCATTGTTGAAAATCATAAGATAAGCCTGTGGAGTTGGTGATATTCTCTAAGGTAAACCCATAACAGAGCCCAGTCAGGTAAGTGAGGATAGGGGATGGGATGGAGGATACAGATTGTGATAGCAGGTAGTGCTTGGATTTTAGTTGTTAAGTCTGTAATATTTGTTAACAAATTTATCACTGAATTGTTAGGCCCATTCACTTAAAAGGAGTATTGTGCATTTTAGTAAATCCCAAGCTTGTCTAGAAAATCCTGACCGTCTGGACAACTGTGTTTCATTAGATCATGTTACTTTTTTAACTGTTGTCATCTGTTGCAGCTTATTAGTCACAGAATGCCAGGCTCAGCTCTGTAAAACCCTATTTGTCTTGAAGTTGCTGGGGTGTAAATGTGTCTCAATTGCCTCCTCCACCATACAATTGACATAATTGTTGCTTTTTCCTATCTACATTTGTAGCAATCTTCATACTTGACCTAATAACCCCACTGAATTGCATGCAACCACAAGCTATATTCTTGTGCAGGTGTGTATTGTGGCCAGGTTGGATGATGAGTCACATCAAAACTATGATCATGGGGATGGTGTTAAGCTCTGAAACAGTAGTTAACTTGAACCACCTGGCACAGCTGGCAGTGTGAGAATATTCTGCTGAATTCATTCTCAGTAACAGCTTCAAGAAAAAAGGCAATAGGTATCTGTGTTTTACCTATGTTGCCATTTGTTTGTGTGAATGACTGCTGTATCCATTGTAGCGAAAGACATTTCATTAAATTTTGTAATGTTAATTGGCATGATATGCAGTCTGTGTTATGAAATGGTCCCAGAACAAAAATAGTTGTTCTTTAGGTCCTGGAGGAAATCATACTAAGGGGGTTCCATTGTATCTGTTATGACTAGTGTACTGATTTCAACTTTTGTTTTTTGGTATTTTTTGTTGTTCTACCAACCTGAGTTAGTTTCTGTGCGTTTCGCAACGTTACAAGCCACCAGTCAGTAATTCTGTTTGTTTGAATACAGTAGCTGGTAACTCAGAACAATTATTTCCTAATGGAGGACACATTAATTGAGACACAGTGCTACTTAACTCATTTGCCATTTCATTATTTTCTTCTCTCTGTTTTATGGCATCCAGCACTCACATCTGTCAGAAATATGTTATTTGTAATGACTTTTGTAGTATGTCATGATGTTATTCTTTTGTATACCTTATGGTTTGCAGGAAAGAAAATTTCACTCTTAGACTAAAACTTAATGCCTAAGTTTATGTGCATATTATTCTGTAGATATATGCTTATTTTTCTATCAGAACAGGTACTAACGAATAAGGCATCATATGCAGTGATTTCTGGGCAGTCATTACACAGCACACATTCTAAAGCTGAGTATTTATGTTGTAGTTAGAAATGCTGTTTTACTATGAAGCTTTTCTTCACTTTCACTTCATATATACAGATTATTTTTATTTAAATTGAACCACTTGCAATGTAAGGAAGTGTCCATCAAGTTGACTTTACCCGCTGTTTAAATGGACCTAGCAAACTGTGATGGTACCTCTACTGAGGTACATAGATGTGATTGCAATTGTTTCTCATTTATTAGGAAGTTGATATTGGTGGTGGTGTCAGATGTAAACTATTTGTATTGAAAAAAAGTTTAGTGCTGTAAATCATGGCATACTAAATTGCTAACATTGGTAGTCCTGTGTTATTAAATGGAACATATAATGCCATACCGCTAGGAATAGAGTGCAGTCCCATTGATCTGGCCAGAATATGTTGTGGTATTGCTCTGTTGAATAAAATGTTTGTATACATAGAAATTATTTCTGTGTCAGCCAATTATGAATGACAGTCATGAGAAAGAATTTTCTTCTATGGCCTATGTGACATTAAGAATAGACTGTTCCTCTCATGACAGCACCATTGCACCATAGCCACATGTGTAGAAGAATAGTGCTTGCTGTTCTGTTATTGCCTGTGTAAGTCGTTATGAATAGGAGCATGACATGACACCATTAATTTCAATGAAATATGTGCCTCTAGATAGCAGTACCACTTGGTACATATTGGTAGCACATTGAGTTTAGACTTTTAACTTGTGGTTTCTAGAATATTCACGGCTATTTAGGTGGGATATTTTTGGCAGAGGTTTTTATGTGCAAAAAAATAATGTATGTGCACAGATTGTTTTCTGTACAGATTCTGTGCTCCCAATTTAGTTACGACACAACCACAGTAATTTTCCACCGAATTGTTAACATGCATTGCTCTAATAGAAATATAATGCGAACAAGCCAGATACACACAGACCACAAGCTACATTCATGATCAGTACGTGACAGCATTTTTAAACAGGCCTTTTCTTGTCTTGCGTGATTAAGCTTTATGTTGGAAACACATACAAATAATGCATTGTTATTAAAACAAGAATGAAACTTTTTAGAACAAGTTGGCATCTTACAGAAGTTCATTGCATGCCAAAGATAAAAGACTGAACTAGAAAATTCGACTTTCTTCGGTTGGTGCTATTGGAAGTAAAAGTCCCAAAGACAACACAGTCTATTCTTAATGCTGGGTGCAGCACAGTGACAGACTGATAGGCTAAATGGTTCTGGCCTAAAATAAAAGTTAATTTTGTATGTGTCTTAAATGAACTGTCCAAAAGCCTAGATGGGAAACCCCTCTGTACTTTAGTTTAATGTCTGTCTCATGAATTGTAATACTGGTATTCTGGACATGTATCAAGATTTTTCCCAAGGAATGAAACATGAAATTGCTGTGTACCAGAAGACTTCTGTTTTTACCAACATGTGTAAAAGCCTTGTTTCCAAATTGGTTAAAATTTTTTTATTATAGCTTACAGTTGAAGGTGTTAAATCTCTAGCTTCCTCTTCTCCATATTTGGCATCTACTTGCTGGAATTGTGAAGACTTGTAAATTGTACAAGCAACATGTCATTAATGGCAGCACATGGTTACTGATGATGATTATACCATTCCAGTTCTTCAAAATAGTGTGTTCATGCATATGCGCATGCGTGTGTGCGTGTGTAAAATATGTACATTAAGTTTGTCACTATAGTGACTAAGCTATGTGCTGGATCTCCATGGAATTGTGATTGAAGTCCTGAGGGAGGCAAGAGATTTTTCTTTTCTCCAGAGCCTCCAACCACCTCTGTGGGTCACCCAGCCTTCTATTCAGTGGGTATTGGGGACCCTACCCCGGGAGTAAAGTGACTGGGACATGTGGCTAACCACTCACTCATCTAGTACCGAGGTTAAAAAAGTGAGTCACACTATACCTCCACTATGCTATATGCCTTTGTGGCCTGCTGAGGGACAGCTTTACCTCTGTACATATTATCTTGCAGTACTATACACTCCCTTGCATACTCCCACCATGAGCCTTATATATTGCGCCATATGACCTTCCCACTAGGTAGTACCACACTCCCATCCTTTATTTCATTGTGATATTAATGTATCAGGCTGCATCCTCCTCCCACTTCATTTATCCTGCAGATAACAACTTCAGTATATGCCATAATGGAACAACTTTAACAAAAGAGACAGCTACCCCCGCCTCCCAACAACTTTATATGGAAGGTTATGTTGTTAGATAAGCGATCTTTTTTAGTTGGACTGGAATTATTACTTCACCACATGTGCCCACGCCTGTGTTTTCAGTTACATTGTGTGCAGTGTGTTAATGGCATTCCCAGTTATTTTAACTGTATTTATTTTCTTCATTGTAACCGTAATTTAATTCAATATCTTACCCATTAAGGAATATCAGTTTATGATTAATCAATCAGTAGGGTCTTCAGAATAATGTTGATGCAGTCCAACAAGAAGAATTTAATGGGGACTTGGTGGTTGAAGGGTGAAGCAAAGTGCAGTTGTTTTGGTTCAGTATCATCTGGACACAGCCTACCTTCTCTTTTTCTTGTTTGTAATGCAGCCAAAACTTTTTGTGTTGAGGGGTAATACCAGGCCCCACCACGGTTCATCCCTCAGCCTTTATCATTAGGGACAATGGAAATCTACCCTGCACCACATGTACATTTTCAAAAATTATGTCAGTATAAGTCAAAAATACATTATTTAAATAGATGCTGGCGGAGTTGTATTATGATATTGGTTATGATTAGAGAAACCTGTGAATTTGAATTTGATGTGAGAGTAATTGACACGGACCCTGCATTTCTTGGTAACTGCTGACCAAATGAAGTGATTGCCAAAATCAGGATATTGTAGTGATGTTAAATAATAAGTGGGAGAACACAAGTAGCACATGAGTGTTAGTATTATTGTGTGAATTACCAGTAGTACAGTAGTAATACAGCCCACACAGAAAACTGCATATGTGAGGAAGAGTTACAGGCAAGGCATAATGTTTATATAAGAGTGGGCAAATATAAATGCTGGAGTTTTAAACATGAACTTTGTATTAACTGCTGTACACACACAGCCAGAAAAACCAGCTGCCCTCTTCACCTCTTAAAGTTATGGTGTGGTAAGTAAAATAGGTGTATGATGTGTTCCTTGACACACAACCAGATGGTAATTCAATAATGACTAATTTCAGATAGTTTTATTTCTCAACCAAAATGTGTGTGTGAAACAAGGTGATATTCATGTAGGAGAAAACAAAATTGAAGTTCAAAATTACTTGTAATTCAGTCCACAGCTATTGATAAGAAATGTTTTTGTTTTTACAATATAGCTACTTGTTTTTGGCTTATAATAAAGCCATTGTCAGGCTGTCCTTATAAAAATATATAGAGGAACTTTACAGTGTTTAGCGACAATGCTGTGGCAACCTCAAAATGTGCAAATATTGTAAAGACTGCTTGACTAGTATTTGATACTGTATATTGCCTTATGTTTTGCAGATGCAATATTTATGAAACTGGATATGTTTCCTCTATCAGGAGTTGAAAGGGGACAGGGTTCCTGCATGTTTGGGCTTGTTAAAAGGAGTTAGTCACAGTTCCTCATCAATGGTTTAGATTAAATTAATTCCAAATGATAGTGGTAGGCTACTCAAACTTGCTACTTAATTCTCTTCTGTGTTAACTTAACACCACACATGCAAAAGTAATGAAAGGACAGGAGACATCATATTCCAGCAGTTACTGGAATTAATTTTGACTTCGGGCATATGAAAATGCACTGGTGCAGGTCAGGAGGTATGGATGTGGAAGGTGCACCATATTTACTAGGAGTTTGAATCAGGTAAATGGGAAAATACAGAGTCAGCCAAAAGTCAGTGTTCACCAATACTACAAAAACCATATCATTCTTAGTGTACATGTTACAAATGTGAAGCAAAGTGACAGTCTGAGGAAGGGGGTGGTTGGATGCCACAAGTCGTATGTGCCGTAGTACTATGTGGTGGTTTCATTATTTCTAGTATATGTGCACAGTTATTTTTGGACCACTCTGTATCTACTGCATTGATTATACAGTTGTGGGAAGAGCCACTATCAGATGGAATTAGGAATGTGTGTTGTTCCAGAACTGGTTATAATGGTCCCATATCTTGTAAAGGATACATGTTGATTTGGCAGTGATGTTTATAGGACTTGTGATTCAGCTAATTAAAATTTGGAGTTTTACTTACCTGCCCCATTGGAATCATTTTTGTCCTAATGCTGAAATTATGTATTGAGTTGTGTATCTGGAAATTGGAGAATTCATTTGAGTATTCTTGTAGAATTATGTTTTCAAAAAATGGTGGATTGTGTTACATTCAGTAACTTAATTTGTATTCAAATTTAAGCTCTTAATTACTGCAATGGAGTGAATGCGTAAGCAGGGTGTTCACTGTTGGTGAAAGGTAAACAAAATATAGGTTATAGTGGTGTGCATCCTGAACTCCCGTAGGGCTTTATTTAAATATTAAATGAAAACTACTCATTTAGAAGTACTGAGTAATTCATTAATTAGTTGAACTTATATATGTGGGTGTAATCCCTTGCCATAAGATTTGTTTTCATGAGTTACATGACAACACTGGTAAGCCTATTTTCCAACAAGTTTTTGTTGTCATGTTTCTTTTATGCCATTGTTTCTTCATTCAGTGTGCTTAGTGCTTGTAACATACTACATAATGAATTTGTTATTGGTTTTATAATAGTGCTACATAACTGCTGCTGTTGACTCTCTACCTAGTTATAGAAATGTAACCTCACACTAACATGACTACCTTTATGAATCTCTGGCTTTCGAACAAACTGCAAAGTCGTTCATACGTGATGTCATATAATTGAATGGAATTTATCACATGTAAAATTTCATTCCCAAATTGTGGTCTGTTAGGAAAAAGTGAAGCTGCAGTTGAATTTTGTAAGTCAAAAAGAAACTGCAGCAGTTGTCCAGCAGCACTTTATTCTGCATTTGGTCACCACATAAGTATTAGACTATACAGCAGTAATTTTGTGTTTTTATACTGTATTGTTTATAGTACCATGTATAGCTATATGTGTATGTATTTATTGGACAAGAAACAGGTGTCTGTTTCATTGAAATGGATATTGGGGAAGTTGTGTAATTGCTGTGTAAAGCATTGCAACAAAGCAGGACAAGAATAAAATTGTTAACTAATTTTTGCTGCAGGTTGAGTTTACAGGAGTGAAAAATTAAGGTGATTGAACAAGAATGATATGGTATGACACACTATATTTCCTGTTAACAGTTGTAAATAAGAAGTGATATGAATGAAATGCAATTGAGAGATTTTTTAAATTTATCTGTGTTTGATGCTTATTTGCTTACTATGAATTCCTCTCCTGGGCATGGCAGGATTCCTATGGCTTTCTTCTCAGATCCTGACAAAACACAAAAGGTAAACCTGTCTCCTCATTTGGTCTTGAAACTCCGAATTTTGAATAACCACAACAGGAGATTTATAGTTGCCATACAGGTTTCTTTACTTATGTACTGTGAGTGACAAGTCCTGAAATTAATAATGAACTAGAGGTAACTGCTGTTGTTCTTAGCTATTTTGTGCCCATATTTCACTGGTTAACTGTTGCTTATAACTTTCCACTCAAGTATCTTCTTATGCACTATGAAACTGGGAACACGGTATCCAAACAGAGAACTGAATTTAATGAATATACATGTTCAGTTGCCATACACTGTGTACATAGACAGCCTTGTTTACAGTTTCCATATATCATGCAGAATGGTAACAAGTCGAGGATCTGGGTGAAGTCCCTGCAGTCTTTGAGGCAGAGTTTCAAAATCAGCTTCTTCCACCTCATGACATGGGTCTGCTAACCTTGATGGAAATGAAGTGATGAATTGGGGTCCAAGAAGACGTTCACAGAGTGCACATAAACCACCCCATGTCCGAAAATCAAGGAGATCTGAGTCTTCCCAACCAATCAGATTTTTGAGGTATTTAAGTTGTTCGTCGCTTAATGGATGGCCCATTACTTCTCCAAGAGCTACCACCACATTCTAAATAAAGACAACAGAAAAAACTTGATTTGACAGTAGTGACATGAATTTAGAATTCCAGGAGAGAACATTATACATGACCTTCTTACTAACTGGAAGTGATACCTTCATGGTTATGGTAACAGGTTTAAAGATTTCGGAGGATATGTGCATTTGGAACATGTGAAGTAGGTCTCTGACACCATGACATATTTTTCTCTCTAGTTAATGGGTAGAGAAGGACGTATAAAAGCTGGGTTTACGGCTATGACCTGGAAACAAAGCAAATGTCCTCCCAGTGGAAAACTGCATCATCTCGACCAAAGAAAGCACGGCAGGTGAAATCCAATGTCAAGACCATGTTGATTGCGTTCTTCGACACTGACGGGCTGGTTCATCATGAGTGCATCCCTAGAGACAGACAGTAAATAAGGAATTCTACAAAACAGTTCTGCAACGCCTCTGTGACGCTGTGCGCAGACCGCCCTGAGAATTGATGTTCCGGTAATTGGATCCTGCACCATAACAATGCCCCTGCTCGCAGGGCTGTCACCACAAATGAATTTCTGGCGAAACACAACATTCTGTCCCTCCCACACACTCCCTACTCCCCTGACCTTGCTCCATGCGACTTTTTCTTGTTCCCGCAAATGAAGAAATGGAAGGTCGCCGATTTAATGACAAAAGAGATTCAAGCCAATGCGATGAGACAAATGAGGGCTATTACAAAAAGTGACTACCAGAGGTGCTTTCGTCAGTGGCAGGAATGCTGGAATAAGTGCGTACAAGCACAAGGACACTACTTCGAAGGAGACAAGACCAACTAGCCGTTAAGTCTACTCTTTCACTGACAAAAAAAATTAGTCCCAGAATTAAACGATCAGTCCTTGTATATATATGAATTGTAGCTGTGAATTTATTGAATGTGCGGTCTCAGACTGTCATATTTGGCAATGCAACTATGACCTTTCACTGTGAAAAATGTTCTGTTGCAAAATACAGAAGCTTAAAAAATGTAGCTATTTTCTTACAGTTGGCAAAGAAATTGGTCTATTTGTAAATATGGTTTAAACACTATATATATATATAGATATGTGTGTGTGGGCCAGGTAGTGTAGTAGGTATAGCGACTGCCTACAGCCTGGACGGTCCGGGGATCGAATCCCAGTGGGGGGTGAGATTTTCCACACCTGTCCAGACTGGCCCTGAGGCCCACCCAGCCTCCTGTACAATGGGTACCAGGTCTTTCACGGGGTTAAGGTTCGGCCAGGGTGTGACACTGACCCCTCACCCACTTCTAGTGCCGAGGTCAAAGATAGAGTAGAGCTATACCTCTACTCTCCCTAAGTGCCTTCATGGCCTATGAGAGGGTGAAACCTACCTACCTATATATATATATATATATATGTATATACATAATCATAGCCCAAAGCCAAGGTCAGTAACAAAGTTATGTACAATATGATATGTAAGAAATATTTTGAAAATGTTTGAAAATTTAAATGTTTGAGAACAACAGTAACAAACAGGTGTGAAGCTAAACTGACTGGAAAATACTCTGGCCCAAGTACACCGTATCATTGAATGACACATCAGTCTGATGTTAAACCACTGGAGAAAGTTGGATGCCTGTCAACTTTATTCGTGACCCATATTTAAATATTTACAACTAGCATATTCCTGAGTAAGCAGTGTTTTCAGTAGAGTATTTGATACATCATTTAACAAACCCAGCACTTTCTTAACATTCCGTGTATGTTAATATATTTGTACAAAAATATTAGGTGCTACTTGCTTGAGCTCTTACCATTCCAGCTGAACAAAACTGGTATCAGTAATTACTTCATAGTGTAAACGCTGGGTGCTGCATCAGTTATGAGTGTATCATTGTGACATCTTATTATAGCTGTTGTCACTGAATAAAGTAATGCTTATATACCTTGCCCAGAATCTGACGTTCTTCCAGCTCCTCTTTATGCCTGTTGAATACTGTATTGTACAATTGCCGGCGACCACTTGAAATGTAGACATAACTCTTTATGTACTGCAAAGGAGTCATTCCTGAAACAATGAAAACTGTATGTAACTTATTTTGGGACCTTAGTGTCTGCAGTTTCTAGTGAATAATGTGAATGGAAGAGGCATTACATCCTTTGAAGGTGCAAGATTGCTGGAGACTTGTGGGTTGGATTTTTTTCATTATACATATTCTGAATATATCACATTTAACAGTATTATTTTACATACTGTTGAGCATTCTGCTATCCAGTGGTAGTTCAAACCGGGAACTCTGTCGTGAGAAGTTTCTTGGTAGCGTGAGCAAACTTTCAATTGGACTGTTAGGAAGTCTCATTTCATTTTTCAATTGTTTCATCTCGTCACTTATTGCTGGTTTTCTGTCAAGGCAAGATTTCAGAGCTTCTTGAAGTGCTCTTTGTCTCTGGAAAACATTAAGTGTCATATTACTAAACTTTTGTAATAATATTGGAGACTGTCTTCTATGACCAGTGAGCAATGTGATGAGTGACATAAATTAACTGATACAATATACATGTATCCCAGGCATGCCAAACTAGCAGTGCCCAAACAGCTAATGCATCCAGGGGCAATGTATTTACATGGGTTGGACGTAGCTACAACCTGAAGGAAAAATCCCACTAGTTATATATATGTTGTGACAGTGTAAAAACAATGTGAAAATTTTGGCTGTAGGAAATTAAAATGGTGTACTTAATTGGGTGCATTGTGAACTTGCAGATCCATAAGTCTGTGCAAGTTACATCCAGTGCTTGGTGATTACATATAGTACCGAATTTCTAAGAAAATCTGAAGCATTATTTTTACGATTATGATTTGCCTTGTGCATTGCACATTTTAATTGGGATGTCAAAACAGCAGGTAGGAGATGTACAAAGTGACCTCTGAAATGCAGTGTGACTCAGTATTTTAAAACAAATTGTGGTGATATTAAAACTCTGGTAACACCAACAAATGCATAAATTGTAGAATTGTGCATTTGTTGGTGTTACCAGAGTTTTAATATCACATAATGCACAGAATGAACAGTGTAAAATTGTAGTGATATTTGTTCTTATTTACCTACAGATTGATTCCCAAAAATGATTCCACTCACCAACTGGTATGTTGCATAGTATTATATGTATGCATGAAGGGTCCTGCCCCTTGGGAGAAAATTCCTAAGAGATCAAGATTAAGAGACAGCCCAAGAAATGAAAAACAAGATTTGTGAGGTGAGTGCAAGTAGTGATAAAATGGGTTAAATCTCTGTCAAAAATGTGAGTGTCACAGAATAATTACAGTGACTGAAATGTTAGTTTCTCTTTGTGCATTTGAACAAGTATTGACATCACAAAAGTTACAAATATAAAGTCCACAAATTTGTAATTGTTACGTTGTATAGCCATAGGTTATTTATCAACATTTTCATTATCTCTATAAATATCAGTGATCCTTATCAGTAGTTAGGTCATGAAAAGAAATATGGAGGTTACCTGAAATATCTACCATCTCACTGTGGTCCTTACTCAGTAATAAGTTTGACATGCTTGTTTAGACCCAAAAGGTCCCAGTCTTTGAAAACTAACCAAAAGGAGAGTGTTGCCAAAAGCTGTATGTGTGTCGTGTTACGTTCTCTTGGCCTTGGAGCCTCCTTTTTATTAGAGTACTGGCATTACATTGTTTTTTTCTTTAGGTCATCCACAATAAACCGGCTCATATGTTTGTGCATATCATATAGATTTTCACAAACCTTTGGATTAAACTCACTGTCTATAACTTCCTGATCTAATTCTCTTCGTAATTGTTTGAGAGTTGCTGTATCAATGAAGGATGTGCCACCTTCACTGGATCTGTGTCCTTCAACAGCACAAGTGTCATGTTCCTTGTTGTCTTGAAGCTCTACTTCACCTGTTGCGGCCTCTGAGAACAGGGAAGCTTGAGCACTGATGTTTTGGGAGTCATTAACCACTGCAGATACCTAGCATTAGTTATGGTCAAATATAAGTAGTTATAAAGTTAAATATAGGAATGAAGTACAAATTTATTTATAAGTTTGTCAGCTCTCTCTCACAACTCTATGTAATTGAGCAGACCAGTGCTAGGATGTACGTGTAACTGCAACCTTATTTTCATACAGTACTGATGTGAACTGTACAACTAGCAGTTTAAGCCTTGTGGTGCAACTGTAACTTCTCTCTCCAAATTTCCTTGTTTTATATGGAAAGATAATACAAGTTTATAATATTATAGCATGCTTGAGTAAGGTCATGCCTTCCTACTCCACACACACACAAATAAGCTGTATGTGAATTCAGGGAATATCATTTATTTCCCAACTAAGGGACCACCAACTGCATATCCTTTCACCTCAGTCCTTCAAGTAGCCCTCTGTTGCATTGCTACCAACCTCCCCATGACCCACCCCTCAGTGAATCTGTGCAGGTGAAAACCACCAAGGTTTGTCCACCCCATCCACGAATACTTAGCAGGCCTTCTTGTGACTAGTGTTAAACCAAGTTGGATAACAATTGCCTGCCCTAGAAAAGAATGAATGAACTACCAATTGTTGGGAGCACTTTTATATGAATCCCTCATTAAATCAGTCTGTCAAAAGGGCGAGTAGGAAAGCTGGTTAACTAAATAACTTATTCATATTATAAGACAATTAGTTTAACCACCAGTCAAGGATGTAGGATCTAGGTCACTAATTTGAAATATGTGGATGTCCTCGCAGCAGTGACTAAGAAGAATGCTTTCTTCTGTAATATGACATTGTGTAGTGTTAAAAATTAACCAACATTTCAGAGGAGGGTGCTGCCTCCATCTTCAGGTAGAAGAGTAAGCTCAACTAGAAAAATAGAAGTTAGATATAGGAACAAAAGGAGAGGATATGGCTCCCATGTGTGAACCAGTTTG
>JGI20166J26741_10635559_pt1 | contig 15479 bp, 7 predicted proteins | sample TergutCu122P5_FD_26741 | JGI IMG/M metagenome (IMG submission 26741)
GTTGTGGCTTCACTCTCTCAAGGTCGCACAGCTGCTGCGCAGTGCGGCTTGTTTACACACAAATCAGTCCCGGTCATATTTGAACCACCTTGTATCATTTGTTGTTCTAGCAGTCTATCAGCTGACTAAACAAGAGTTTCATGTTCAGGGTTAGACCCAGCTCATTGCATAGGAATGATTTCATTACTGTATTCTCAGTCGTTACGGGTCAGGAGGAAGTAGAGTAAGCATGTGCACAAAAGCATACCTGAAGGATTTATTGGTGACAAGCACCATAGGAGTTTCATATCAGAGCCACAGATATCATTTTGTAAAATATAAGAATAAGAAACAAGTGCATTGAAAGAAGTGTTTCAAAATGCTTGTAAGTAACGCTTGAAGGCCTAAGTCTCAACCTTCCACTTCTAGTCCCTGTGTTTCTGCAAATCTCCCACTGTCACCAGATGTCCCTTGTGATTCTTCGTCAGATGATGCCTTGTAATTGAAGCTAACTCACCCAACATACTTTCATTTGTAGACTTTGTGGTGTGATGCTGCCACACTTGAAAAACTCTCTTATCTAGAAAACCTCATAGTCCCAGGCATTCTGGATAAAAGTTCCTATACTTGTAGTATAATAAATCCTGGAAGGGGATATGATATCAGAGTGACAAGGGATGCATACAGAATTTTCACTGGGAAATCTTTTGATAAATGTCCAGTTACAGAATTGAGGAGGAGTTGTTAGGATAACAGTAAACTATGTAGGTATGTATAATTGCCTTTCTTTTAGGTAGATGGCTGTCACTGATGTTAATTTTTCTTCTGCATAAATGTTCCTTTCATTAAAGTGTGTTTGTATTGGGTGAATCATAATGTAATGTTAGTAATAAAGAAACTTATTCCTAAGGCCATTACAAGTTAGAAACATTCAGTGAACCTGGGGACCTGCTCTTAACACAATTCTTCATGCAAAATTTGGAGAGGAAGCTACTTTCCATTTATCACACTTGACTGACAAACCAGACCTCACTCTTGGTTTTTTTTAAAAAATAACATTCCAGGTATACATGTATTCACTGTTTTTTAATTCACGCTTTACTCTGTAATATCTGTTTGAAGTGGAGTCATGTGTTGTAACATCCATACATTATTCTCTTCCCAGATCTTCTGACATAATAACAAACTACTACAATGTCTTGTGCTATGAAATTTTAGTTTTTTCCTTTCATGTGGCATAAATCAATACAAAAATATAATAATGAAATGGATTGAAGAAAATTGTCATTTTGCTTAATTTTAGACTATTGTTTTTAACAGTGGTAATAATTTTCTGTTTGATTTTGTTGTAACTCTGATTAAGATTTTTCATAATGTAAGGTACAAAAAGCTTATCTCCCAGATGAAAAGTAAATGGGAGTACTGCCGTAATTGTGTTGCCAGAGAAGAGGTGGGGGGGCACTTCACTCTGCAGATACAGACATGATTGTCATTTGTCAAATAAATGCTCATTTACCTGATTGCCCTCAATGCCACACCTCGCATCCAGAGGACAGTTATGGAAGTTACTTCTTGCTGTTTCATGAATTTGCTTTTACAGTACATGAGAGTTGCTGATTTTTTGATTTGCCACTGTTAAACTGAACCTTGATGCTGACAGTGTGCATACACACAGTCTTAATTTGAAATGATGAGGACTGTTTATGGGAACTTGTTAAGACAACTTGTAAAACAACACTGACATACGCTTTGAAGTTTGTGCTCGTGTACCTCAGCTGAAACCTTCTGTTAATGGCCTAAACTTGTAACTACCCATCAATTCTGCTTGGTTCTCAGTTACAGTATATTACTTTTAGGATCACATGGATTCTGAACTTTTCCATTTTCTCATATTCAAGAAAGAAATACAACTTTTTGGGAACTGGGTGTTTTTCCACCCTCAAGTGAAAGGGTGGGGAGCACTTGCCAAATTGGTCCTGACATTTAGAGCTCTTCTCAGTCACTGGTTCAGTGGCTGAGAATAACTCTTCTTTTCAGACCTAGCTGAATATGTGTCTTGCCAGCCTTTCATCTGAAAACATGAACAGATACTTTTCCCAAAATGTTGTTTCCTTTTTTTGAGTATGAGACAATGGATGGAGTCTAATAGACATGAATTTTGATCACTACCACCCTGAGAACATCAATTCTGACATTGTTGGAAACCTAGTAACCTGAAGTGCAGATAATAATTACCCTTGTCACAGAACATTCTAATTATTGGTTTCCTCTGGAGTATGCTTCTGATAAAGTCAAATAAACACTATGTGTGATTTTTTTTTTCACTAGTGGAATCCGAAAGAAAATTATTTTGGCCGTGAAGATATACGTCGCTTGGATCATTTTTTGGGCCAAGAAGTCACGGAAGAAACTGAAGAACTTGGAGCAAAAAAAGAGTTTGTTTTTTCGTAAGTATGAATCCTATGAAACCTTGGTTGTAACTTTTTCTTGAAATTTGTATTGTCATTGAATTCTGACAGTAACTACACCCTTTGCATGTTATTTCACAAGAATGTACCTATTTTACATTATTCAAGATAGGTGACTGGAAATGGAGCCAGTATGTAAAAGGAGCATAGTCCCACATGCAAGTATTACACAAACAATCAAGAAAACAAGTGCACAGCATGTACAAGACATAGAACACAAATGCTTTCAACAGCTTCTCAAGTTTTGAGGCATATTTCCATAGTAACTTTAATATTCCATCACACATATTTATATGTAAATTCACAGATGTAGCAGAGATGTGGCAGAGGTATGTTTTCACAGATACAGTTCAGTAACAAGCACATATAGTACTGGAAACGATATTTCTGAGTGAGATTTCTCACATAAGGATTGTAAGGTTAATGAGGGTCTAGAAGTGCAGGAACATTATTTTATCTGACAACTCATATCGGTTTTGTTCAGACCTTTTTCACTTGGTGGTAGGCAGCACGGCGCTTGCTATTCCAGTTTTCCATGGGTTGTAGTAATATTATTAGGTATTTTCCACAAGTAACAATCAAACATGCAGGTTCAGATCTGCCAAATGAGAGGCCATATGTCCTTGCTTATTACTTTGTCACCAAAAACATACCCTAAATAACACACAAAATTGTTAACTTTGTGAGATGTTCCATTGCATGCTTAAAAGGTGTTAGGTCCTCCTATAATCCGACAGGTGTTAAATGATTGGTATCAGAATATATGTAACCTACTGACTTGAATTTGCAATCTTAGTCAGATATGGTCCCAGTAGTCCTAGCTGCACTTGTAGCACATGACACACCAGAAAAATATGGTCTGAATATTCCTAGTGCATGTATAGCACACTGCACACCAACCATAACATGATGTCATGGTGCCTTGTGTATTAAAATGGGAAACCTGTTATTCTGAGAATTGATGGCCCTTGACATTAACCAAGCCTGTTCATTACACAGAATAACTCTAGGGTCTGTTTCTCCAAGATAAACCCCAAAAAACTGCCTGTTCATAAAATGAAGTTTTGCTACACACACTGTGTTGTAGTTCATAAACCATATTTATCTTATATAGATACAGATGCATCAGTTTTGTTGCTAATGATGCAGACATACCAGTTTTCTGGAGGTCTTGCCAATGATTTTCTTGGAGATTTCACCAAACCCACTTAAACTTCATCTAGGTTTTACTCACTTAACATGTTTCTTTTGTGTATTCTTTTACTGTCTGCCATGGAATCACTGAAACTTTTCCACATATTTGTAAACTGTTGACTCATTGGAACAGATGCATGAGGACAGGCAGCTTCCACCAACACTTCTTGTATGAACTGGATTTAGCATATATATCATAACAAAAACATGTGTTGCTCCAATGGTATGCACATAGTTATTGTAAGTGATTTAATGAAGAACTGACAGTCTGTGCAGTCAGTGTATGGTGTGGGAAGAAGCTGGTGAGTGAACTGGTTTTTGTAAGTTAAGCAAGCCAGTAGGAAATAGCTAGCATTAGTTATCAGATAATGTTCCTGTAAGTGCTGGATGTATAATATGGAGTGGGGTATGTTCGAGCATACTGTTCTGGTATTGGCCTGGAGGCATTGATGGAATCTGTGCAGTAACTGTTAAGTGTGCTGGCAAGTTAAGTAACCAACCATGTTTAACCTTTGACGCCTAACGACCCATAAAGGTGTCACACGGTGAGCCCTCTAAATAGCCGAACGACCCATAAAGCAGTCACAAGCAGTGTTTCGAAGTTTGGAGGAATTTTCTTCACTTCTATTCGGTTAACTGCTGTGGCTTGCTATGCTGCAGGACCCTTGAAGGTCAGGCTTTCATTCGGGAGCCAGAATGTACCCCCTGCACCTCCTAAACCCCTCTACAAACACCGATATATACGTAGACACTTAGTAACTGCTCATTTTTCCCAGTGAATAATGCTGTTCAAGACACAGCTTGCCTTGTTTATCGCTGGCCCTGTAGTTCACTGTGGGTTGAAATATCAACACTGGCCTTTGAAGCGAAAACTCTTTCTTGACCAGAAAAGTTTTCAGTAGCATACTGTACCCATGTAATTCAGACAAAAGTAATGCTCAAAAATCGGAGATATCCACAAAACTCGATGTTTACAGCTACAGGAGGGCCCACAGATGTGCCTCTTGTAGTGTTGGAGTAATCTGTGGGGGTTGTGGGGTAGTAACATGCAACATACAGCCGTCAATCTAGTAATAATGTCTTGGGCACCTCCGAATAGCTGTAATTCATACAGCTGTCACAACGTAGCTTTAGATCCATTTTGCTGTCATTGTAGAAGACGTTCACATCTAAGCCGCGTTAGGTTCCTAAATTGTGCCGAGTCGTACATACTAGTCTAAACAAGGCAGACGATTGTGGGAGTCAAACAATGGCCGGAAAAAAATAAATGAAACTTGAGGAAGCCACGAGGGAAATTCTGGTTGCTGAAACGGCCTCTGAATCAGGTGTGAAAGCTGGCGATGTTAGATTACTTTGAGGAAGAAGTAGAAGAGGAACAGCAGCAGCCAGCCTCAGCAGAAGTAGTCATAAACAATGGCCAGCGAAATCAACTGAACTGCTCTGCCGTCTTTGTTCTTCTTGTGGCCAAAGAAAGGGCACGGTGCACCAGATGTGACACGGGCCTGTGCGTGGTGCCTTGTTTCGCGGAATATCACACAAAAGTACATTTGTAATATATCACCCTATTTGTGAATACTGTGTGTTGTGATAAAACAGTGGTCCAAGGTGCCACAGACCTTATGCAACAGCCAAAATTATGTGAGTAATGAACTATTTACACCACATTTTATATAGTACATGTGATTCACAGGCCTAAATTTATTATAAAAATAGGTAAAAATTTTTTTCCAGATTAACTGATTCATAAGTGCAGTGAAAAATCTTATTTCATTAAATTTGAAGGAAAAGTCTATGAGATATGCTTTTTTTTTTCTAAGAGTAAGCAATAAAATTTAATCCCCAGTAAAAAATTCCAGCAGGCAGCCTTGCTTGGAGGGATTTAATTCCAGTATGAAAGGGTTAAACAAGACGAGAAATGCTGTTTTCCTATACCTCTTTGATTACTCTTTTCTCTCTTTGAGAAGTTACATTACTTTGAAATTTATCATATGAACTGTCACAGTTCTAATGAGCACGCATTGTCTTTTTTAACAGGTAATGCTGCATGAATTGTGTATGTGGACTTTTTCTGAATTTTATGGTTTTATTTTTTTGAGAAATCGAACTGTGTAAAGCATTGTAATGCACATTGTATGACTCATTTATGTCTTCATACTGTTAAAAATTGAGCAGTAGTGTATGCCTCCAAATTATGAGCAATAGCCAAATTCGGTTTGATGTGTAGTGCCCATGTTTATTTATACACAAGCTTCTGTTATTTCTTACTTCTTTTTATGTGCATGACTGACTGGTCATCATCTAATACCATTGTGTTCTTTTCTTCAGCTATTTCTATGAATTTATACGAAATGAAGGACCACAAAAGATGAAAGACCTTGAACAGAAGTGGCAGATTGAACGTGATGAGTTGGAAGGCGTCAGTGATTGTATAAATCCACACACTAGTAAGTTAATTTTTTTTTTCAGTTATAAAAACAGGTGTTAAAAATTGCACATACTTGTGCTAAGGATCACATCATCTGGTCCTTTTTTGAGGTTTTTTGTGGTATTGTTTGTGTACTGAACACATTCACAAGTCAGTGGATAGTTTGTCCAAGTGTCTGTCAGCATTAATTGTATGATTTATAAGCAGCAAATATTGTGTCCCATTTTCAGTGGCCAGTCATCTTAAATTCGTCTGTAATTTTTTTGTTATTCAAATTAAGTTCTCCAATGCACGCTTAATTGTAGCTCAGAATTTGTTATACATTTATTACAAATGGTGCAGGAAGAATTAGTTGATTGATGGGTCAGTGTACCAGTAGTAATCATGCTGTTATAAGTGTGACATGGTATGCAGCCTGCAGGGCAAGGCCTGGTCTTTTTGGTACCAGCTACTCTGTTAACCCATGGAGCCAACCAGCTCTTGATCATAATTTTTATTTCATTAACTTCCATGTTTTGATATGTGAAGGATTGTAGACCTCATTCATGGGGTTTTCCCATTTTCATAGGCTCCCTTTTCCTGTACCTTGTCAATAGGAGATCTCCCCACCTCCCTAAATGTCGAAAGTCTGCATTTTTCAGTGTGTAATTCACCTGGTTTAAATGGGGAAAACATGGAAGCACTGGTGGGGGAGGTATCTCTAATAACAATGTCAGGTGAGAATTAAGAATTAAATGAATAACAGCAAATGTATTATACAATAAATCAGAAGTGACAAAAACCAAATACCCAAAATTATTTTGTCAGAACACACACATATAGCAGAAACACAAGAATGACAGTTCTTCCCCATTTACCATCAACGTAATACTCAAAACTGAATGTGGAAAGCTCCACTGTCTCTACAGGCACAAATTAAACTACTTGCATGTTGTTGCCAGCATCTGAAGAAATGAAAAATAGAAATACACATTAAACTAAACATGGCCCAACACCTGCAAGGACCCTGTACACAGTCCTGCTCAATCAAAACCATAATTCAGAAGTGAGTATAGAATGAAGGTGACAGATCAAGCATAGTTCACTGAGGTATCTTCGGTTGGGGAAGGGTAAGGAAAGCAGACAGAGAGCATCATACATAAGATGGCATTGGCTGCAAAGTGCTGCAACCTGGCACAAATCGTACTAGTCCTTTCAGAGTCCTTCCTTCATCTGTTGCTGTGTGAAATAGCATTTAATATGTGTGGGGTTTTTCCCTGCCTTATTGTCTGTCATTTGGTGTTTAGTGAACTTGTTGTTTTGTCTGTGGTGTGCTTCTTATTCCTTCTGCTTCAGTGAAATACCCATTTAAGATTTAATTGTCAGTGATTTGTATGTCTTATATTGAAAAACATGGTAAGTGGGCATTAGATAGAACTGAGTGAGGCAATGATAGCCAACTGTTAATTGCGAACATTTTCTTTAATGTTAACAAAAAATTATTAGTTAGATTTAGCAAGTGACAATGCATAAGTATTAGCAGCAACTGGAGGTACATGCATTAAATGGGGTTTTTGTGTGTGTGGGTGGGGGAAAAAACTAATTTGGAGACCCATATACATTATTTGGGCTGGGATAGGTTAGTCAGTATAGCGACTTGCTGTGGGCTGGACAGGCTGGGGGTCGATTCCCAATATGGGCAAGATTTTACACCCGTCCAGGCAGGCCATGGTGCCCACTGAGCCTCCTATACAGTGGATACCAGGTCATTCTCTGAGTTAAAGTGGCCAGGGAGTGGCATTAACCACTCATCCCCATCTAACACCAAGGTTAAAGAAAGAGTAGAGCTATACCTGTACTCCTCTCTGCCATCATAGCAGGTAGTAGGGTCAACTTTATCTTTTTTGTACTTTATTTATATGGAGCTTTGGCTGGGGCCACAAGCAATGAATGCAAAATGGGAGAAGCTCTTAGACTAGACTTTTTCAAATCACCAACTTAATGCACAATTCCTTTATTCTTCAACAATATGTCTGTGGTCCACCAAGTTCTATCATATTCCTCACAAGTGTCAGCCTGAAGTCTTGGTGTGAGATTTTAGAACCATGGGACTGCAGGAGAACATGGCTGTTTAGAATTGTGAGGTTGAGGAAATAAGAAAGGAGTTCCTTCTCCGTTTCCATGCATGGTGACTGATAGTGCAATCCTCGTGGCAGTTCTAATCTTCCGCAGTGGCTGGCTTCAGGGCATATCCACTCTTATCACACAAGCTACCTTCTGGTATTTGATTGTGAATGTCAGCAAGAGCATGTGATGCTTGTCCTGCCAAACCATTACTGTCATGTCACCGCATTTCTTGTTCTGTCATCGTGCTTCATTTTCATTGTCTGTCTTCTGAAGTTGTCAGGCATTCCCTTACATTTTGGTTTAACTGTACTGCAGCAGTTTATTTTCTGTTTTGTCAAATTGTTATATAAGGCCGGAGAAAAAAGAAATTTTCTATGTGTAACTTTGGCTGTGTGCCTTTTCTTTTCTTTTCAATTGTTTCCTGTGAAGTGGAAGTAACGTGTAATGTGTAAGAAGTGGTCTTGTATCATTGTATTGGGGTACAAAGGTGTGAAGAATTGTTCTGCCTTGTCCAGTATTTCCTGAGTCTGTCTTATGTGTTATGGCCAGTCCATACAGTGATTGCTAGAAATGAAAACATTTCAGAATTCATAGTATCTGGAAGTGGGGTTGGTGTTCTGTTACATCTGTCCAAATATTAGTGGCAATGTCTGTTGGTCTTTGTCACCAGCAGAGTAATAACAGATGCAAAATAGAACTTGAAAATTCTCAGTGGTGACAAATATTTTGCAGTTCTGCATTTGTTCCTGGCCTCTTGTCACCTTCATTAACTGATGGGCATGCCCCTAGGTAGCTTGAGATTGTTGTTATGGCAGTGGTGCTGATGGTTGTTGTTCTCCATCATAATGATAATAATTTTCTTGTGATTCTGTATGCTTATATGCATCTGAATCAGTATTGCAGATCAGCTCAGATTCAGTATCTTCATTATGAAGCTTTATTTTGGGAGGAGTGGAGTTGAATACATACTTACATATACTAAATTTTGCAAAAAGCAGGTTCACTGCACTATGGACAAACACTGGATGACTCTGGTCACTCATAAACATTGACATATTCATGTACTTTCGCAAGTCAGATTTCTTTCGGTTGTAACTCTACACCCCTTGTCAGTAGGCCCATGTGCATAACTTTTTCCTTGACAATGGAGAAGACTTCAGAAGAAAGAAGCCTGAATTTAAGGGTAAGGAGAATGAAATAGAATGTACTACTAAAATTTGTCTTTTAAAGAAATGCTTCTTTTTTATACTGCCTAAAAATATAGTAAACTGTGGTGTAGACTACAGTGTTCTCCATGCTTGCTTGGGTAAATGCAGTTTTGTTTGTAAATACCATTGTATCCTTCATGACATTTAAACGTTTTCATACTTATTGTGACAAACATTTAAATATCCTGAGAATCTTCTGGGCTGCTGACACTGCAGGGTATGTGAACTGCCTGCATCTAAAGGTTAATGTGTAGTAGCTTGGTTATTACACCAAAGAGAATGAAGTCAGCAGAAAGGAGTCTTTAGAGAAGACATTTAACTTTCACCATGTAGAATTAAGTGTGAAGTTACGTAGTTTGGGGCCCCATTTTGCCAAAGCGGTAATGAGTATTATTGGCATTGGTGGTGAACCAGCTACAGGTAGTGAAGCAGGATGTCTGTGCATGGTGCTCATGTCTTTGAGCTTACTGTCAAGAAGAAGTGCTGCTGACATACTCATATAGGCCATCATTTCATAATGGACAGTTGCTTGTTGTAAGGAACATGGTGATCTGTGAAGTTCTGTCTTGAGTAGACCATATTGTAGTTGACTGTGCAAAATATAAAATGGTTCCAATGGCATTCCTTTTCCAGCACAGTACCTAAAACTCCTAGGGATAAAAATGAGAATGCACCTCCTGCTATCCTTTATATCTCCAGTGCTTTAGAGAAGTACTCTCACTCCTAAGTTGGCAGAAACCTCTTTTTTTTTTCTTTTTTTTTTTTTGGTCTTTTATGCACTTTATATTTTATATTTTCAGTATTGATTTGTTTTAATTTCTCTTAATGTAGGCCCCTCTACTGCCTGGTAGAACTCTAGATTTTTCCACATTTTCCATATCCCCTGCTGCTTATTTGGTAGGGAAGTGACGACTTAAGATTAATTTTCCTTGTGTGTTTTCAACAAGTTGTAACTAACTGTAGATAGGCACAAATAGTACTGGTAGCTGAGCCATCACCTATAAACCAACCACAAACACCTAAATAGATTTTGACTAAACTGGAGAGAATTTACCACTGCAGAAATCTGAATTTAATGTTAAATGGGGATTCACTGTAATATGAAGAACCTTTGTCTTTTGTGGCATGGGTGACAACGTGCAAGGTTCTCTAAATTGCCTGTTCTTTGTTTTAGATATCTGCTCTTTCTTACGTCAGTCATACCGCTTCGTTTCTGTTGATGACTACATGTGCCTCGCAGAACAACTGGCTGAGACGTACAAGAAAGCAAAGACAGAGCTTGTTCAGAGCTTGTCCTTCACCTTGATGGGATTTGCAAATTGTACAAAGAAAACATTACCTGACAGGTCTGAATACCCAATCCTTAGCAGTCACCACATTGACCCTGCATTGAAGTTGCCTATGATAAGTAATTTAAATACACACAACTATGTTGGTAAGCCATCTTTTGAGACCATGTTAAGGTCATATGGTGATATACTCCCAGGAAGTACAAAAAATGATGCAGTGTTTATTCCTGATGCTGAAGTTGGTGATCCAGATATCCATACTGCAGAAGATATATTGGCTGCTAAGAGACTTCCAGCTGCCCGTATTGAAAGTGTAAATGAAGGAGATTATTTAGGCATAATTTACAGTGGCTTTGATGGTTCTGATGATATTGACAATAGAAGTGATGAAGTTCTTGATGGCGATTATGATGATGATGATGATGATGAGGAGGATGAGGATGAGGATGAGGAGGAGGAGGAGGATGAGTATGAAGATGGTGAACAGCAGGAGAAGAATCTGATGAGCCGTGTAGAGAACACTGCAAAGAACCATGAAAAGGAGAATATAAATGAAAAAGAGGAGACAACGAGAAAACAGATTGAGGAGGAACTGGCAAGAGGCTTAAATCCTGATGCTAATGAGTTTAAACCTCTAGAAGTAGTAGTTCCTGAGCATGGGGAATTGAAGTCACATTCTGAAGGAAATGCTGAAGCAAAAACAGCTGCTAGATTTGTTCCAGCTCCATTTGACAACGTTAATTTGATGGGTGCAGCCTCAGGTAAGTCATATAGCAGTATAGTTGCTGAGTTATGTGCCTTTTACCTATCATTGATTAGTATATGCATATACGGTTGAACCTGTTCATAACAACATCGATTATGCGACACCTCATCAATAGTGTCAGATATTCTGTGGTACCAATTAATTTCTCACCGTTAACCATAACATTATACTTCTCGGTTAGAACAGCACTCGTTTATAATGACACGAAATATTCCATACGTTTCATGGTGTTATGTACTCATATTCATATTGACTCAGTCTAGCCAATATTAGATTTTGAAAGGCAACATACTGCATTAAAATGTGGGAGATACATGACTTTTCAGATGTTTTTCAGTATGTTGGATTTCCTGTTCTCGGAGTGATTTTTGTGCAGTGGCTTTCTCCTGGCAAGTGATGATGTGTATTCTGGAAGAAGTGTACTGACATTTCAGAGTATCTTCTTGCATCCATCCACAGATTAGAAGCATAAGTTGCATGTGGAGAGACATTGTAGGTAAAGGGATAGGGTAGATTAGGTTAGAGCTCTGGCTGGGCTATTGGGAGGTGGGTTGTAAGGAAGTAAGGATGTTCTTGAAGGAGTGAATGGGAGTGCTGAGGAGAAACAGGGACAAGAAGTTAAGGAAGAAATACTTTGAAATGTGGTAATGAAATAATAAGAATACATGTAAGTACAGGTACAAATGCTTAGGGGTGGGGGTTGGGAGGCAGGAAAGCTGGAAGCATAAAGTAAGGGGAAGCAGGAGGCTGTTGAACCAGTAAGAGGAGAGGGAAGTAAGCATGGCTGGTTAGAAAAAAGTGGAAGAGTGAAGGGGAGCTATAATTAAATAAGAATATTAAAATAAAATCATAATTAGTTAAAATTAATTCAAATTGAAGAAACAGTAAATAATGTAGCAGGAGAGAATGGGCTTGGAAATGTCTACAATACTAGTAGGGCATATATGAGTAGGCAGCCGTCATACATATGAAGGTTTTGTTCCAAGTTGGGCATACTTGGGCCAATACAGACTGCCCTTTTTAGGGCCTTCACACTGTCTATTCCCCACCCATCCCACCCATATTTGTTTTGCTGTTATTTTTTGCAATTTTACGTAATATTTTATTTAATTTTACATTTTCTTATTTTCATGTCTTTCATTCATTGAAAAGCTTCACTTTTCTAAATAACGTGGTATTTAAGGTAACAGGAGGATGATGTAGAGGAAGAAGAACTGTGGGAAAGACTAGAGGTAGGGATGGGAGAATGCTGTTTGGAGTGATGCCATAGATTTACTTGAGGTACAGAACTGTAAGGCGGCAGCAAAGGAGAAAGAATTCTGGAGGAAGGCAATCAGGGAGCCTGTGGTCCAAAAGTGGACCCAAGTGTCATAGATGCAGGAGGAGGAGGAAAAAGACCATGATGACGACTTAGCATTTCTCACCCTTGACTTCCTTTACAGTTTCCTCCACACCTGCCCACTACCTTCAAAAATAACCCTTTTAAGGGTCCCATTTTGTTGCTCTTTACCCTTACTTTCACCTCATATCCAATGGGCTTTGGCCCTGTTTCTGTATCCACACTGCCATTTCTGCATATGACTTATTTGCCCAACCTCAAGAAGGAGGCAGGAGGTTTTTGGAACTTCAGTACACTTCTACCTGTGTGCATGGCATCGCCCTAGAAGATAAAGCTCTTTTTCTGTAGACACATCCTGTTTATACAGTATTAAATTATACATCTTCAACATGCTGCAGTTTAAGTAATATTATTGTTATTATCATTTAGGGAAATACATTAGTTTCCTTTTGCACTGGAAATTTGGGAAGCTTACTATTGCGCCAGGAGGGTTGTGCTTGTATAGTTAATATTGAGCAGAAATAATAGAAATGTTTATGTCCCATATGCACTTTGGTATCTGTACTGTTAACTGTTTTTGTCAGTAATGCTGTTCGTGACATCTGTGCACCAGTTTGTATCTCTGCTGTTCTGTAGCTTAGTGAGGTGTAAAAGATAGTATCAGCAATGCACTAATGTCCTGACCAATGGGGATGTTTTATAAATTGCTGAGACTGCATTTCAGGATTTCCAATTTTAAGTAAATTTAAACTAAGTTAACTCATATTACTTCCCTGCATCTGATATCAGAGTAACTCTTTTTCACCCCGTAGGTGTACCCTCTTTGCAGTCAGCAGGTTCAAAACTTGAGAAGTGGTCTTCAGCAGATGGTCAGCCCAGAGTTTCAGTAGCACCTTTAACTCATTTGTGCTCACAGAAAACTGCTCTTCCTCTGGCTGTGAAACTCGAAAACCCAGTAGTGTACACACCAACATATACTTCACCAGTAGGGCCTTCACAGCAGTCTGTAAGTTGAAACTGTGAGCTGATAGCATGAAGTCAAGTATGCAAGGATGAACACTGTTAATGCCAGTTGCTGTGACTTGGCGGAACGTTTATTTTGTCTCACTGAAATATGAACATTTTCCTTTGTTTTTGTCATGCTAGTGATGTTAGTAGGACAGCTGAAGGCACATAGACTGCAGTAGCTGCTTGAACCAGTGCAAGACTTTTTTTTAGTATTACTAAGGAGATAATGTATTTGAAATAAGATATAAGAACTTGAAATTCAGGGGAAGACATAAAAGGAAATTTAACATTAAATACTTTAAAGATACAGTGTATCTTAAAACAGTGTAAAAAGTTGTGAAGGATTGTATTATGGGTAGCAGTAGCATGTCTGGTGTCTGATAAAAAGGCCAAAAGGATGGACACGGGTCATGTGCAGTCATTGCTGAGGGTGTCCTATACCATGAATGTGAAGTATGTTGGTTTACATATTGTGTACTGATGACAGTGTATTACGATCTGTACTGCAGTTTAAGTGTTACATCACAAGAAGCTCCAACAGGTGTCATAAGTCTGAATTGGCCATCATTAAAAATATAGAAATAATGGTTAAAGGGGAGAGTGCCATTCCTGTGCAATGTTCATGGCTCTGAAATGTGGTGTGTTCGTGTGTGCGTGTGCGCACTAGTGTAGGGGTTGTAAACATACCAACAAATTCTGTATGAAAAAATTTTCTGTGTGTCAGCTATTTTGAAGTTGGTATTGGTGTCATATTTCTGAGGTTGAGTGGAACAAATTTAGCAGAGCCAGAATCTGTACTAGTAAAAAATCACACAGTGCGGTCCAGAGGTTCCCGGACTTAATTTTTTACTGCTTTCCTACCAACACCATTATTGGGCCGTGATCGAACTACGTAGTTGAAACTGTTTCTCACAAGTGTGCAAATTGGCATTAGTGTAGTTGCAGTTGTTAAGAGAGAATGTCTCGCACTAACTGTTGTTGTTACTCTGTGTCAATGCTGGGAGATGGATGTTAAGGAGGAACAACATGTGGCGATTAAATTTTGCTGAACTCGATTTTTCGGCTACAAAGACTGTGGAACTGATTCAGAAGGCTTACGGTGATGTAGCATTAAGTCGAACAACAATTGTTGAGTGGCACAAACGGTTTCGAGAGAGTAGAGAGTCATTGAAGGATGACGAACGCAGTGGTCGGCCCACAAGAAGTTGAACCGATGACAACATTGCCGCTGTCGACAAAATGGTCACAGAAGATCAAAATGTGACATCTCGGTTAATAGCAGATACGCTGGGCATCCCGAAAACTGTGGTTCTATAGATTTTAAGAGAAGATTTGAAGAAACAAAAACTGTGCTCAAGATTTGTCCCGCATGCACTGACACAAGAGCAAATGAACAAGTGAGTTGCCGTGTGCCAAGACCTGTTAAACAAGATTAAGGGTGACAAGAACTTTCTGGACAAGGTTATTACAGGTGACGAGAGTTGGTCTTTTGCGTACAATCCTGAAACAAAGCGTCAGAGTTCCAAAGGGTTGGCGAACATTCTCCATGACCGAAGAAACTGTGCTTCCAAAAATCAAAAGTGAAGACGATGCAGAAAGTGTTTTTTGACAGCCAAGGCATTGTGCACAAAGAGTTCGTGCAAGAAGGTTGCACTGTTAATGCAGAATATTATAAAGGTGTGTTAGACCGCCTAATT
>JGI20166J26741_10636670_pt1 | contig 15476 bp, 6 predicted proteins | sample TergutCu122P5_FD_26741 | JGI IMG/M metagenome (IMG submission 26741)
GTTTTGCTACATTTTGACAGTTCAAAACCTTGTGTATGTCCTCTGTATAAATTTCTATAAGCTTTCAAAGTTGTAAAGTTCTTTTTGAAACACCCTGTATATCACACAACGCAGCAGTAGTAGTAGCAGCAGCAGCAACAACAACAACGTCGACCCAGAGTCTGACTATTCTGTTTTAGGTTTTAGTGGTTTTCGTAAGTCCCACCTGTGCCTTTGCGGGAAAGTAAGTTATTTAAAATCGGTCACTGCCGCTTCCATTAACATTCTTTCCCACTCACGTTTCACTAATATTGCTCTCATTTTACAAAAATGGTCTCAGATACTAACAGCATTGCTAAATAAAACCAACAAGAGCATAAATTTTTGTTGTTCATTCCGTGCACAATTGACGTTTAATGTTTTTAAAAATATTATTGTCAATTAAATGAAAATTGTGTGCATTTGTTGGGTGACATTGTGGAAATATTTATAATTCACAACTGCATTACGGTTATTTTAATTGTTTCTGTTTTGCCAGGCTGACAGTCTAACCGTTAAATAAAAGCCAGGGTTGTTATGACAAAAACGGCCTTCAGTAAGACGGAGATTCTTTTCACCAGCCAAATGGACTCAAATTTAGCGAAGAAACCAATGACATTTGGGACAAAGCTTTGTGTGGTGCTGAAAATTGGACACTGCGGAAAACAGATCAGAAATAGTTTCAAATGTGGTGCTGAAGAAGGATGGAGATCAGTTGGACCGATCAGGTGAAAAATAAAGAAGTACGAGTACAATATAGAAACAAGGACGGAAGGAACATCCTGCATAATACAAAAAAGAAGGAAGGCTAAATGAAATGGTCGCATCCTGCACAGGAACTGCCTTTTGCAACACATTATTGAAGGCAAGATACAAGAGATGAGCAGACAGGACGCATACGTAAACAGATACTGAAGGAAAAGACATTGTACTGGAACTGGAAAAACGAGACACTAGACTGCGCAATTTGATGAACTCGCTTTGAAAGTGGCTATGGACTTGTCGCATGACAATTCACGCTTTGAATGAGTGACAGTTTACCAGTCGTTACATACAATGAGCAGATTATGGCTGTGTTTCGTAGGTAAAGTAGATGTTATTGTCATTACGTCAAAAAATATATGAAATCTACTACATTTAATTTACGCGTTGAGCTCATTTAATAAAAGTTTTGTACTATCACTCACTCCGTAATAGTTCCTCTTCTGTCAAGAAGAAATGTGGTGATAGAGCCTACGCTCCAATTAAGGCGGGAGAGGCATACGTCACATCTCAAACCTTATGCCATCATTTCAATGAACGATACGAAGCAAATCTACACGTTACTGTTTTCAGGCTCTCGCCATTATGATGACCCTATGACTTAGGTTTGGCACAATGTGGATGTGGACTGTGTAGCCGATGTTTCAAGAGAAGCTGACTCCATCTTCAGGAATGGAGAAGGATGGAAATGCAACGAATTTCAAAGATGCGGACTGGGATCTTCTTTCTTCTCTTCATATTTTTCTGAATGATCATCTGCCTGAATAGCCTGACTGCATCCCATTCTCTTCACGCAGACCCTGACGATGGGGGTAGAATAATTTTTTGAAACAGTGGCAAACACAGCCAATTCGTACACGGTGACAGCACCAGATTGGCATCAACAGAAATACAGTCGGGTGGTACAGAATTGCGAGGAAATGTCGAAATTCTGACAGGACAGCGGATATCCTACAGAGGTTTTCGTGGCTCTAAACAGAAGATGATCCATGTATATTATCTGGAAATATATCATACTCATTTGCGTCATATATCAGCTGGTGTTATAGTTTATTCATGATCGCGAATAATCCGGCTCGTTTATTCAAATAGTGATTAGATCTTGTTATTTTAAACTGTTACGTGGTAGACTCATGACTGACAGGTGGATTTGTTTTTAAACACGTGTAACAACAGAGACATACATTTTGTCACATGTCTGTGACTGCAGACTGTTTGTTCTTCAGCTTTTGCACCATTCTTTACAAAGGCTGCTAAAAAGCTTAATGCTTTTATATATGTCCCTCTACACGATGTTTCTTTATCACCTGCGCTATTAGCAACTGTTTGTTGTCAAGGTGTTTGGGGATGAGGTAGCCACGAGGCCACTCCACATCCCTATTCATAATACTTTTTACTATGTCCTTTCATCTACCTTTCCTTCGATCATGTCGGACACGCAGTTACAGAAGAACTGCGAAAAAAATGGTTCAAATAAAGATTTGAATTATTTTTTATTCACGTTCTTTGTACAAATGTTTGGTCCCTTCTTTGGACCAATCCTAAAAATGATTTCGCACTCACGCCCCAATATTGGACACACGTCCGCAGTTGTTTCTTTATTTCCGTAATTGAATCCAGTGGCTTTTCGGGCTTTATTCGCTTGAAATTTAAGAAGAGGGCCTAAGCAAGCGGGAACGACGGGCTGGCGTGTTCACTGAATTTCGTCGTTTCATTCTTTTATTCGCGTTTTTATGGATTTGTGGTTGAAAGTCCAGCTGTTCAGGGTATTGTATGTTCTTCATCTGTATTGTTCATAGTGCGTATTTCTACTTATGTAGGTCTGATCCGAATTCGTTGTGTCTTGAGGCAAACGATAATTTTAATGTAACGGTTTTTGAAAGTAACAGTCGCAAAACACACTGGATAAATATATCACATCTTTTTGCTTAAGGCATTGATCAAAATTATAAAACAAAAATGAGTTATGGAGAGGTATTAATAAGATAATTATGAATTTGATAGGGATAACCAACATTAATGTCACCTTTTTTTAAAGAGAGTTCATCCCCGTTGTGTCTCTATTAATGAATTCTAATGAATGTCACTATCAGCTGCATGTTACTGGTTTCAAATAGGCGGGCTGACTGAAGGCCCATCGTTTGACGCAGGAAGTGACAAGTTAATGAACGACCTGAAGATTAAGTCCAAGTTCAAGGCACTCTGAAAATCAGTTTGTCCGCCATAGTGTGGAACACCCAACTCCACGTTGGGGAGTGGGAAGGGGGGGGGCGGGTGGGGGTACACCTCAAGATCTTATTAAACAGAATGAATGACCACTGCTGTCATAGTCGTCTCAGTACTGCTTCCTGACGAGAAGACGAGCCTGTTTTGTGTCCAGTGCCTTGTTCCTTGTCAAATATACAAATTTGTCTGTGTGCGTTTGGAGAGAGAGCTAAGCAAATAATATATTATTTACAATGGTAGGTATACGAGGTATATTACTTTACACTTGAACATTCAGTGTGAACCGCACGGTAAACACACTTCTTCTCAAATGTAAAAACCAGTCAGTTTACGCAGTGGAGAAAAATAATGTCCTGAGACCCATGTACAAAACATAATTATCAGTATACCCTGTAGGCAAACGTAGAGATCTGAGTGTGAAATCTGGTGGTAATTACAGTAAGCACTGGACTTCACAATCTTAATATAAGCAGAGTATTTGAACACCTAGAACCGTAGATCCCCTGGTTCCTGTTAACTCTTAAATAACATCAGAGGTCAGACAGATTGAAAGTCATGTAAAATTTTCCGACCAGTTACTTTTCAGTTGGAAGATCTCGCGAAGATGATAACCCAGAGTGCCGCCTTCTAGGATGTGGCTTAGTGTAGTTTGTTAGAATCGATATCTTTATTTCTGGTTGGTTTTTTTATGAGTGTGAAAATTGGTTTATCAAATTCAGAGGGAAAAACAGGATGAGGGTGTTCAGGAATAAGACGCTGAGGAGGATATTTAGGCCTAAGTGGGACGGGGTAACAGTGGAGTGGGAAAGACTACGTAACGAGGAGCTGTAAGATCTGTACTCCTTACCAAATATTATTCGGGTGATCAAATCAAGAAGAATGAGACAGGTGGGCCATGCAGCACGTATGGGAGAAAAGACAGGTGCATACAGGATTTTGGTGGGAAATCTGAAAGAGGACATAGGTATAGATGAGGGTCTTCAAGAAATGGGATGGAGGACTGGGCTGGGTTGATCTGGCTCAGGATGTGTACAGGTTGTGTGCCCTTCTGAATGCGGTAATGAAATTTGGGTTTCAAAAATGCAGGGAATTCTCTTAACTAGCTGCGAATCCGTTGTCTTCTCTAGAAGGACTCTGTCCGATGCATGGAATTAGTTATTTTTAGTTGGACCTCACATCATAAGCTTTCACAACGGTGCACCCTGCAGGTTCGTAAGCTGCACCAACCGTCACATACATATACACACTAAAATCATGTATCCACAGGCTGTGTTTCATGTACAAGTCCTTATGTATCGACTCCTATTATTTCATCAGCCAGGAATACCGTGGAATACAGACAGAAGAAATTTATTTCTTTAAATAATTCTTCACAAGGGAACAGAAGTTTATTTTAGCGTCACGTCCATTGAAGATGCGTGTGTGATCCGTCCGTAACAGTATTTAACTCATGCCAAACTTATGTCACTGTAAGAAATCCAAATCTTATGCAGGACTGTATATATATATATATATACACACACACTGTCCAATATACATCTTTGAGCTGAAAACAATAGGCAGCTCAGTTGAAAAGAGCTTCGTGCACTCGCAGATACAAATATTCTAAAACAAAATAACAAAGTAGAAGTCATTTGGTGCCTGTTTCTAGAGTAGGTTCATTTCTGAAGTATCTGGACACATCATGTTACTAAAAGCCGTTCACCGATTTGTGAGCTCTGGGCGGGCATGGCTAACATTGTGTTCCCTTACCCGCCAGTACACTTCGCCTCACCAGTCCCCCCAGATGTCACTTCGATGAGGAACCTATCACTTACGTGACAAGCTCCGATATACTAGAGTTATAGGTTCCCTGCCAGGTTACGGCTATGGACTGGATATCTGAGCAGTCGTCGGTTGATATCCGGCAAGGGTAAGAATTTTTCTCTTCTCTAGAGGGTCCATACCGGCTTTAGAGCCTAAAAGGAATCGCATTAAAAGGTACTGGAGTTCCCCACGGGAATAAACGGATGAGGTGTGAATCTGACCACTCGCCTCCGTCTAGAGCCGAAATTAAGGATCAGTGGAGCTCTACCTCCACTTCCCCACTTGCCTCTGGGGCAAATTTACGTTAACTCTACCTGCCGCCCGGGATGTGACGTAGTGTAGTTTTGTACAAAGGTGCCAATGAAATGAATGCAGCATGGCATCACGTACTAGGAGACAGTGTGATTCACAATCGCCGTTGCGACAACAACAAATCTGACACAGTTATCTGCTTCATAACTAACTACGTCCATGAAGTAGAGTAGTTCTTTTGAAATCAGTACTCGTCCAACTAGTCAAAAATATTTCCGTATTTTATGAAACCCTAAGTTCAGTTCCGTGTTCCCAACCACCGTCGATTGCCCCCGTCCAGAGCCAACTTAATTTTGCCCATACCCTCCAAATCCATTATTTAAAGTAAACTTTATAAATATCGTCCCACTTGTATTTAGTATTTTCAAACAATTCTTTCAGTTATTTCACTCATTCATACTTTTAGTTGTTTAATTTCAATACAAGTGAAGATACAGTTGATACAGTGCAATGCACGTCTGAAGTACCTGCCCTCGTCTCTCCAACCGGCCCCACAGATATTGAGATGGACGGAGGTGCAAGAAACCTTTTCTGTCTGGATCAGTCACTTCCTTTCTCCCCTTCAGTGGCGCACAAAGGGTCAGTTGCGTGCTGGAGTATGTCGTGCATCTTAGTGGAAGAACCGCCCAAACTATGCACTCGCCCTGTTGCAATATCAATCGTGAGGCAATATTACGGAGCGAATGAATGCAATACCAGCATGTTGTGCCGGTCTGTGACGTCGTGTCACCAGTAAGCCTGCAATGGTGACATTTCCGTGGCCACGACCAATATTTCCAGAGTAATAGTAGTCGTCCTTCACATTTCGTCGGTTATTTGGTGTGCTTTATGTTTCGTACTCCTTCTAACGACAGTATAGCAAAAGCAAGTGTTTTATTTATAACATCCAATGGATGGATGATAACGAATAATGGATTGGGAAGTAAGCAGCCTTGCGTGTTTTAAAGTTTTATCGCAGCATTTGGTTTCATTTCATACGTCGAAAAGAATAAGACTGCTTCTGTATTTACTGATGTGCCAACTTACCTTGGATCTTTTGACATCGCCTTGAATAGCTTAGGTTATATAACATCGAATGAGAATAAGATCAGTGAAGACTGAATTGTAAATAGCGTGAAAAGAAGCAAACATCATGTTCTAATTTAAGATAGCCTCCCATTACTAGGATGGAGGGACTGAGAAGAAACGCGAAGACATTTAATCGGAAAAGCCAGTCTCCAGGCCCATGATTGATTCTGGGACCTCTGAAATAGGATATAGGGGTGCCGAAACGATCATTAGGTTGACTGTACATGATGAACTGCAGTTAACATGGAACGAATTAGCCATGGACTAATTTAAGGTACAACTTCAGCATTTGCATCGAGGTAGCATGAAAAACCGCGATAATTTCAGTCAGTATAGTCTATTCCGGACTCAAAATCGGATAAGACACTTCTGAGCGTGAAACATGGGTTGTAAACTCTTAATCTGAAATTTCGATCACTGTTACTTCATTGGAAGACGGAACACAACTTCGAGTACAAACATGTCGAAAATCATTTGAAATCCTGAGAAGTAAGCAAGGTTTGTGTGCTATTTAAGCAGCCGTGAACAGGGTAAAGCATTGAAATTTAGTAGCTGCTTTATTTACCTCCACGTTTAACAAAAGAGAACTTTTCATTTTCCCTATACAGTGTCCCTATAGTCACGCGTTCCATATGACTTTCACAGTAGACAGCGATTTCTTTGTTACACAGAATTAATCGACTGTTCCTTGTAATAGAAACTGTGAGCGTTTACTCTGAGGTATAAACTGAATTTTTAAATACGGTTTAGATTAATTTGAGCCTTAGAGATTTGTGCCACCAACAACTGTATCCAACACCGCAAGGTGCTTGCTGTTTAACGCTCGCAACTAAAATATCCGGTAACAATTTTCACAATTTTACTACATCACACCACGAGATAAAACTCTCCCTGTCCGTTGTTAATCGTCACGTTATAAATACGTGCTGCTTACTGTAACGTATAACGAAACACACATTCATAACTTTGGCACTAGACGAAAGTGAATTTTCAGTTTCAACCCCAGCAAGGTTACCTTCGAATTCTCAGTACACATTCTAGCTGACAGGTAAGCCGGTCGACACTTGGTGACCAAGAATGAACTTCTCAAATTTTTCACCGTACCGCTGTAGGAAGGGCCGGGATAGCGTAGTCGGAACAGCGACTTGCTACGGGCTGGACGGTTCGGGGATCGAATCCCGATGGAGGCGAGATTTTCCGCACCCGTCCAGACCGTTCCTGGAGACCACCAAGCCTCCTATACAATTCGTAACGGGTCTTTCCCGGGGGTAAAGCGGCCGGGACGTGGCGTTGACCACCCACCCCAACTAGCGCCGAGGTTAAAGAAAGAGTAGAGCTATCCCTGTAATCCCCCTCTGGGCCTTCGTGGCCTGTTCTAGGGTGAACTTTACCTTACTTTACCTTACCTTGTATGAAACTGATTTATTAGAAGAATATCCATAATTTACAGCACTCACACCACAACATTTTATTCAAACACGACATTTTACAGAGTAATGTCAGCTGATGAAGTGTGTTTCTTATAGCTCTACAGCCTCCAGTGGGCCATAGACTCCTCATTGTCGAGGCTTCGTGATCACACACAGTCACACCATACTCGGTAGGACTCCGCTGGACGAGTGATCGGCCTGTTACAGAGACCTCTACCTGCCAACACACAACAACCACGACAGACATACACCCCTCCGGCGGGATTCGAACCCGCAATCCCAGCGGCCGCAGACCCACGCCTTAGACCGCAGGGCCACTGGGATCGGCTGCTGAAAGTTTACGTAATAAAGTATATCTTTCTGGGTCCATCACATATAAGGAGAATCTATAATTACTTAATTAACAGTAGTTCTGCCACCGCTTGCTTCCTGGGATTGTAAGTTCGAATCCCGCCGGTGGCGTGGATGTCTTTCTCTTGTGTTGAGTGTTTTGTGCTGTCAGGTAGAAGTTTCTGTGACGGCCGATCACTCGCCCAGAGGAGTCCTAGAGAATGTGGTGGGTCTGAGTGTGATCTCGAAACTTCAACCATAAGGAGGCCTGAGCCCCCTAGGGTTGTCCAGCCATGAAAAAAGGGTACGTAATTACTTTAAACGTGTTTCAGAATTTACAACTGTCCTTTGGCAGGTCATATACTGTATTTCTTACATGTTTTTATATTTCAAAATAATTTGTCATTGGATGGTAGCTAGTAAAATCGGTTGTGAGCGCCTAAAATTCATTGGTGAAAATTTTGCACCATACTGAACTATAAACTATGAACCTGTGAAGGTATAGCCTCAGTGTTTCTTAACCTCGGAAAAGAGATGGAGGTGTGTATTTACCGTCACACTCCTGCCACTTTACTCAGAGACCAACTGGATTTATATATATATATATATAAATATATATATATAATAACTTATAACTTATACTTTAGTGTCGCTATTTTTGGCATATTTTACAGAATTAATTAATAATATGCCGTATGTCTCCATGAATGACTGCTTGTAAGTTTTCCAAATATCTTCAGCATACTATTTCGGCTTTCCAGATAAAAGGCTAAAGATGTTTTCTCATTTCCATTCCTTCCGCCGACAAAAATCAGACAGCGTCGCGAGCAACAGGAGCTGCGGGTTGAGCGGGCCTGGTGTACATCCAATCAGCCAATAAGTAACGTGAATAAATCTTGATGGTCTTGCGGACTGGACAAAGCAGCATGAATCGTGTAGTTGAAAAAATGAAATATTTTGGCTGGAAAACTTAAATGGAAAAGTACAACTGAGATAAAAAAGAAAGTCAATTACGTGAAGAGCTGAAGATGGTTACGGAATATTCGGGGAAGAATCTACCTTGAATTTAGTTTGGTAGTTAATTATTTGGTCAGTCAGTCTTTGCACTACATGAAATTTTAAGTACACAGAACGTTACTACAGGTCATAATGCAGAGCTACCGTGAATAGAATTTTTGCTTTGTATTGTACATTTATGGTTTTATATCGCGCCTGTCCATCAACAGACCAACAAGGAAGTCCCATAATGCATCTGGCAACGGAACGCACGCTCAAGTACAGCAAAGTACACAGGGGTTGCTGGGATGGACTAGAGTTCCCCCCCTTTTTTTTTTCGCAAATCCAAAATGAGGGGATTTGTCGAGAACCAAAAGTACAGGATAAAAGATAGAGATATATTTTGGTGAGAATGACAGAGATGGCAAAGAGGGTGGTTAAGCAGGCAGGGAAAAAGAAGGAAATAGGAAAAAAGCTTCGGGGTTGGGGGATGGTATAGGGGAAAATAGTGTGAGGGACAGGACGGTAAGGGTAGTCGTGGTAGCAAGGGGGAAGTAGCAGAGTTGAAGGGTGGTATGGCCGAAGATTGAAGCTTGTGATGACCAAAGCCTTTTGCTTCAGTATATTTTTTTTCTTTGCTTCGAACGTCATACACAGTAGGAACCCTGTGATGGAAAATCTGGGTATAAAGGCGAAGGGGAAGACAAGAAAAGGAAAAAATTTCGCAGAATTTTAAATTGGCGAATAATATAAGAACTTTAAAAAATATTTGTAGAAATTAAGAATAGTCATGTGCAGAAGCTTCTACGTAACTGGTATTTATGCTTCGAAGACACGTAAATTCCAGAACCACTTTTTTTTTTAATTATTTAGAGTGACACATCGGCGCTTACAAATAATAACACCTATTCCAAAGACTAACAAGTTATTATATTCCGGCCACTTATTGATATGACAACATGCAAAGTAATGAATATCATTAAAATAATCTGACGTCTAATAATACATACGCAAGGGAATAACTAACTCCATAGAGCACAGTTCTCTTGAGAAGCTAACAGGTTCTAAGCTAATCAGGAAATTAACAGCATTTTATGGAAACCGAAGGTTCATACCGAAATCACAAGAGCACACCAACTGTCCTTATTCTGAGCCAGATTAATCCAGTCCATGTCCCCCATCCCACTTCCTGAAGATCAATTTTAATATCATCATCCCATCTATGGCGCTGTCTTCCAAGTGGTCTCTCTCCTTCCGATTTTCCCACCAACACCCTGTATGCATCTCTCCTCTCCCCCATATGTGCTACATGCCCCGCCTATCTCATTCTTCTCTATTTGAACCCCTAAATAATATATGTGAAGAGTACAGATCATTAAGCTCCTCAATATGTAGTCTTATACACCCCACTGTTATCCCGTCCCTCTTAGGTCCAAATATCTTCCTCAGCACCCTATTCTCAAATACCCTCAGCCTACGTTCCTCCCTCATTGTGAGAGACCAAATTTCACACCCATACAAAACAACAGGCAAAATTATGGTTCTGTATATTAATCTTTATATTTTTGGATAGCAAACTGGAAGACAAAAGATTCCGCACCGACTGATAGCAAGCATTCCCTGACTTCAGTCTGCTGTTAATTTCTTCCTGAATGGAATTTTGATCCTTTTGAGTTCTACCAAAATTTTTTAAATGTTCCACTGTTTCCACAGATTTATTATCTATCTTCATCTTGTGATTTTTTCCTACGTTCTAATCTCGAGACATGACCATGTACTTAGTTTTATCAGCATTTACTACTAGACCAGTCTCCTTACTAGTAACTACCAACGCTTCTGCGTTTTTCTTTATAGCATGTACGCTTCCGCCCAATAAATTTACATCGTCAGCACAAATAAATTCAACGGACAGATTAGTAAAACGTAATTTAATAGTTAATTAACACAGGGCTTTAAAGTACTTCACTTCGATAACAAATTAGAAAACTGGTGAAGTTAAAATTGTGCGCCTCATGAAGGCACATAGGGAAGACGAGGTACAGCTTTGAGCATTATTAACCTTGGAAATAGACAGGAGTGGTCAGCTTTACGATCGGCGGATACGCCCTCGGTGAAAACCCGCCAGTAACCATTGAATAGGATGCCAACTGGCCCCTGTACAAACTGCGAGAAGTAAAATCATATTTTCCTACTCTACAAACAAAAAAGTATAACGACTAGCTATGTGCTGGACAACCCAAGTATCGTCGTTAGATCTCTGGCGGAAGACAGCGTCTTCTGTCTTCCCCCGGGGTGTTGAGTGTTGAGAAAGGTTTTGAGACGCAAATATCCTCGTATTCAACGGGCAGTGGAGATTTGCCCTGGGAATAAAGAGGCAGAGACGTGAATCTGGCCAACGAGCCTCCAAATATGTCAAGGTTAAGAACGGAGTTACACCTCCACTACACCCTACGCTCTCATGTCATGTACGAGGGCCACTTTACTATGACATACTCGTACAACCTATTTCAATCCACAGTGAATGCGTGTTGGGAGATTACATACGCCTTGTATACAGCAAAGATCTTCAACCGACGAGCCGGAAAGGAAGCCATGTGACGTATAATAATATCCAGCACACCTGTGAAATACCACAACCCCCCAATGCACCAACCGCGTATGAAGCACAGTATGACTGCATGTTGCGAACCTCTAGAGGAGCAATCTTCAAAGCCACGAAGAATTCTTGTGAAGAGATCGGAAGGCATTTTCGGAATGGTATAATCATGGATAGATCAGTATGCAACAGTGACAAGACGTGTGTATGGACAGGTCAGAATGCGCTGCTGAAACCTTACATTTGCTTATATGTGAGAATGAATCATAAACAACACCGAAGTGTGAGTAGAACAGAAGGTATTTCTGATATGTTACGCTTGTAGATACATCAGACTGCATTTCCAACACGTTATTCTTGTGTATGTATAAAAAAAAACTTCAACGACGTATTATGTTTTTGGAATTAACAGACTGCATTACCAATATCGAGCTGTTACAGGGAAGCCACAATGCTTTCCAATCCAGGTGGCAAACCAAGAGACGTCTGGCATTTCGTGGGAAAGTACCTTCGTTTTTAACGCTGCAGTTGAAGGTAGTAGCTTCATACGAAACCTTAGTAAATGACATGACGTTCTAGAAGACAATCTTCCTGTTGTAATTATCTAGATGTAAGGACAGCGCAGAATAGAATAAAAATATTCCCAAGAAAATTTTATGAGCACTTACTGGGTACAATTTTATGAAGCTCTTGATGCAATCCCATTAATCTTGAGGTTGGCTTCTTTATTTAATGAATATAGCATTGGTCCATTTAGCAAAGGAGCACAGCCGTATGTTAAATTTGGACATGATTTTTAAAATTCACCAAGAAATAAGAAAGGTGGGCGTATCGATGTTAAAATTTTTCAGTTACTGATTACAATCTGCTTCGACGAAATAATTCACCTCACTTTCTATGGGAAGACAGCTATTCTACACATACTAGAGTGTCAAGGAAACGTGGTGTGGTCCGAACTCTTCTGTCAGGAGATGCGACACCTCAGTCGGTATTGTGACTGACTACATTATGGTATTGGAGACCGAAGACTAGGAGTTAGATTTCCGGCATGGGAAAGAGAGTCTTTTCTCATCCATAACGTACAGACCGGACGTTGTTTCCCCTTAGCTTCGTACCCAAAATTGCAGTAAAATACTTCCCCAAATGTAAAGTGGCCGTTCGTGTATCTGACCAATCAAGCCCATCTAGTGCAGAGGATAAGAATGCATGGAGCTATATTTTTACGCCTTAAAAGTTTGCATGCCTCCAGCTTTAACTTTTACTCCTAAACGCTGGCCACTCCAGAAGTCAGTTACGAATGTAAGCATTGCACAGGCTCCTCCACATATCGTCCTCCTGTCACACTGTCCAAAAAACTTTAGGATTTGCAATGCTAAATTTATCTGACTTTCAATATTTGGAATATCCTTAGATCGAACATCTACTAACCTTTGTTATATTCCCCATCTCGCCCACTCAGTTTCCTCTCAGAGTTACAGCTCCTCGTGTCAAAATAAGACGGTAAGAAATGGGACATCCAGCTGTGGGTTGTTGGTAAAGAGTACGGGTACGTAGGGCCTAAAGAAAATTCTTAATGGGCTAGTGAAGTCGAATACACTTTTCAAACGTACAATTTTGTGTGGAAAATAACATACAGATTTCCTAAAAAGAGAAAATTTTCTGGAACACATAAAAATTACTCACTCCTCAGGCAGTCAGTCTTGCTGTAACATGACTACTTCAATTCAGATTACTACAAATGTGTATTGTAGTAGGGTTTGGAGATGTCTAACACAGGGTCCAGAAAAATGTTAAGACAGAGCACAGGATAATATTAAGGCACGGCCCAAAATAGCGTCAAGATTGTCTTTTCTACAGAAAATGAATAAAATTAAGTTGTCACTGAGGGTAATCTGCTTACCGGCCAAAATTTGAAATGTGAACAAGTATCCAGCACTGACAATTCAACATTCTGTTCAGAACTTTCACTATGAAACTGTCACTTCTCACTTTCTTTGACAAGATAAGGCTACAGTAGTGCCCGTCTACTCCTTTCGGATTTGAAAGAGAGAAGGATGTCGTTGTTTGAGCCGTCCTTACGCTGTCCGTAAATACGGATACGCAGTCAATATCTGAAACGCCCTGGGCACTGCGCTCCCCTATCAACAACTCAATTCGGCAGGTTTTCCAATAAAACGCACTGCAACTTCTGGTTAAGAGTGACCTAAAGCAGAGACACTGAGGTTCCACAGACAGTTGTTAATAGCGGACAATCATATCATCTCAATGGAGCAGAGTACTTCTGGTCTAGCTGATAGTCGCTCAACTCTTGGAAAAATCCCGTTCCTGCTAGTGAACCCGATGGTACAATCAATTACTGTGTTCACAAAAACCTGCCACGCGCCCTTGGCGTCTCTACTTAATCTTCAGCTGCTCAGTGGTCAAGGAAGAGTAAATTTACCCCCATATTTATTGAATAAATTACAAAATTTGTACATAAAGCGGGATTTGTTGTCAAATTAAATTACAGTGAATGCAGAAAATTAAAAGAAATGGAGCTTAAAATTGCATTATTCATCTAGAATGCCACTGTGATTAATGACGGATAAAAATAGACGTGGGCAAGAAATTCGGTTTTGTAGTGGAAAGATAATATTGGAAATAATATTTTAAAAGGCAGCCCTCAGGGCTGTTAAGTGTATTGAACAGGCTTTGTAATGACGCGACAGTGTGTTTCTGTGATACGGACTATAGGTCTTAAGAGTGACAGCAGTCACTGAGCCATCACTCGGCCTTTCGGAGATTACCTGGATGTCTGCTACAGTCCTGAAGAATTGTGCCTCTCAGTTAAGAGAAAGACTTATCTTGCCAGTGTCAGTTACGTAACTGATCTCCTACCTGATTGACTTGTCCGGCTGACAGATGTCAATGAAGGCGTTGGTCACTGAACATAAACTTACACCTCAGTAAGCTCATATATACGACAGAATGATTTGTATTATGGGAAACTGTAACGGCCGCGGATGTAAAAATGCAGGGAATCGTAAGAATCTCGATATGATCTGCTTCAACTGAGTCGTTGACATTTAAACAAATCTGTGAAGTTTCCCCTCAGAAGTCCCCTTGATACCTGCATTAGCCATTGGCAGTCACACGCGCAGCTACCCATCTGTCACAGAAGTGTTATCGCTGGACATTCCGAAGAACATAGGCACCCCAGATTTACAGCTGCAGCGAATGTTGCTTACACTGAGCCTAAATTTGGTACAGAATAAAGTCGGCAGATTTGAACTGTATTGAAGTTGCACGCAGGAAGCACACAGGACTCTGATAGCCACCTGTGAAACAGCACGGAGTCATAGCCCAGACGTCCACTATGTAAATCTTCACAGCAACGGGAAAGTCAGACATCCCACCTGTGGCTTATTTCCTATGCCCATTTCGAAGTCGATTTTTATTGGAAGGAATCTTACAGTAAATTATGTCCTTTCATAATGTACAAATGATCACATTGTCACGTTTATTGATTATGAAGTACGTGTTGCAACGCTTATGTTGGCCGCATCGTCAATATCGTCTTCACCAACAAAGATCACATTTTGTTCCCACGTTTTGGGTGTATAACAGTGTGTGATATTTTCCATTAAATATAACTTACGTTAGTGGAAGTGATAATTCTGGCAATGACGCAAGCGTAGGCGTGAAACTCGTACGAAATAACCAATGTATGTGAGGAACAGGGTGATAAAAGGCGTTGGAATATTTTAGGAAGGCGTAAGTTACTAAACCCAAGCAGAAGGTACAACATATAAAACCTTTTTGATTGAAGACATCCCGATGTGTTAAAGTTCAATACTAAAATAATAAAATACTTATCGTCAAACACATCATGCTTTATTGTGTGTGCGGCTACATGTTTCGGTCCTTACATGACCATCATCAGGCCTATTTGC
>JGI20166J26741_10637781_pt1 | contig 15472 bp, 15 predicted proteins | sample TergutCu122P5_FD_26741 | JGI IMG/M metagenome (IMG submission 26741)
GCATTGACGAGATGAACGCTCAACCGGTTCGCTTTCAATGGAAAAAGTTTGATTTCCAGATGACCTAATTGGTAAATGTTTTAATGAAACGATGTACTAGCCTGACCTTGTCAAATTTTTGGTACTGATTCTTGGGTATCGGTGTCGCTGACAACGAAGTGTCAACGGCATAGCGGAATATTGCGGAATCAATGCCGTGGCAACGGTCCGTAACCATTTGATTGCATGGATATAGCTGCTATAAAGCAGCCCAACTACTCGGACTCATAATCCGTCCAGGGTTCAAGTCCCTGCGGGCCCACCAAAACAGCCCCCGTGCAATCGACAGATTGTGCGGGGGGTTCTTTTTTTCTGCCTGATAGTTGGCCACATGCTCTGGCGGAGAGGGCGGGATTCGAACCCGCGGTGGGCTATTAACCCACACACGCTTTCCAGGCGTGCGACTTAAACCGCTCATCCACCTCTCCGCGAAAGCGGCGCATTGTAGCAGCTTGGCGGGATAGTTCAAACGGGCCGGCGCGGGAACTGGCCCTGGCCCGCCCGGCGCAGCAGGCTGCTGGCGCGCGATTCGGCGATCAGGCCGGCGGCGGAGTCGATTTCCCTGTCGCCGGCGCGCACCAGCAGCATCTGCAACAGGCGGGCGAGCAGCAGCGCGTTTTGCATGGCGTCGCGGCGGCCGCTGCCGACAGCGAGTCCGAACGCCTCCAGCCAGTCGTCAAGCGGCTGCACGGCCTCGCTCTTGTCGCCGAACAGCGCCGGCAGCAGCCAGGCAAGATCGATCCATTGCGGCTGAAAGTCGATGCCCAAACGCTCCCGGCAGGCGCGCGCCAAAAACCCGCCGACATAAGGCGCATGGTAGGTCACCAGCGGCCCCTTGGCGGCATGGCGGAGGAAGGCCAGCAAGCGGCGTTCGACCGCCCCGCTCTCTGCCGCCGGGTCGGGAAGATCGACGTACAGCGCATCAATCGGCGCAATCGCCGAACGGTGCACGGTGCAGGCGGCAATACCGAGCAGGCGGTCGCGTTGCGGATCGGGGCCGCCAGCCGCCACATCGACGACCCGATAGCGGGTGAGAAAATGCGCCTCGTCCAGCGCCGGCGGCGCGCTCGCCTGCCAGGCGGCGAGGCCGGCCCGCACGTCGTCCGGCAGATGCTCGGGCGTTGCAGCGCGGGACAGGAATTTCTTGATCCCGGAGATCATCACTGCACCTGATAGTCGAGTTTCAGGCGCGACTGGATTTTCCGCGCCTGGCGGAAGGATTCCTTGAGGATGCGGCGATCCAGTCCGTTGAGTTTTTCCGGGTCGATCAGGTTGTCGCCCTGACGCCCCGGCTCGCCTTCCAGATGCTGATGCTGCAAACGCAGCAACTGGATGAAGTTGAGGCCGTCGAGTACGGCATTGACATCTTCGGCCCCGGACGACAGACGCTGCGAAGCCAGGCGCAGGCGCTGCAAGGTGTTGGTGTTGTGCACGCCGGCGGCCAGCGCGTAGATGCGCGCGACATCGACGAAAATGCGCGAGCCGTATTTCTTCAGGTCAATCTTGCCCGGATGGCCGGGTTCGAGATCGGTGATGAAATCGCGGATCTTGCCCAGCGGCGGGCCGACATCGAGCGCGTTGCGCGCCATCGCCCGCAGAAAGATCGGCGACGCCGCCGCTTGCGCCAGCAGATGACGGCGCAAGCTGTCAGCCAGTTCGCTTTTGCCGTACAGCGGACGAAAATCGAAGAAGATCGTGGCATTGAGCAAGGCAACCGGCTCCGGCTGCCTGATCCACTCGCTGAAGCGCGCCTTCCATTCATCGAGCGTCAGGCACCACTGCGGGTTGCTGGCCATGATGTTGCCCTTGCACAGCGGAAAGCCGACGGCGTCCAGATCCTTGTTGACGGCCAGCGCAAAGCTCAAAAAGCGCTCCTTGAGCGCCGCCTGGTCTTCGTTCGCCGGCACGGTGAATAGGATGCCGTTATCCTGATCGGTGCTGAAAGTCTGCTCGTCGCGCCCTTCCGAGCCGAAGGCCAGCCAGGTCCAGTCGATGCCGGCGAAATCGTGGCGGTCGAGATTGATCTGAATGACGCGCCGGGTCAGCGCGTCGTTGAGCGCCGAGATGAACTGCGTCAATTGCTCCGCCCCGATGCCCTGGGCCAGCATGTTGAATGACAACTGGCGCACGTCCGCCGCCGAGCGCCTGAGCGCCCCGATGTCGGTGGCCGTCTCGATGGCCTGGCGAATCTGGGAGAGGCCGATGCGCTGCAAGGCGAACAGATCACGCTCGGAAACAATGCCGGACAAGCGCCCGGCAGGGTCGGTGACGAGCACATGGCGAATGCCGTGGGTGGCCATGCTCAGCATCGCGTCGTAGGCGGTGGCCTGCTCGCCGAGCGCGAACGGCTCGGCCGACATGACCTGGCTGATCGGCGTGTCGAGCGGCAGATCGGCCAGCACCACGCGGTCGAGCAAATCACCGCGGGTAAAGATGCCAAGCGGCTTGTTCTCGCCATCGCTGACGATGATCGAACCAATACCCGCCCGCGACATGATTTCCAGCGCCTCGCGCAGCGGCGTCTCGGGGCGAACCGCCAGCGGGTTGCGGGCGCCGATGCCGGACAGCGGCGAATTGAGCGTCTGCTGCTCGCTCGCCTTCTGCGCGAATTGCTGCTGCAACTGGGAGCGCGACTGATTGAGCAGGCTGGCGATGTACTGCGTGCAAAACAGATTGAATTCCGGGCTGCTGGCCATCAACCCGAGGAAATCCTCGGCCGGCAACTGGTAGCAAAAGGTATCCTCCAGCGCCGTGTAGACGTTGGTCGAGGGCCGGCCGGCCGTCACTGCGCCAATCGGGAAGCTCTCGCCAACGCCGAGGGTGAGAATGGAATACTCCGTCACCGCCACCTCGCCCGCCTGGCGCGCCTGCACCTTGCCGGATTCGATCAGGTAGAAGAAGCGGACATTGCCGGCCGCCGGCCCGACGATCTCGCTGCCCGCCGGATAAAAAACGATCTGCGCCTTGTCACCGAAAGTCTGCAACGCCGCCGCCGACATCTTGTCGAACGGCGCATGCTTCTTCAGGAAAGCCTGCGTATTGCCCGCCACCCGCCGCCGCCCCTCGTCGCGCAACTGCTCGCCGATCGGGTCGATGGTCGATTCTTCCTGTTTATCGGTCATGTTCTTGGGCATGTTTGTCATTCCCTTGGTTTCAGAATATTCCGTGTCGTTGTGAGCTTTTGGCGTCGTTGATGAACGCCGTCACTTGATGGCCAGAACCACCACCCCGGCCGTGACCAGGCCGATGCCGATCCACTCGCGCAGCGTTGAGCGTTCGCCGAGAAAGATGAGCGCGAAGATGGCCACCAGTACGACGCTGAATTTATCCACGGGCGCCACCTTGGAGGCCGGGCCGGCTTGCAGGGCGCGAAAGTAGCACACCCACGACGCGCCGGTGGCCAGCGCCGAGAGCGCCAGGAACAGCAACGTTTTGGGCGACAGCGTGCGCGGGTCGGCCCACTTGCCGGTGTAGCCGACGAAGGCCGCGAGGACGAACACGATGATGACGGTGCGGATCAGCGTGGCGAAATCGGAATCGACGCCGCGGATGCCGACCTTGGCGAAGATTGCCGTCAGCGCGGCAAAGCAGGCGGAGAGCAAGGCCCAATGGAACCAGTTGCCGTCTGTGGTCATCATCGCTTCCCGGCGTCGTTATTGGGTCGGGTAGTTGGCAGGTTGGGGCGAGCCGAAGGCGAAGTCAAAATTTGTGGTTTTTTCACGCTAACCTGCGCGAGTTTTTGCGCCTTCACTTCTGATCTACGCATGACGGATAAGGTGCCTGCTCATTAGGCACCCTGTTGCATAACTTGATCGGGTTTAGCTGTTTAAATCTTGCGGACCACTTGGAATCATCGAGAACCGGCGGCTGATTCAATGGCTGCCCACGCTCAGCCCACTGGATCGTGTAGTAATCATCTGAACCCTTAATGACAATCAGAAGTGCAATCTCACTTCTTGGCGGCCCAATCTGGACGGAGCCGCAACCTGCTAGCGCCATGAACGCCTCGTGCTCGCCAACCTTGAAGTTGCCAAGTCCTTTGCCTGAGTAACTCGCGGGACATGCACGCTGAAAGCCTCCCGCGATCTGTTGCGCAAGCAGTTGGGGAGTGGCCTTCGGATTTGCAGCGAGTCCTTTGGCGCCGGTCAAAGTAATCATCTGCGACCATTTTTCGACAGTTTCACCCTCAGGAACTGACTCCTGAATGTACTGTGAGCCACTCCTGTTTTCGTGCGCCGGCCTAAAGCTAGATGGATACGACATCAGCACAATCTGGCTAAAAATTGGTGTTGTCGCAACAACCGAATACCCTTTAGCCCGAAAATCTGCAATTTCGTCCTTGCGCTCTTGTGCAATACCAAGCATCGACCCCCAGAGCGCGGTCAGCAAAATTGCGGAGATTATGCGCGTAACAGAGTTATTCATCGCTCCGCTCCCCCTTGCGTGTACAACCCAACACCTAGTAGTCCGTATAACCCGCCGCCCCCGGCGTGTAAAAGGTATTCATGTCCACCGCGTTGAGCGGGGCACCGGTTTGCCAGCGTTTGGGCAGGTCGGGATTGGAAATGAACGGCCGCCCGACCGCGACCAGATCGCATTTGCCGGCGGCGAGGTCTTGTTCGGCGCGGGCGGCGTCGTAACCGCCGGAGAGAATCAGCGCGCCCTTGAAGGTGGAGCGGAATGTCTGTTTGATGCTATCCGGCACGGCGGGCGCGCCCATGGTTGAGTGGTCGACCAAGTGGATGTAAACCAGCCCGCGGGCGTCGAGTTGTTGGGCGAGCCAGGCGTAATCCGCTGCCATCGCGTCATACAGCGGCATGTCGTTGAAGATGCCGTAGGGCGAGAGGCGGATGCCGACTTTGTTTTTGCCGATGGCGGCGATGGCGGCGTCGACGACTTCGAGTACGAAGCGGGCGCGGTTTTCGATGGGGCCGCCGTAGGCGTCGGTGCGCTGGTTGGCGTTAGGGCGGATGAATTGTTCGAGCAGGTAGCCGTTGGCGGCGTGCAGTTCGACGCCGTCACAGCCGGCGGCGACGGCATTCCTGGCGGCTTGCGCGAATTCGTTGCGAGTGGCGTCGAGGTCGGCCTGGGTCATGGCGGCGGGCGCGCCGTTCTGTTTCATGCCTGCGGCATCGGTATAGATGTCGCCGGCGGCGGCTATGGCGGAGGGGGCGATGAGGCGCGCGCCGGGCGGCAGGTTGAGCGGGTGGCCGACGCGGCCGGCGTGCATGAGTTGCATGAAGACCTTGGCGCCGCCGGCGTGGGCGGCCTGGGTGATGGTTTGCCAGCCGGCGATTTGTTCTGCCGAGTAGATGCCGGGCATGCGCGGGTAGCCCAGGCCGTTGGGCGAGGGGGAGACGCCTTCGGTGATGATGAGTCCGGCGCTGGCGCGTTGGCGGTAGTACTCGGTCATGAGTGCGTTGGGGGTGTTGCCGGTGGCGCGGCAGCGCGTCATCGGGGCCATGACCAAGTGGTTTTGCAGGGTCAGGTTGGCGAGTTGGGCGGGGGAAAAGAGTCGGGACATGGGGTTGGCTCCAGGGTGATTGAATTTGCCGATATTAGCAGTCCCGGTTTCAACGCGCAGAACGTTGGGGACGATTTTCTTCCCGCGAGAGAGGTGCTACCCTGCGCCGGCCATGAACCAAACCAACAAACCGCGCCGCTCGCCGGCCAATCCGCTCGATGCCCGGTTGCCGGTCTGGCGCGACGGGCAGGGCGAGCCGCTCGCCTGCATCGAGAAGATCCGGGTGATGAATGACAATTTCGCCGAGTTGCGCCAGGCGCTCATCGATGCGCTCGAGGATGGCATTCTGCTGGGCGCCGACGAGGCCAGCTTGCGCGCTTGCTTCGCGGCGCTGGCGGCCGAAGTGCCGCTTGGCGTGACCACGGCGCAAGCGAGAAGCCCGGCCTTCAGGCCGGGGTCAAGCGAGTCAAGCGTGATTTCGGTGCCGGAGGCACCCCAAACTCGTGGCGAGGAAGCTCCGGGCTTCAGCCCGGAGTGACTCACGGCGCGGCCGCCGGAGGAAACAACGCCAGAGCGGCCAGAGCGGCAATAAATTCAGCGATAGACCAGAACCGGCACCTTGGAGTGCGTCAGGACCTTGTTGGTCTCGCTGCCGAGCAGAAAGCCGCTGATGCCGCGGCGGCCGTGCGAGGCCATGAAGATCAGGTCGCAGCCGGATTTTTCGGCGGCCTGGATGATCGCCTCATACGGCACGTCGCTGGTGGCGGTGGCGACGTCGCAGGCGACGCCGGCTTCGGCGCACAGCGCCTGGACCGCGCCGAGATACCCCTTGGCCTGCTGTTCGGCCATCTCGGCGAATTTTTCCGGCGTGGTCGGGTCGATCAGCGCGCCTTCGCCGAAGTAGGCGATGGGGTATTCCGGTTTGGCGAAAAAGACCGTGATGCGGGCGCCGGTTTCCTGAGCGAAGAGAACGGCGTGGCGGGCCGTGGCTTGCGACAGTTCCGAGCCGTCGGTGGGAACGAGAATGTGCTTGAACATGACTTTCCTCCTCTTCTGAAATCCTGAAACGTTCTGCTGGCGTTGCTTTCCGCCCTGCTCGGGGTCATGCTACGCGAAGTCAGGAGGATTTCAACCTAAAAACCGCAGTTGACCGCTTGGAACCCTTACGAGATCCGTATGAACACGACCTTTTCTGGCTTCGATAACCATCATCGCATGGGTGAGATCGCTACGCGCCCGGTAGGGTTTTGGCCCGCCGACCCCTGGCAAATTTGATTTTGCACCGGCGGGGCAGAGCCGCCGCCCTACGGCGTTGCTTCTCCTTGCAGGCGCGTCCAACTGCCGTTTCCAGGTTTAAAAATGGAATATGATGATGGCCATTCCCGACCCCAGGAGGTGAGACCCGATGCCCACGAATTCATCCAGCAAAACCCCCGGCCTCGACATTCGCCATGAAAGTCCGCTGGAAACCCTTGGCGATGCGGTGAGCAAGGCGATCGATCCGTATGGCGTGACCACCTCGCTGCTCCATGCCCAGGTGGCCTGGATGTTGCACCCGCAGGAATTTCTGCGCGCCATGAACGCGCTTTCCTCGGATCTGGTGGCGCTGCAATCGCATGTCGTGAACCGGGCGCTGGGCGTGCCCTCGGCCGACGTCATCACGCCCAATGCCGACGATGCCCGTTTCGTCAACCCGGTGTGGACCGAATCGGCCAGTTGGGACATCGTCAAGGAGTGGTACCTGGCTTTCACCCGCCATATCCAGAACATGCTGTTCGAGACGCCGGGGCTGTCGGACAAGGAGCGCCGGCGCTCCGCTTTCTGGTGGCGCAAGTGGCTGAACATGGTGGCGCCGACCAATTTCTTCTGGCTCAACCCCGAGGCCATGCGCCGCTTTGTCGAGACCCAGGGCGAGAGTCTCAAGCAAGGCTGGGAAAACTTTCAGCGCGATGCGGCGGCCAAGAACATTCTGATGGTCGAGCCGGATGCCTTCACGGTCGGCCGCGATCTGGCGACGACGCCGGGCAAGGTGATTTTCCGCAATCGCCTGCTCGAACTGATTCACTACGCGCCGACCACCGACAAGGTGCGGGCAATGCCGATTCTCATTACGACGCCGTGGATCAACAAGTTCTACATCCTTGATCTGACGGCCAGGAAGAGTCTGGTCAAATATCTGACGGATCAGGGTTTTTCGGTATTCATCACCAGTTGGAAGAATCCGGGTGAGGACATGGCCGATGTCACTTTCGACGATTACCTGCTCGAAGGTGTGGCCGAGGCGGTGCGCGTCGTCCGCGAATTCTGCAAGGTGCCGCAGATCCATCTGGTCGGCTACTGTATCGGCGGCACCCTGGTCTCCACCTACATGGCCTGGGCCAACAGGCGCTTCGGCCCGGACCAGATGCCGGTCGCCCACTGGACGCTGTTTACCACCCTGACCGATTTTTCCCATCCCGGCGACATCGACGTTTTCATCGACGAAAGCTGCATCACCGCGCTCGAGGAGTCGATGGCGAAGAAAGGTTATCTCGACGGCAGCGAGATGGCGGCCTCCTTCCGCCTCTTGCGCTCGAACAGCCTGATCTGGCACTACTGGGTCAGCAGCTACCTGCTCGGCGAGCCGTTGCCGGCCTTCGACGTGCTGTTCTGGAACATGGATTCGACGCGCATGCCGCAGGCCATGCACGCCTGGTATCTGCGCGAACTGTACCTGCACAACAACCTCATCAAGCGCAACAAGCTCAGCATCGGCGGCGAGAACATCGACCTCGACGGCATCGTCCAGCCGCTCTATGCCGTCACCGCCGAGGACGACCACATCGCGCCGTGGAAGCAGTGCTACCGCATCAGGAAGCAGATCAACGTCGCCGCGCCGGTGCGCTTCGTGCGCTCGACCTCGGGCCATATCCTCGGCATCGTCAATCCGCCGGCCAATCCGCCCAAGCGCGCCTACCGGATCGCCGAACCGGAACGCAACGAGCATTGGGAGCACTGGCTGGAACGCGCCGAGAAAAAGCCGGGCACCTGGTGGGAAGACTGGACGCGCTGGCTGGGCGAGCGCACCGGCCCGCTGGTCGCTGCCTATCCGGCCAGCAATCGCGCATTTCCGGCGCTGGGCGAGGCGCCTGGCAGTTACGTGCTGGAGAAATAAGGGCCGGTTCGCCAACCCGGAAGGCAATTTGACTGCGGTCAAAGCGCCTTCCGGGGGATCGCCTGACAATGCGCCACCCCCACCGCGACGAGCCAAAAATGACCACGATCCGTAGTTTCATGACCGACGATCATCGTCATTGCGACGATCTGCTCGCCGAAGCCGAGCAAGCCATGGCGAAAGGCCATATCGCGGCTGGCCGGGCCGCTTTTGATCGTTTCCGCACGGCTTTGCTGGCCCATTTCGCCGCCGAGGAGCAAACCCTGTTTCCCTCCTTTGAAGCGAAAACCGGCATGACGATGGGGCCGACCCGGGTCATGCGCCTGGAGCACGAGCAAATACGGGCGCTGGCCGACGATGCGGCCAGGGCGCTCGAACTCGGCGACAGCGGCGATTATCTCGGCTATGCCGAAACCCTGCTCATCATGATGCAGCAGCACAATCTGAAAGAGGAAAACATGCTCTACCCCATGTGCGACGAGCATCTGAGCGCCGAGACGCCGACGCTGCTGGCGCGCCTTGAGACCGATCTGGCGGCAAAATGAGCCACCCGAAAGCGCGGCATGTCGTCGACGCGCGCTACATGGAGCCGCCGGAACCCTTCGTGCGCACCATGGAAATGCTCGACGCCCTGCAACCCGGAGAAAAGATGCTGTTGCTGCTGTTCCGCGAACCGCACCCGCTGTACCGGGTGCTGCGCCAGAATGGTCATGCTTACGAAAGCGAACTGTTGCCCGATGGGACCTTTGAAATTCTCATCTCGCGTTGAACGCGGCGATGCAGTCCCCGGTCTCCCTCGATAACGCGCCGCCGCTGGCGGCGTCCCTGCGTTTCTTTCTGACCGCGCCCTTGTTCCTGGTTCTGGCGGGCCTGTTGTTGCTCGTTTCCGGCAGCGAAATTTTCGCCTCGCGCTGGGCGCCGGTCACGCTGGCGCTGGTGCATTTGCTCACCATCGGGTTCATGTTGCAGGTGATGATCGGCGCCCTGATCCAGGTGCTGCCGGTGATTATCGGCGTCCACCTGCGCCGGCCGCTGCCGCTCGCCCGCTTCGTCCATGGCGCGTTGAATGCCGGCGCGCTGGCGCTGGCCGCCGGTTTTCTCACCGCTTCGTCGGCGCTGCTGCGCCTGGCCGCCATCCTGCTGGCGCTCGGCGTCGGCGGTTTCCTGCTCGCCGCCGGGCCGGCGATTTTTGCCCAGGCGTCGACCAGCCCGACCATTCGCGGCCTCAAACTGTCGCTCCCCGGCCTGGCTGGCGTTGCCGGCCTGGGCGTCACCCTGGCGCTCGGTCTGGCCCGCGGCTGGGCGCTGCCCTACCCGCGGCTGGCCGATCTGCATGCCGGCTGGGGGTTTGCCGCCTGGGCCGGTGTGCTGCTGGCGGCGATGGCCTACGTGGTGGTGCCGATGTTCCAGTTGACGCCCGGCTATCCGGCCCGGCTGAGTTGGTGGCTGCCGCCGCTGTTGCTGACCCTGGTGCTGCTGTGGAGTCTGGGCGTCGCGCTCGATTGGCCGCTGCCGGTGCGCTTGGCGCAGGGGGCGCTGGCTGTCTCCGGTCTGGCCTTCGCCGGTTTGACGCTGCGCTTGCAGTCGCAACGCCGACGGGCGCGCGTCGATGCCACCAGCCGCTACTGGCAGGCGGGGTTGCTGGCGGCCCTCGGCGCGCTGTCCCTGTTCGCCGTCGCCACGGCCTGGCCGGCCGCCGCCGAATATCCGGCCTGGACGCCGCTATTCGCCATCCTGCTGCTGGCCGGGGCTTTCATTCCCTTGATCGCCGGCATGCTCTACAAGATCGTTCCCTTCCTGACCTGGATGCACTTGCAACAGCGCATGCAGCCCGGTCTGCCCCTGCCGAACATGAATCGACTGCTGCCCGATCAGGCGATGCAGCGGCAGATGCGGGTTTATCTGGCGGCACTGACGCTGCTCGTCGGCGCGGCCTGGTGGCCGCAGTGGCTGGCGCGGCCGGCCGGCATCATGCTGGCGGTGGCCGGCGGCTGGCTGTGGTGGAATCTGCTCGGCGCGGCCTGGCGCTATCGTCAGCAGGCGACGCTGATGGCGGCGCACAAAGAAACTGGGGCGACCGGGGCGAGCGGCGGATGAGCTATCTGGCCATCAAGCATCTGCACGTCACCTGCGTCGTCCTCAGCGGCCTGGGTTTTTGTCTGCGCGGCTGGTGGATGGTCAGCGGCTCGCCGCGTTTGCAGGCGCGGCTGACCCGGACGTTGCCGCATGTCGTCGACACGGTTCTGCTCGGCAGCGCGCTCATGCTGGCCTGGATGAGCGGCCAATATCCCTTCGTCAAAGGCTGGCTGACGGCCAAGGTGATCGGCCTCTTGGCCTACATCGGCTGCGGCGCGATGGCGTTGAAGCGAGCGCCGAACCGCGCCGCCCGGCTGCGCTATCTGGCGTTGGCGCTGCTCGCTTACGCTTACATCGTCGGCGTTGCACTGACCCGCCATCCCTTCCTGCTATAGCGGTTGCCAAAAATCCCCATACTTTGTCGACTTCGCCTTGCCGTACTGCTTGTACTGTCTGCGGCTCGTCTTCGCGTCTCACGTATTTTTGGCAACCGCTATATGAAAAAGAGGCGTCCCCGCCAATTCAACGGGAACGCCTCCTCGATTTCGCCCGCCAGGGGCGGGCTTTACTCCATTTCTGTTTCAAACGGTAAATATTGACGTGCCGTGCAGTACAACCCCGTCATTGCGCGCTCCACGCAGAATGATGATTCCGGGGCGATTTCCTGTCGTTACAAATGAGAAATGGAATTAGATGATGCCCTGGGCGATCATGGCATCGGCGACCTTGACGAAGCCGGCGATGTTGGCGCCATTGACATAGCTGACCTTGCCATCGGGGCCGCGGCCATATTCCACGCAGGCCTCGTGGATGTCGCTCATGATCTTGTGCAGACGGGCATCGACCTCCTCGCGCGTCCACGACAGGCGCATGGCGTTCTGGCTCATTTCCAGGCCCGAGGTGGCGACGCCGCCGGCGTTGCTGGCCTTGCCGGGGGCATAGAGGACGTTGTTGGCCTCGAACACATGGAAGGCTTCGAGCGTGGACGGCATGTTGGCCCCTTCGGCGACGCACTTGACGCCGTTCTTGACCAGGGTCTTGGCGTCCTCCGCGTCGAGTTCGTTCTGGGTGGCGCAGGGCAGTGCAATATCGACCGGCACATGCCACGGGCGAACGCCGGGCAGGAACTTGGCGCCGACCTTGGCGGCATAGTCGCTGGCGCGGCCATACTGGTTGTTCTTGATGTCCATCAGGATAGCCAGTTTTTCGCTGGTGAAGCCTTCCTCGTCGAGCACCGTGCCGTTGGAATCGGACACGGTAACCACCTTGGCGCCGAAGGCCATCGCTTTTTCAACGGCATACTGGGCGACGTTGCCGGAACCCGAAACGCTGACGCGCTTGCCCTCAAAGCCCTGACCGACTTGTTCCAGCATCTGCTTGGCGAAGTAAACCGTGCCGTAGCCGGTCGCTTCCGGGCGGATCAGCGAGCCGCCGTAGCTCAGGCCCTTGCCGGTGAACACGCAATCGACGCGGTTGGAGAGCTTTTTCATCATGCCGGCCATGAAGCCGATCTCGCGGCCGCCGACGCCGATGTCACCGGCCGGCACGTCGGTATCGCTGCCGATGTGGCGGAACAGTTCGCTCATGAAAGCCTGGCAGAAACGCATGATTTCGTTCTGGCTGCGGCCCTTCGGATCGAAATCGGAGCCGCCCTTGGCGCCGCCCATCGGCAGGGTGGTCAGGGCATTTTTGAAGGTCTGTTCGAAGGCCAGGAATTTGAGGATCGACAGGTTGACCGAGGGATGGAAGCGGAGGCCGCCCTTGTACGGGCCAATGGCCGAGGAATGCTGGATGCGGTAACCGCGGTTGACCTGCACCTGGCCTTTGTCATCAATCCAGGTGACGCGGAAAATGACGGTCCGCTCCGGGTCGACCAGGCGATCGATCAGGCCGTTTTCCCCGTATCTGGGGTTTTTCATGATGAACGGCCAGATGCTTTCGAGAACTTCGGTGACCGCTTGCAGGTATTCGGGCTGGCTGGCGCTCCGCGTGGCAACCCGGTTGATGAATTCTTGAAGAGATGTATAGCGCAAGATCACTGCTCCTTGACAAGGTTGGGATGAAAAACAGGTTGGAAAGCGTGTGGATGCGTCGCCAAGGGCACGGCATCAGGCGGCGGTCGGCTGGATGACGCCGACGACGGTCAGACGGCGGCTGTTGCCGCCGGGAAAATCCCAATCAAGTTCCTGGCCGATGGTCAGGTGGGTCGCTTGCATTGAAGGTACCGAGAGTTGGCTAGCCAACAAGAGAAGAAAACGCGAAAGGCCGTCATCGTAATGGACGATGGGAGCCTTGATAAGTTGGCGAATTTGAATAAGACTGTTTCCATTTTCGTAACAATAAAATCGCCATGAAGAATGTCGATGACATGTTATTGTTCGCCCAGGTGGTCAAGGCCCGGAGTTTTTCCGCCGCCGCCGACCATCTCGGCATCTCCAAGTCGCGGGTCAGCAAATCGGTAGCCCGGCTGGAGGCGGCGCTCGGCGTTCGCCTGCTGCAACGCAGCACCCGGCGGCTCAATCTGACCGAGGTGGGCGAGGCTTATTTCACGCATTGCGACCGCATCCTCGACGAACTGGCGCTGGCCGACAACACGGTCGGCAGCCTGCACCGGGAGCCGCGCGGCACGCTCAAATTCAGCGCGCCGGTGGCCTTCAGCACGCTGCACCTGGCGTCGGCGCTGCCTGATTTCATGGCCCGCTATCCCGATCTGACCGTGGATATGACGATCAGCGACCGCCTGGTCGACCTGGTCGAGGCGGGCTACGACCTGGCCTTGCGCATCGCCCCGGAGCCGGGCGGCCCCAATCTGGTCGCCCGGCGTCTGGCGCCGATCCGCCGCAAGATTTGCGGCAGTCCGGCCTATCTCGCCCGGCGCGGCGTACCGCAAACGCCGGCCGACCTGCTGCATCACAACTGTCTCGATTACACCTGCATGAATACCGACGGGCGCTGGCATCTGCGCGGCCCGGCCGGCAAGGCGGCCGTTCCGGTCGCCGGCAACCTGCGCATCAACGACGACGAAGCGCTGTCGCAAGCCGTGCTCGGCGGCCTCGGCCTGGCCTTGCTGCCGACCTTCATCATTGGCGGCGAGCTGCGGGCCGGACGTTTGGTCGAAGTCCTGCCCGACTATCTGCCGGTCGAGCGTTCCATCTATGCCGTGCACCTGCCGGATCGGCATCTGCCGTCGAAGGTGCGGGTTTTCATCGAATTCCTGCAACAGCGCTTCGGCGATGATCCGTATTGGGATCGGTTGTCGGCGAGCGTTGAGAATTGAGTGTATTGGCCGGCTGAACGAAGCGAAAGCGAACTTGCCGTGCAACGGCGCAGTCTTAAAAATGGAATAACATGGCGACCCTTGGCAATTGATCGGAACCCCCATGCCCCCTGCCGCCGCGACCCGACCCGCCTCGACCGACCCGGCGCGGCGCTGGCGCGTCATTGCCGCCGGCGTCTGCGCCCTGATTCTCACCGTCGGCCTGGCCCGCTTCGCCTATACGCCGCTGCTGCCGGTCATGCGCGACCAGGCCGGGTTGTCCTATCTGGCCGGCGGCTGGCTGGCGACCATCAATTACGCCGGCTATATGAGCGGGGCGCTGCTGGCCGCCTCGATCAGCGACCTGGGCCGCAAGTACGCGCTCTACCGCGTCGGCCTCGTCATCGCCGTGCTCAGTACCGCGGCCATGGGGCTGACCGACAACGTCATGCTGTGGGCGGCGCTGCGCTACGTCGCCGGCTTGTCGAGCACGGCCGGTCTGCTGCTGGCTTCCGGCCTGGCGCTCAACTGGCTGATGCGCCAGGGGCATCGCCCTGAACTGGGCCTGCATTTCACCGGCCTCGGCCTGGGCATCGTCGTCTCCGGTCTGGCGGTCGCGGCCATGAGCGGCTGGCTGGCGTGGGATCGGCAATGGCTCGGCCTGGGCGCGCTCGGTTTGCTTTTCTTCGTGCCGGCCTGGTTCTGGCTGCCGGCCCCGGCCGCGCTGACGGTCGGCGCGCCCCAGCCGCTGACGGCCCCGCCGCGCCCTTCGCCGCGCTGGCTGTGGCTGTTCATCGGCGCTTATTTCTGCGCCGGCTTCGGTTTCGTCATCAGCGCCACGTTCATCGTCGCCATTCTGGAAAAGCTGCCCCTGTTCGCCGGCCGGGGCGGCCTGATCTGGGTCGCCGTCGGCCTGGCGGCCGCCCCGTCGTCCTTCGTCTGGGATCGGACGGCGGCCGGCATCGGGCCGATTCGCGCCCTGCTGCTGGCCTACGGGCTGCAAACGGTTTCCATCCTGCTGCCGGCCATCAGCGACAGCGCAGCGCTCAACCTCATCAGCGCCGTGCTGTTCGGCGGCACCTTCGTCGGCATCGTCAGCCTGACGTTGACCTTGATCGGCCGCTGCTTCCCCGCCAATCCGGCCAAGGCGATGGCGCGGATGACGTTGAGCTACGGCGTGGCGCAGATCGGCGCGCCAGCCATGGCCGGCTATATCGCCGCCGCCAGCGGCAGCTACCACGGCGCGCTATGGGTCACGGCGGCGGTGATGGCGGTCGGGATGCTTCTGTTGCGGGCCTTGCAGCGGGAGGAACTGCGGCGCGTCGGCCATTGATTGGCTGCATATCCAGGAGCCTGTCGGACTTTCCCGCCCCTGCGTCAACCCCAGGGCGATTGCATTTATTCGTCATGCGCGTTCCGCAAAAAATCGTTAACCCTCAGTCACTTATGAGGTCATCTTGTAAACTCATCCGAAATGGCGTCT
>JGI20166J26741_10638892_pt1 | contig 15470 bp, 5 predicted proteins | sample TergutCu122P5_FD_26741 | JGI IMG/M metagenome (IMG submission 26741)
ACATTGGGGGAAAAGGTCTTGGATGTTGTTGCAAACTTGCTGTCAACCAACACACATTGATTTACATTTATTGTTGTAATGACTTCTTATGTAATTTGTAAAATGTAAGGAACATTGCTTATTGAATGTCTTTCATATTGTAGTTCAATTTTGGTTTTTATTTTCCAGCATCTGTGCCAACATGTAGGTATGGGACAGTTCCTAGAGTTCCTTCTACACTTTCAGTAACGGCAGTGGACATCATGGTGCAGGCACCCTGTTGTCCACCCTCTCCTGCCATATCCAATCTTACCCTCACCCCAGGGCGTACACGTGACATCGACCAGGACATGGAAGCTTTGCGGCTTTCTCGTCAGGATAATCCTTTCCTCCAGGTACATATATGAGGCACTGGCTACTGAATTAAAACTGAACACTTACATGGGTCAGAGTTTTAAAATTGACTGGAGATATTAATTGAGGAAACAAACTGGGAACATCTGAGACTTAAACAAGAGGGATCCTCGATTATCTTTTATTCTTTGTACTTAAAGTACATACACTCACAGCTGATATTCAGATTTGTTATGTTGAAGGACTTAGTTGCAGAATTTGTGCTGTAATTTTGTTATGTATGGGAACTTGATACAGTAACTTTGTCTGCTAAATTAGAGCTAGGTTTTATCTGGTACCAAGTGCACAACCTGTACTTTCTGTTGTATTTTACATCCCCTTATTTGTTATTTATTCATATGTGCTATATTTTATGATTATATCATGATCATAAAGTAACATAACTCACCCAGAAAAGTGATTGACTTAGTGGCAACCTTACCAGTTTTCTATGTCCAGCCAAGGTAGGGAATTTTTCTGTTCTCTTTCATGTCCAGATTGCCCTTGGGGTCCACTGAGGCTCCTGTCAAATGTGTGTTGGGATAAAACAGCTGGAGCATGAACCTAACATTCACTTGGCACCAGGAATGCATGGAGTTTTACTGCACACCCCCCATACTTCTTCATGTCATACTGCCTAGACATGCACACAACTTTATATTTACCTTATGTGACGCACTGGTTGTGAAATTGGTAAAACAAAATAAAATGCATATGCAAGGAAATGTGGTGTGTTAATATGAGCATGGTTTTTTTAGCATTAGAATTCTCTTGGGTAATCATCAGCTGCATCATTCTTTTGCAAAATACCAGCATTCCAGATACTGGCTTTATATTCACTGGGGTAAGTCTCTAAAACATTATTTTCTGCTGAACAATGATGTGGGTGGTCACCCAAAGGAATTATAGTGCACTTATTTGTTGGAAACATTTCAAATCTGGTATGGTTTATTTTGTTTGTAAAACAGGTCCTGGCTAGCAGAGAGAGCCTGGTTGACAGTTTGGAGGAACTGGAATCAGATGATGCTACTCTTATGTCTCAGGTCAGCTAAAGTCAAGTTTACTAATTTTATAGGTCTCAGTATTTTTCAGATGTAGTACAATGTGTCAAGTCTTTGAGGACAGTCAAAGGCAGCATATATGATATTATGTGTTGACTGTTGTGGGTGGAAACAATGGATACTGCAGAGCATTGTGGTACATTACAGGCTACAAGTTATGTGCATAGGTTAGCAAATAAAGTCATTTTTAAATGATACAAGTTCTTCACTGCATGCTAAGTTGGTTGTTCTTATGTGAAAACTTGGAAGTATGGGTATCTCGTAATTATTCATCCAAAAGGGGAAATTTATTAACAAACCACTATAGAGAGAGGAATGGTAAAAACACAAAATATAGTCAAAACCAGGGAGTTTTGTGTAGGGCAGTTGGCAACAATGCATAGACACTGCTTTGGTGATCAAACAGAAGGCAAAGAAAAATGACTTTGTTTTAGAAACTCAGTAATACTGACCATGTGTGATGTGAGGTCAGGGGACTGTTTGACACAGAAGGGGTCCTGTGTGGGGGTACAGACAGTTCAGAGATATAAGATGTGGGATACACCATTGTGGTGTGTGGAGGCCCGCACAAGTGCCAACCTTGTCAATGCTGTGCATTACAGAATGGAGTGGACTCCATTAAAATGTTACATGAGGTGCAGGTATATCCCAGCAAAGGCAAATGGTTATGTGGTGATGAACAATGTTTTGCTGTTCTAGTCAAGTTTTGTATTTGTTATCCAGAGACTTGAGCATCATTACCACATAGATAATCACTGGCTGGGAGCAGGCTATGCCATTGAGCACCTTGCAGTGCCTTGACAACAAATCATGTGTTAAAACAGCATTGTGAACCCACATTGCACATATTTACTATATTTTGCACACAAAATCGCATACTTTGCCCTCTGTTTGATCTTTTCTTCCATGCTATCTGTGCACTGCTGTCAGTCATGCTAAATAAAACTCCCTCCTTTTATTCATGTGATAACATAGTTGGTATAGTTACTTCTATGGGCTGGGCAGTCCTGGGATTGAATCCCAGTGGTGGCGAGTTTTTCTGCACCCATCCAGACCGGCCCTGTTGCCCACCCAGCCTTCTGTACAGTGGGTATCAGGTCTCTTCCCCGGGGTTAAAGCGGCCGGAGTATGGCGTTGATCACTCACTAAGACTAAAGAAAGAGTGGGTCTATACCTCTACTCCACCTCTGGGTCTTCATGGCCGGTTCTGGGGTGAACTTTAACTTACCTTTACATTTTTTAAATCCTTCATCTATAGCGGTTTGTCTACAATACATTTTCCATTTTGGATGAATTATTTTGGGTTGTCTTGTAGAAGTTATAGTTGATTGAAGATTCATTTACTTTGTATACAAATTGAACCTATTAAAATCCCTATAGTTTTGGCAGTTTTATTAAGTTCCAACTTACTTTTTTTATTTTTAATTTGTCATCATTCATAATATCAGAACCCTAGATTAAGTGGCATTTGGTGTTTATGTTCTCCCAACTTACAAGCTATTGTATTTGCCATGTTGTTATTATCCATGGTTTACAGTGTATTCTGGTATAGTGGACATACATTGTAGTGATAATTTTTATAATCTTTATTAACTTTTATCAAGTATTTTATTTACTGGTGATATTAGAAACGTTAAGTAATACATTATGTTGTTTGGTGTACAGTTATTTGACATGTGTGTATTATCTTTAGGAGTTTCCTTCAGATCTTGATGTGGATCCCCTTACATTACCAGAGATCCACGAACACATGATTCGCAGTCCACCACCTACCACATGGCCCAAATCACCGAACTTCAAGGTATTCCACTTCCCTGCGCAGTCAAGTGATGATGACTCAAGCCAGGTAGCGTTTAATTAAATGCAGTTATAGAAAGCAGACAGGTTTTTTGCATGTGACCTCATTTTTTTTTTTCTTTCTTTTTCCCATTGCTAAAGAGAGAATGGAGGTTTGTTTAATTGAAACATTGGAAGGTGTGAATTTGGATGACATGGAGATATGAAAAGTCTAACGAAATGCAGTCAGATAAAGTGAACATTTTTCTGTATGTAATGGCATGTAACAGTTGAAGACACATAAAGAGAATGAAAAAGAAACTTAGTAACTTACATAAAGATCCCTTTATTTCTTTCGTGGGACACATATAAATGGCTCTGGCATGTGTTTGGAACTCCTGTGATAGTACATACATGATGAATACTGTATTATTATCATCATCATCTTATTTTGTCTGCCATTGTACCCCTAACCATGTAACAAAGACTTCTTTATGAACGTGTCCTTAAGCACTGCACTGTGGCGCCATATAGAGGTGTAAAGATTTAGCTCCAGATGGAGGTGAATGGTTAGGTTTATGGCACAGCTGCTTCATCCCTGAGGAAAGGATATTGGTTTCCTGTTGAATAGGAAATTGGGTGGATCCCAGAGCCACCAGTCTGGGTGTTTTGGACAGGAGAAGAAAGTCTTGTCCATGCTGGAATGTGGCCCATGATTCCTTTTCTGCTGAGTAGTATTGAATAATATATAGGAAACACAGAACTTTCTAAATTTTGTCCAGAAATAGGAAATATTTACATTGTTCTGTAAAAAGACTCGTTATTGTAATGCTGTGTTTCATCATATAATTAAAGTACTCTGCATAATACTGCATATTATTATGAGAAAGTGCAGTAAAATTTACAGATAACAAAAGAACATTATAACATTTTGATATACCCTACAGGAAAGTTTACATCGGTGTGATAGAAAATCTCCATTCAAGATTGTTTCCCCAAGGCATTCTCACATGAATCTGGATGACTTGTCTGCTGAAACATTGGGTTCGTCATCTAGTCAGCCTACTCTTTGTTCTAGACTCATCTCCCCTCGTCCACACCATCGTTCCACATGTGACACCAGAGGTACAGTAATGTTTCAGATATCTGGATTTTTTTCTTTTATGTAAGCAGTAGCATAGCAAGGTATGTAAACTTCTGGCATTTTTGATAAATAAAATAATAAACGCTCGATGTACCATACCTGGGTGGTGAATTGTAGTATTTGCTATTTCTTTTATAAATAAAACTGTCTTAAAGAAGATTTAAATGAAGGGAAGAGCCAAAAGAGTATTGTGTATGAATTTGGAAACAACAAGACCAAGAGGTAGACCAAGAAATAGATGGCAGGACGAAGTGAGGGAGGATGGAAGCACAGTTGGCGGAGAAGAGTGGCAGGAAAAAGTATATGATAGGGAAGAATGGAAGAAGCTCCTGAGTACGGCAAGGAATCACTGCATTCTGCACATGCCAATGGAATGAATGAAGAGAGACCTTTTCTTCTGTGAGGAAAAGATTTGATGTTATTATGGTGTGTATACTCAGGTTATGTTCTGGGTTGTGTTTCTGTCTGGTCTTATAAATGGATACCACCATTTTAGAGCAGCATTCTGCCTCCATATTCAGGATGAAAGTGAGTAGGTTACAGATGTGGTAAGTTATATGGGCAGGTTACAAGGAAGGTCCACATGAGGTGGGGAGGAGGTAGAAGACAGATTGGGCCAGTAAGAATGGTGCACAGGAAATGTGTCACAGATACAAAATGACTATCTTAAGGTCTCAAGATTGCTGTCACAAGAGTATCACAGAAGAATGAGGAAAAGGGAAAAGGGAGGACAGACCTTTTCTTGTCTTTGTCTGGAGAACACGTCCATACCTGTGCCCCACTTTCAATAAGGGCTGAATCTGTATTCCAAAAATGTATCTCTGTAGCTGTGGAAAAGGTTGTCACCACCCTTATTTTTATGCTACTTTTCCATGTCCTCTTGGAATGGAAACTGTATTGCTCTAAGAAGGGACATTTTGAATCCCCACATTACTTGTGCACCATTTTCATGGGCCTGTCCTGGGTTCCATTTTCTTGCCACCCTGAATGGACCTTCCACTCAACCTGCCCATGTAACCTACCATATTTGTACCCCACTCTGGGATTGTGCAGGTGGAGGTAGCATGATCTTCCAAGACATGGGTATCCACTGTTAAATCTACATAAAGCAACAACCCAAAAGACCATAACCTGACTCCTCTTTTACTGTCACTTTGTATTTTGTGGTCTTATGGTAGCTATGAAGATGTTTTATTGAACTGATATATTACACCATATGGCAGTGACAGCATCTGATGACATTAAGACAGAGATTGTTTTTATATGCTCAAGCATTTTAAAATGAATTTTAAAGGTAAAGCAGTCCCGTTACAGGCCTGGAGTGACCGAGAGGGTTCCAGGAAGTTAAGGTTCCCAGACTTCATGACAATGGCACAGGATGGTGGTAAGTTTGTCAGCCTTACGCACCGGCCGCCTTTGCCACAGGAAATACACCTGGTACTCATTTCTGTTAGAGGCTGAGTCGACCCCAGGGCCATAGTGTGACTGGAAGGATTATGTCATTGAAAAATTCCAATGACACCATCGGGAATCGAACCCGCAACCTGCCAGTTTGTAGCGTGGTGCCTTAACCACTATGCCACCGCGCACCCTGAAATGCATTGTACTGCACCAAAATAAAATTTGCTGAAAATTAAAGCACAGATTTGCCCTGCCATTTTTGAGGCTTCCTATTGTGCATTCACATTATGCACACTTTACGAAGAATGCACAGAAGTGTAGAAAACATCACATGCTACTATGCTGTTACATTAGTATGACCAGTTTGCCTTTTATCATGTACCAAGAAACTTTGTGTTTTCCATCTATGAAATGTATGATACTGTAGAAAATTCTCATAGGATGACATTATTGTCATTGCAGATCGCAGTTCCAATCCATTTTGTCTGCTCAACCCAGATGTTCGCCGTATGCACACAAATGTTGCTGATGACAATGTTCTTCTGGTGTCTTCAAAAAGTGATGAACCCCCACAACAGCGTCGATTTGAGTTGAAAACTCCCCCACCCAAATTATCACTTCTGTCTAGCAAGAGACCTGGATAGTCATCTAGTGTTACTGTAAAATGATATTGGAAATGTCACAAGGTAAGCTGTCCTGTGACACAGAGTGACTGAACAAACCAAATCATGTTATTGCCCGTCCAGTTGTAAAAGCTTCCTCAAAGTCAGGTGGACTTTCTCCAGTAAGTGTTTGAAGAGCAGAAACTGGAACATGTACCTTTCCGGGGAAGATGGCAGATACAATGCTTGTGGGTATTGTTTTGGGGGGTGGAGAAGGAAGGCTAGAGGAGATTGAACAGAATTTTAATACTCTCTCTCTCTCTCTCTCTCTTCTTATTATGAGTCCCTTTGAACTATCTACAAGTGCGGGCAGAGCTTTCGCTCCAGATTGACTTGCCTGGTGGTGACAGAAATTTGTGAAATTTCTGGGAGTCAAACCCTAATCTTGCATTTAGTAGTCAGAGACTCAATTGAGTGAACTGCCCCATCCCTGTACTCACATGACACAATCAGACATTGCACTTTCCACACTGTGTCTGAATTTGGTGCCTTTTCTTGTTATGGGCATAACACACTGTATAAGCCATCCCTTTTTAGTTGCAGTAAGGCAGTACTGGTGACTGCTTTTGTCTAGGAGGCCAACTCTTCTTACCAAAGCTAATGACCTGTCTACAGATTGTAGTTGGTCTGGCTGGAGTCCTACATGCTGCACCACATTCTTTACATGTGTCAGATGCAAGTTCCTTTGTGACAGTATCAAATCACACTTCTTCAGGGGAATTTGGCTGTTAAGACTTGTGAAGTTAAGGGACTGTAATACCTGTTTTTATCCACTTTCAAGGGGATGAAGGAGTGTTTTTATCCTCTTCCATTTATGTCAACTGAATGAACAGCTATTAACCTCTCTGTCCACTTTGTTTGTCTACACATGTGACAGCTGAAGTTCTCCATAATAGTTGGTTTCAGTGAATTTCTGCTATCATCATGAAAGTTACCTTCTTCTGTTGAATTATGAATATTTTGCATCTTGCATGCATTTCTTTTGTCTGCACAGTGTTGTGGGTCGCAACATATGTGACCACAGAGATAATTCTTGACTGACATTCAGAATGTAATGGCACTGAGAAACATACATAGACTGTATTTAAAGCTAAATTTCATTTTGTGTTTAACCATTTCATGGCATAAGGTTGTGCATCTTCACTGATTAATACACCAGCTTCATGGAGCTGAGTTGTTGAAAAGTGAAGCACCCCTTGATTAAAAAATTAGTGTATTTATTGAGCCCTAGTGTTAACCATTGCCATTGAAGATTCCCCTCTTCCTCATTTCTTTTGTGTGTGTGTGTGCGCGCGCGTGTACATGTGAAGAAGTTGTTCCTGCCCATGCTTTGAAGGCATGTAGAGGGAGCTGAGTTAAGAGCTACACTCATTCTTAGCTTTAGTTCTGAATAGACAAGAGTTTCATTTACATGTTTATTAGTTTTTTATGTTTTGTTGACCGTGCATCCCTGTATAATCTTGTAAATAAACCAGCTTGGTGCACAATTTTTTTCTTCTTAGTATATTTATATTTGTCAATCTCTACATGTTTTGGGCTGCTATGGGCCCATCATCAGGAGATACAACTGTGTTTATGTGACACTTGGTACTTGTTTTTCTGTATGGATGACTCTCTGGTATGCAGGATGGAACAATACTCTGCATACCAGAGAGTCATCCATACAGAAAAACAAGTACCAAGTGTCACATAAACACAGCTGTATCTCCTGATGATGGGCCCATAGCAGCCAGAAACATGTAGAGATAGACAAATATAAATATACTAAGAAGAAAAAAATTGTGCACCAAGTTGGTTTATTTACAAGATGTCTGTTAGTGTGTTGCTGAGATTACTATGATGTTTTGGTTTTATTACCTCTTTCTCCTCCTCCACCCCCATCATCAAATATCATATACTTTCCTTATTACTTATTCATTGCAGCTATTGTTATTGGAGGGTGAATGACATAACAGAAGTGTACCTGAATGGAAGAGAACACATGTTAGGCCTGTGGGAGGGTAATATGAATATGGGATCTTACAGCAATAGCATGGGAGATTGTAGATTGGATTCATCTGGTTGAGGATGTGGTCCAGTGCTCGGCTACTGTGAACAAAGTGATGAATATTCAGTTTCCAAGAAGATGGTAACTTACCAGCTGAGAAGATGTTAGCTCCTCAAGAATAACTTTGCTGCATGGAGTTGGTCACTCAGTCTGGTTTAGAAGTTGCTTCGGATAAGTTTAGGTGTTGGAAGGCTTGTTCCATGCTCTGTTCTTCTTGTTTTGATCTCCCAATATTTCATCATGTTGTGAATGAGCATAACCAATAAGCCCATATTACTTCACTGCCTTACCCTTTGCAGACATGTTTTTATAGAAAGATGCAATATGTTTAACAAGTGCTGTGTCCTTTGATGAGAGCTGTAAGTGCAGATTTTTGTAACAGCTTTCATACCACAAATATCTTTTATGCATATGGATAGGAACTTCAAGCATGAGATTCAAAATAAAGGTTGATTTACTGTAAGCTGAGAGAAATGAATAAGAGTCAGTGATTTTACACTACATTTTACCAGGAACAGAAATGATGGACAATATGCTGTTATGATGGTGAACTGAAGAAGTAATGAGCAATTAAATCTTGTGTTGTATTCAGATGTTCTGGCTACTCTGAACAGTTCTGTTAGTTTCTTCCTGTACCATGATATATGATGTCTGTTACTTCTGTATCGTGATTATTGATCTTTTCCAACTCATATAAGACATGAAGCTCACTCTCAGGCATTAATATATGACTTTTTCTGTATTAAATATCCATTGTCTGAAATTTATGTATGTGGGATGTAGAGATCTTTCTTGTGGTTTATGCCACTATTGGTGGTTGCTGGTTTTTAGGTTGTTACCAGGGTTTGCTGTTACCCAGTACAGAAATGTCATGAAGAGAAGCTAGAGTGATTCATGAGATACACAGTACTATGCCTTATGCACTATGTTTATAAGAAACAGATTTTGTGGAAATCACTAGTGTAGTAACTATAACTTATGTTGAAGTTGATGGAAGTATAGTTCACCCTATCACTGCTTCATCATTCAGCTCATATCATTTGAATGTACAGCATGAATGAAAAGTACATACATAATGTTAAATGGCTGTATATCCTAAATGGAATACTATATTACTATGATTCTTGCACACTTGTAATGCCAATACACTGACATATAGTGACAGACATTAATATAGGCCCCAGCATTCTGCCCACTTGTCTGCAACCTGGAACACACAGACTCAACAGTTTTTCTTAAGAAGCCAAGAAAAACAGTGCCAGAAGTATCTCAAATTTGTTCCATTTCATCAAATGCTCTTGATTTTGGTTGGTAGAATTAATCTTTGGCCCATTCCTATTAATAGAAATCAAATGGAATATGACTGGGACTTTGCAGAGGTCATTCCAACCAGGTAAACTGATGTGAAGCCACGTCCAAATAGGAATTGCAAAATGTGGTGGTGCACCATCTTGCATGAAGAGCAATTGTTCCTAATTGTTTCACTGAGAAGCAATGGGAGTCACATTGTGTATTTACTTTACAATTATCCTGTATATTCCACAGACTAAGCAGCTGGCAGGGAGCACCTGATGCCACTAGAAGACTAAATTTTATTATTCTTGCAACAACTGCTTTTAAACTTTTTCTGTTGGTAAAATTTACCATCAGACCTTAAAAATTTTTAATGCTGTTCTCTTCATATAACATATTTACCTTGGTAATGAATTTGTGGTCTCCTGTTCTCACCATTAGGAATTGTTCATCGGAATTCATCCAGTGTGTTAAGTTTCATAAAAGTTTGGCATAACTAGTTGCACAGGCATTATATCCCCATTTTTCAATATTTTTATGTCTGTTTCAGTTAAAGACACCGGTTCTTCCATTTACAGTGCCTTCAGCTTTTTATCCAGTGCCTGTATTAGGTACTCATATTGCTGTGTTTTTCTCCACTTTACCTGTTCATTTGTAATCAGTATGTTTTTCTCATTATTATTCAGTGTTTTCTGTTATTCACATAGCCTTTGCATTCCTACTCCTGTGGTTCAGCTTTCTTATGTGTATTTTGTTGCCCCATGTTATCTATATTTTGTTACATATTTTCATGTCAGATTTTCAGCTTTATAGAATTATGACAGTGGTATGTGGTTATGAGATTTATGTGGAGTTTCAGATACAGTTCTTTTGACGTGACTGATAATACCAAGTTTTTGCCAGTGCACATCCACTAATGTTTATCTTATAGTACTTATCCTATTTTGAAAGGTTCTAATCTCATCTAAATTATTTAATACGCTAAGGAAGGAGTGGCGAACCCACTGCCTGCAACAACATTTGTAAATTATGCATGTGTGTGCTTGTTTATACTGTAAAAACTTACATACAGCTAGGTATACTACTTATTTTGATTTATATATGTGCAGCCTGCAAATGAGCCCACAGTAAGGCTGCTGGCTCTTTGACAAAAACAGTTTGATGCCCTTGTACTAAAGTATTTCTATTTATAATAATTTCTCCATAACTACCTCTAAACCTTACACTTCCCTCCACCCCCCTCCCCGCCCCCCACTTGTATTTTCATTTGTTTACCAATTTGCCTGAAATTCTGGTATATGTTTATACCTGTAACTGCAGTCTATTTTCTCAGCTTAAAAAAAATATGATTCAGGGGTTGGCTATGCTTTCAAAATACTGTGGGTTTTTATGTAAGATTTTATTTATATCTGACATTTGATACTCTTGTTATTAGAAATGCTCTTAATAAGCTTCTTTTCGTAGCATCTCTGAAATACCCTACCAGTATGTCTGGGTGATTTCTTGGGCAAACTGGCTGAAGAATTTCCACTCAGTTGTGAGAAATTTAATATTATACTATGGTGTGAGGGAAGCAAATTTCTTATTATCTCTGAAAACCGTGAGAATATGTAACAGTTCATAGTCTAAAATATTCATTTTGTTGAAAAAAAACTTACTTGTTGTGTGTGATGCCATGTAGTCTGGCAGATATTTACCAACGTTTCAGAGAAACCTTTTGCTTCTGTCTTCAGTCCCCTAAGGGTAGAGGCAGCTGTAGCTGTGAAATACTGGTACCTTTTTATCAGTCTGAAAGGCATGACATCCCAGAAGACATTTTACTATATTGTCTTTGTTATAGGACCTCAGAGAGATCACATTAATATTGTTGTTTGTGATCACCATTATTGTGTATGTCACAAACCTGAGTGAACTGTCAAGTTAGCAAAGGGAAAGCAGACAAGGAAAACTGTTGACCAATACTGAGCCAAAATTGCTAAAGGCTGAAGGTTCTTGTTTCTTCTTCCAGTATTTCATTAAGTGTGAGAAATGTGTGGCTTTTATTATGAGATTTGTGAATTGTTAATCTGAGGATTGGATTTTAGTGGACTAGTTTACAAGTGTTTTAGATTAATTTAGTCATCAGATCTCATGATGATGATCCATCATGTCATAGTATACATTGTGGCGTTTCAATGACATTTATGAAGTGTCCTGCCAATACTTGAATGTGTGGTGCCAAGGGCACAAAGTGTCTTCCCAAAAATATGTTCACTTTCCTTTCCTTCCAGTTTGTATTTAAAAAATATTTTATGTGTATGTTTCATTGTAAAGAATAACACTGTTTTTTTTTTAATTATATGTTTTTCAGGTCTGTGGTAGAAAGAATTTTTAAATTAGATCCTTGGGTGAGGGGTCTCCTATTGCATCAGAATGAACATTTAGTTGTGAATGTTGTTTTTATTAACATTATATTTCACTGTATCTATAGATAGTGATAGATTTCTGTGCTGTTTGGGATAATAGACTTAAATATTATCCAGGATACACCATATGCAGGTGAGCTGGGTATGCTAGTAATCATTGCCATACTTAACATCTGCAAAGATTTGAATTTTTAAGGCTGTTTGTGCCCACTGTGTGACCTTGCCTGCCTCTGACTTCAGGCTCCAAGCCAGATTGAAACTAGAGATCTCATGATTAATGTTGATTACTTTGTATTTATGTATGTGTTTTGTTACATTTTTGTATTGCTATTATCTAGTGGTCCCCCCTCCCCTCTAAAAACGTGTTATGTTGCCACTCTGGTGAAAATGGCCTCAGGGTCACAACATACATTGTGCTGGCAGATGTGCAGCATTTATAAGTTTTGCTGGTATGCATATCAGTTCTAATTAGCACTGCTCTTATCCGTGTGCTGATAAAAACTGGCTGCATTATAAATTATTGCACTGTTGAAGGAAATGGAGCATATTTTTAGAAGATTCTGTACATTTAATCATAGGTTATTCATTCTGAGGATATATAGGACTGGGTAATTGTTGACTGGTCTTGATGTAGGTATAGTTTTTTGTCTCTGTTAATGACATATATATATATATACAAAATTGTATTTTCCAGTTGTTGTTGTATATACTATGCTGTTGTATTGGATGTGTCATGAGACAGTTTGTTGAAATATGCAGTTTATGCTGTGTGGTAAGTAAAGTATTCAACAGAGTACAGAAATGATGGTAAAGTGCTTCCTTCTCTTTTAAAAAAGTAACTTGCAATGAACCTTTTGGGTAATGTGAGTTGTACTTTGTTGAAGGCTTGCTGTAAAATGGCAGGAAGTCTGGTGCCATGACTTGTTATGCTAGTCATGAATTTAAATGAATCAATGCTCTTTTGGTGGCTGTGTACTATATAAAAGTAAGCTATAAGACATATGAGAGCACTGCTTAGTGACCACTGTAGCAGGCTGAGTGAACTGAGAGTGTCTTCCATTGTCCTTCTCTTACATGTTTCCAGACAAGTCTGTATGAATGAATTGCAGTGTTTCTTGATTGTTCAGCGGTTGGCATCAAGAGCTGTAATGAGTTAGGTTTGTACATTTGTATCATGAATAGTTTGTTGAGCTTTCATGCAGGGAAGATTGCATTGATTTTAATCCTTTATCCTGCTAACGTGGAGAATATGGTGAGCTCCTAATAATGCCAGCAAATGGCAGATGGGATTTAATTCGGCATTTAAAGGGTTAATAGTTGAAGTAACTTACCATTGTGCCAGTTTTATATATATTATCTAATACAACTTTAAAATTGAGTACTTGTATAATAAAAATTAGACATTTATTATGACCCATGTGTTTCAGTTCCTCCCCTCCCATGTTAAGAGGTGTTCAGCAATTAAGCTATTAAAAGTTCCTAAGTATCACTTAATGTCAAATTTTTAATAGCTGGATAACTGTTTTTGAACATCGCAGAAGATGGTGACAGGAAAGAGCTGAAACACACTGGTTTATAATACACGTCTAAAGTTTTAATTATAATAAAGTTTAATGTTGTTACATCATATAATTTTTAATACAAGATAAAGTCTCTGTCCACGCTATGAAGACTTACAGAGCAAGTGGAGGTTTAGATCCGTCCAGGCACTAGGTGGAGATTATTGGTCAACTTTGTGCCCTGGCCACTTTATGTTCCATCCTGATCCCGCTAGCAAGCAGTCAGCAAAACCTGTATGACATATACCTATTGTTGTGTATACAGTACTAGACTCCTCTGATGATGGACAGAAAACGTGCCTGAAACATGTAGAGTTCTATTCCAAAAATAAATTTGAGAAATTAGTACATCTCGTTGGTTTTATTATAAGAATATATCACGATGCACGGTCCTCTGAATATCAAATTGGCCACTTTATGGTCAGGGAATGAACCCTGCTATGCATTGAAAAAGAGGCTCAGTGGGCCCCAGGCTTGGTCTGGCTGTTATGGGGAGGAGAAAAGTCTCTTGTTCCTTCTGGAAATTGAAACTTGTACTGTCCAGCCTATAGCCTATTCTTTATACTGACTATGCTATTACAGCTCCCTATGGTTTTTAATACGTATATTAATTTAAGATGCGTTAAAACTGTTGTAACCAAATACTGTTAAGGTCATGTAATTAAGGAGAGTGGATGGGTGGAGCATGAAATGTATGGGAGAGATGAGAAATGAGCGTATAATTGTAGAGAATTTGGAAAAGCTGAAAAAATATAAGACTATTTGAGAGGTCTAGGCATATTTAGGAGGATAACGTTAAAATGGATCTGAGAGAAATATGGTGTGACATTGTCTACAGATACATGTGGCTTAACTTATGGATCGCGGTAGGTTGTTTTGAACAAGGTGATGAACCCTTGAGTTCCACGAGCAACATAGAAGTTCTAGAAGTTCTTGGCTAGCTGAGTGACTAGTTACTTGTCATGATGTTGGCTGCTTCATGGAGTTAGTTTTTCACTGAAATAGGTTATGTGTTTTAAACATGTGTATTTTCTTGCTGATTAATTCAGTCAATAAAAATTCGTTTTTTATTGACCAAGTTCATGTCCCAGTAACACGTTATATTTTTATTAGGTGCCTAGTTCATAAAGAAGTAAAATGTAAAAAATAATAATATTATGGAACAGATAAACACTGTCAATTACCCAGGTTGCTCTATTTCATACCAGAATAAGAAAGATATTACTGTTTAAATATCAAAATTTCTTCAGATAATGGGAATTAGTAACAGAACTTTAAAACCCTCTCAAGTCCAAAAACATGCTAGATTGAAAATTAATAACCTACTTTGTTATATGAATGTGACACCTGGGCAATAAGAGAACATGATAAATCCAGGATGTCGGCGGAAATTAAATTTATGAGAATGGCAAAATGCATGTGGAAGGATTACAAAACCAATGTAGATATTTTATCAGAACTTGAACCCAGTTTTAAAGAAAATTAAAAATTACAGAAATAAATGGATTCAACATGTATGGTGAATGCACAGATACAGACTGCCACACTTAATCATAAAATATCAACCATGTGAGAAACAGAGCCAAGGACGACCCCTCAAAAGACTTCTTGACAGTTATTGAGACTGGAACAGGTCATGACGCTTAAAACGGTGCAAGCTATATGATGATGATGATGATGATGATGATGATGATGACGACGACGACGACGACGACGACGACGACGACGACGACGACGACGACGACGACGA
>JGI20166J26741_10640003_pt1 | contig 15469 bp, 8 predicted proteins | sample TergutCu122P5_FD_26741 | JGI IMG/M metagenome (IMG submission 26741)
GTATACACATGACAAACACTTATGAGCAGTCAGGATACACATAACAACAGTTGCGATGCAGTCAGTATACACATAACAACAGTTACGATGCAGTCAGTATACACATAACAACAGTTACGATGCATCAGTATACACATAACAACAGTTGTGATGCAGTCAGTATACACATAACAACAGTTGCAATGCAGTCAGTATACACATAACAACAGTTGTGATGCAGTCATTATACACATAACAGCAGTTGTGATGAAGTCAGTATACACATAACAATAGTTGTAATGCAGTCATTATGCATATAACAACAGTTATGTTGCAGTCAGTATACATATAACAATAGTTACATTGCAGTCAGTATACACAAAACAACCAAGAATGGTGACATGCTCCTGATTGACCAAGTATAGAAATAAGATATAGTAATGAGAAATTGTTTATATGAAATTTAATAAACCACACATGCCCTTTCTTTTATCAGCAACTTATGGAATTACTAAGTAGCTGGGATCGAGAATAGTGCAGTCAGTGTATGACTAGGCTGTGGGTTGGACTGCCTAGGAATCGTGTTTTGAGTTGAATATTTGGATCCATGCCACTGTTGTGTCTTCTGTTCAGGCAACTGTTTGGTGAGAACAGAAAGCAGTTTCATCAGGTACTATGTTATCAACAACAACAGGAGTGAGAGGCATTTTATGAGGACTTTTCAGCCATGTCATCATGTGTAACATGGATCTTTGAAGTAAAGTGTAATACAGTATGCAGCTTTCATAAGTGTATTGCATAGTACATGTACCCAAACATTTTGCTGGACAAGCTTCAGCCATAATCCAGGTAGAAGAAATGAAAATTCAAATATTTTTATGAGCTTTTAATTTCATTCTCTTAATTTGGCTGACAATTTGTATCTCATACAGAGAATAGAGTGAATTCAGCTGTGTTACTCTAAAGTAATGGGAAGGGTTTTGGGGCTTGAAATTTTATGTTTATATTACTTACCCAAATGGTAGGTTGCATAGAATTCTGTTCCTGAAATAAATTAACTAATTTATTTTTACCAGTTAATATGAAACTAAGGAAGAACCTGTTAGAAAGTATATGTAATGTAAAATTGTGTTCTTGATACTTGCATGAAGACTGAAGTTACAAATTTTTTGGCATATTCTCCTGATAACCCTAGCAGAGATTGGTGTTGTTTAAATAGTTTGTTGTGATTAAAAATGTTAGAATTCAAAGAAACTGGAAGGGAACATTTTTGTGGCATCTAATGTAATTTTCAAAAAGGAATTATTGTACTGGGTGGGTACAGTGCAGAAAATATGTCAGTCACAAGTGTACCATTTGTTGATGCCCTTCAGAACTTAACAACTTTAAATGTTTGTATCAAAATAAAGGTTAGAATGGGATGTACTACACTCAGTCAAGACTAAGTTATACAGCTGATGGAAGTGACTAGAATGAGTTAATGTTATATCATCTGTGTGATTTTCAGCCAGTAACTAGTAAGTTCTCATTTGTATTGTAGCTGATATTGACATACTCACATCAGGTGGAGGGCAGAAATATAAAACCTGGTAAGGCAAGTAAATGTAAATAGGTGAGAGAGTGTAGTGGATTTACCTACGTAAGGCTCTACAAATACACAAATAAAAAAAATGGCTAAATATTTTGTTTATTTGGTAGTTTCCATAGTGAAAGTAAATATTTTTTATGGGTTTTACATTTTTAACAAGTCTTTAGTGTTCATATGCCTGTGACAGTTTTGAATTCATTACTCAGGTTGTTTGTTGTATCACATCTCATCTACTACACATTTATTGTAACACACACATATACTTACCAGGTTTCCCCATGCTGTATAAAAGCTAAAATACTATCACCTCTATTAGCACATCTTAGAACTTCCCCCTTTAAGCAGCAGTTATTTTAAATTTATTGAGAAAGAACACAACCGTGGGGCATATTTTAGGGTAAGTTTACTGTTATTATTAACTTGTTACTATTGGTATATTAGTTCATATAATAGTATTAAATTCAACATTAAGAGGAGTTCTTGTAGGCAAAAGACTTATTGTTTTTTAAATATATTTTGAGAGCTCATGAAATTTTTGAAAGCATTAATTGGCTTGGCATTACCTGCTTGAAGGTAAGTTCCAGAGTGAAATAAGCTTAAATTTAAGCAAACAACCTGGGACATTTAATAAGTGTTACTTTTTTGCTGATTTTGTTGCTATTGTGTTTAAAATGTAACATCATCCAACTGAACCAGTGCTATACCAGAACATATTTTTAATTCTAGTTGTGAAAGAGAATATCATGCACAAATTAAGACAATTTGCATTTGCTTACTATATACATATATATATGTATATATATTACCTTTTATTAGGTAATAATTTGTTTAATCATGAATTGCTTTATCACCATATTTTAATTTGTCAGAAACTTTTTGTGTTAGATTGAGTGTTGACTTCATTTTTACAGGATAAAAATCGTCTTCATATTGCAATTTTATTATTATGGATTTTAAGGTATTTAATTCTGTAGTTTATTGCGTATTTTTTTAAATATATTATATGTTATAAATAAACTTCCACTTAATTTTGAAAGAAGATAGAATATTTTATTACAAATATCTCCATTGTGATATCACAGAGTGGGTCAGAATTATGGCTGTCTGCTGTGAATTATTGTTTGCTGCAGAAAACATGCTCACCTGTCAATTGGGTACTGACAAGTCCATTTGATATATGTGATGATCTGTTATATTTATGAATTGACACATAAAATTTGATAGTTCTTTTTTTATGAATGAATATAGTAACCATTAAACTGGATAATTATAATAATCTTGTGATAACCATTGTGTTTGCATATTTAAAAGCAGCAATATATGCAAATGATCCAGTCCCTTTATTTTGTCAGCAAGATTACGGCACATCCTTGCGTGCATGTGTGGCATTCTGTATTTTATTATGCACATGTAACTCCATAAGATTTCGCCCATGGCTGTCAGTAAGTTTAGTAATGACCAGTCCAAAACTCACTGCGGATGTCTGATTTCGAACCTGGGTAACTTTATGTGAGATTCATGGTGTATGGAGTGGCATTAGAAACACCTGATCTCTGAATTTCTTCAGTTTTTCTCTTCTATTCAACATTCCATAATTGTTTCATAATCATCCACCTCTACTGCCTGAGGCAGTCAGAGACAGGAGCAGACAGCATATTATCATATCCTCCATGTTGAAGTTGGGGATTTCATCTCAGACCTATTACTATGCTGGTCACAGAGAAAGGAAGACTATGTCATTGTGCAGTTATATACATTTTGACACACACAAATTTAATAATTGGAAGGAAGTTTTGAATCTTCAGTAAAATGGTACTTCTTATTACTTCCTGTCCATTGCATTATTTTATGTAGCTCAGGATATGACTGTAAACAATAATCATGCTTAGCAGTTGAAAGCCATATTTATTCATGTCATACTTGTGGTTCAGTTATGGCAGACACTGCTGCAGGAGTTGTCAAATCAGAAAGTACCTTCTTTGTTAGTATGACGAATAATACGCAGACAAATATGATAATTTTATTTTAAGATGCAACGTGTGAAATACAGTTTTTGTGTCATTTGTTTTACTTTGTGTGAAACTTGGCCAAACTCCGGAGTTGATGTTTAGGCTAAGAATGTGAAAGTATTATGCTATAGTTCTCTTGATTGAATCATTACAGAGTGTTTATAGCAGTTTTGGTCGTTGTGTCCATCATATGGATTCCAATTATTCAGAAGACACAGGGTGGTCAATTGTATATCTACATTCAGTCAATTGGTGCATATCTGGCTCCACCTATTGCTGCGGTCTACTGTCTTGCCCTCTCATGGCATCGCGTGAATGAAAAGGTATGAATATGTGTAGGTAAATACTGTTCATATAGAGACAGGTTATCCTTTACAAAACCATTTATTCCTGCATCACGCAGGAAATGACAATATGTTTGAGCTGAAAACACTCAGATGTTCATTATGTCCATCATTTGTGTAAAATAAATATGAGGGTTTTTAGATCCAGTACTGGATCTTCAGAAGATGTATTGTATTCATATCATTTATGAGACTGGGTAGACACAATCCTTCTGATCTTGTCAGGTACACTACACACAGACCATGCATTCATGACAAGAATGTTCACAAGCAAGTTTTACACTGAACTCAAATACCACTCAGATACCTACTAGGAGCACTAAAGAATCCTAGTTAACAGCATTCAAGAAAATACCTTTACAACAAAAACCAATAATAAATTTCATCTGAACAAGATGGAAATTTTGGAATTATTAGATGCAGGAAGTTACATACATATTATAAGCACAGATAAATTTATGAACAGAATACGTGATAGTCACATGTATGAATGTATCAAATACTGTAATATAAATAAATCAATATCCCATATGATTTGTGTCAAGACAGATTGGGAGTTGTAGTTTAGATATATAGTAAAGTCCTGTTGAATGACAAGAGCTATATTAGATTGTTGTAATTATCTTTTACATTTGAAAGTAGTGTTAATTTTCTTAAATTTTAAAGTAAGTTTTATTACTTATTAACTCCTAAGTACAGAAGAGATGTGTTTAGAATGTTCCTGTATTTGTGTATGTACAAGCATATAGTAATGTAAAATTTTGTTCTTTAGGGTGCTTTCTGGGGTCTGATGAGTGGACTTCTCATAGGACTTACGCGTATGGCAGTGGATTTTTCTTCCCCAGAACCTCGTTGCTATGAAGAAGATACTCGCCCACATATCATTTCCAAGGTATAGGCTGATAATTTGAAATATTATCCACTATCATTTAATACAATAAGGATTTGCTGTACTGAAGCTCTTCTGGTCTTTGGCCAGTTTCTTAAGAAAAATGGCAATAAATAGCCCCACACACACACACAGTGTGGAACCCCAGAAATAACCATTATCTGACTTATGTTATCTGCTGTATGCAATGGATTTTGGGTAACATTAATAAACTTTTTATGACTACTTGTCAGTATAAAGAATAGACAGTGGGCTGGACAGTTCATGTTTGGAACCTCTGCAAGGGCAAGAGATTTTTCTCTTCTCCAAAACATCCAGACTGGCTCTAGGGTTCCTTTATCACATACAAAGGAGCCAAGGTGTGAAGTAGACCACTGATATCCAAGTAATGCTGAGGTTACAAATAAATGGAGCAATTCCTCCACTTGCCCATATGTCTTCATGGCATGGACAGGGACAGCTTTAACATTTATTTTTCCTTTTTTCCCCACTTTTTACAGGTGCATTACATGTACTTCGCAATGTTGCTGTTCTGGACAACTATTTTGCTAGCTGTGGTTGTCAGTTTGCTGACGAAACCCCTTCCAGAGTACAGGGTAAGATAACATATACTGCTTTCCAAGTTAGGACAGATCACTTAAATTTGTGTTTTGAAGTCTTTCTCTCCTTTCAGCCTTAAAATAGTGCTTCTGGTTTGTTTTATGGCATATGTTTGTTTTCTCAAAATGTATATATAGTAACAGCATGTAAAATACCTCTTCCTGTGTGCAGGCTATATTCTATTATATTTCTCTCTTTTTGATTTGCATAATAAGTCGTGCAGTAGTTGGGTTATCATAGTCATAGTGACTGGGGTGTATGATCTAGGGTTTGATTTCCGACTGGCACAAGAGACTTCTCCAAAATTTCCAGACTGGATCTGGAACCCACTCAGCATCCTGTTCAGTGGGTACCAGGGACCTTTTATGGGGGGTAGAGGGGCCAGAGCGTGAATCTGGTCACTTGTCATCATGTAGTGGCAAAGTTAAAAATGAGTGGAGGTATATACTCCTTCTTGTTTGGTGCTTCGGCTCATTTGCAGTCCATCCCCTTCATGACAAGTACAAGGACAGCTTTACCTTTGGTAATATGTCTTGAAGGCAATCTGAGTTGAGTTGAGTTGCTGTCTTAAGTAATGCCATGTAGATACTATATTTTTCATTCCAAGTGTTAAATTGTTTCATCCTTCTAAACAAAGTCACCAGACTTTCGCTCCATAATGAAGAGAATCCTGAGAAGTGCTGCTCTGCAGTGAGTGCAGATTGTGTACAAAGGCAGAACATTGCCACAAGTGTGTGACATGAAGGTAAAGGAGTGGCCTGTGACTAGGAACTTAAGTCTGTGCAGGGTAGTAGTTACTGAATACTTGAAGGGAAGAGTATTTAACCTGTATTGCTCAGGTAGGGATTATGAATTATTCATTTGTATGGTGCCAGCTGCTTTGTTGTAACTTGGGGTAGTGGTGTTGGTACTGAAAAACTGCAGTGCTGGGCTACTTGTATCATGCACTTTAACCACTGCAGCAGTACAATGCACAACCAGTAATGCCTAATGACACAATCAGGCTGTGTGGTTCTGGGTTGTGACTACACATATTTGTGCTGCAACAAAATAATACACTGATCACCATGTGCAACTCAAATATTTATGGTTTGTCACCACTTCTTACAACATGTTTCAGCCTTAATCATGACCACCATCAGGAAATGTAATTTAAAAACACCATGAGGAAAATACTAGTGTAAAGACATCACATTGAGAATAAAATGATATCCTTATAAAGAACATTCAAATTAAAATGCCATGTTTCCAGACTGATGAATGTTGTAAAGTAACCAAAAATCGAATAAAATATTTTGCTAAAAAAAAAGTGTGGCCAGCTCGTTCCTAAAAGCTGTGTACAATGAAAACTTTTTGAAATGTATAAACTTTGATCCTCTGTTCTTCACATAGAATTCTTATATATATTCTGTGAAGTGGTTTCTGTATATGGATATCTGTACTTTTCTCTACATTTCTGAAAAGTTAAAAATTTACAGAGATTTTTATACCATAGCAGTACTATGATACTGTGATCTATGTCTATAAAAACCAAAAAAAAAAAAGGGGGGGGGGCACAGGGGATTTTATGGATGTAGCTATCTGTTTTTTTTATTAGGCTTGATATATACAATTTTAATAATCCTTTTGGTCTGGATTATATATATATAAAACAATATAATACTGGTGCTAAGCCATAAAAGCTCTTTAAATGTCAATTTTTAATCTTTCAGGAGTTTAAAGAGAAGCACAGATATCCATATATGGGAACTGCTTCATAGAAATTACATAGGAGTTTTATGTGAAAAATAGAGGATCAAATTTTATAAAATTTAAAATTGTTTCAAAGTATGCAGCTTATAGAACATATTATTTAGCTAAATGTTTTATACACTTTTGACCAGTTTGCAACATGAATCAGTGTAGGAACCTATCCTTTTAAGTTGGATGTTGTTTGTAAAGAATGAGATCTCATTTTATTCTAAACCTGATGTTTGTACACTAGTGGTTTACCTCAAGGTGCCTTAAATAAAAGAATAATTGTAGGGGCCATATTTTGTGACCTAAAAAGGCGTTTGGTTATGTAGATCATGGAATTTCATTATCCGTACTTAAATCCTATTGCATAAGAGGTAAATTCTTAAGTCTAATTACAACATACTTGGAGGACAGGTATCAGAAAGTACAAATAAGTGTGAAAAACTGACTCAACATAACATCTACAGAATTGAAAAGAGTTTGTTATGGGCTTCCACAGGGTTCAGTTCTAGGGACTTTATAATAATAAAACCATAGACACAAAGCTAGACACCAACTATCTTGGAATAATAATAGACAGTACCTGACAATGTATAGCTCACATATATTCATTTCTAAGCAACTCGATACTTCACATTATGCCTTAAGAACCCTAAAACTGATCATGTCACAACAAGTGTTAGTTATGGTTTATTTTCTTATTTCCACTAAATTATATCTTATGGCATAATTTTTTGGGGTGCTTTACCCCACAGCATAAACATCTTTAGGTTAAAAAAAACATGCAAGTATGATCACAAATACTAGGAAAAAGGAATTGTGCAGGATATTATTTAGAAAACTCAAAATTTTAACTCTTCAATCTCAATATGTTTTTTTCACTGTTATGTTTTGTTTGTAATAATAAGGATTGATATATACAAAGCTGAGACATACTTGGTAGAAATACTAGATTTGGTTCTGATTTCCATTATCCCACATCACACTTAGCAATTTATCATATAAAGCACCTATTACATGGGTTTGAAAGTCTCTAATAGTTTACCGTCCTACATAAAGAATAAACTTCAGGATATTACATAATTCAAATGATTAATTAAAAACTTTCTTTACTGTAATACCTTTTATACAGTGGATGAATATTTTAACTACAGTAAAAAGGAAACCACATTATGAAGATTTTTAACATATCCAACAATGTATGTCTGTCATATAACTCTTATGCTTCTGCTTGCTTAATCATTATTTTAATTGTTCAATTGTTTTTACATTTTTTTTATTATTACATTCTTATTATTCCAGTACATGATATTTATGTATATAGACAATAGCCTTTGGCTATTCTTACAAAGGAAATTGCATGTATTTTGCTAAATCCTTATCTGATTGTGCTGTGATTTTACCCTCTGAGGATTGCTGGTATATGGAATAAATGATGATGATGATGATGATGATGAGGCCAAAACATGTTGTACTAATTGATGATTAACTATAAAGATTTGTGTTGTGAATGATGGTACGTGTATTATTTTGTTTCATTCCAGTTTGTTCACTTCTTTGAAAAGTCATTTAACTATAAAGTTATGTACATTAACGGTCTTAAATTGAAACTTCAATTTTTGGTGATAGAACTGCAGAAGGAAATCTCACGGCTTCTCTGTATCAAATAGTACATTGGAAACCTTGTTAGTCATACCGTAGTATTTATGGTACATGGACAAAGCTGCCTACAGTTACCCCAGCTGAAGGAAACTGCTCCTATGTGTCAGACATGCATATAAAATTGGTAATGATCACTGAAATATAACATTAATCCTGTCATTTTTAAGTGATGCGTGTCAAAAGAGATCCAAAAAATGTACACCTATGTGAGTGTTACGCCTTATATGATTGTTATATCACCGTGTTGTACAACTGTATTCGTTCTTGTATTTATGTCTGTGTGTTTGTGTGCCTTCTGTGTGTTAAGGATGCAAGTTAAGAATACTCGCCATTGACTTACAAGGTAAGCATGAACCTTAGACCATGAAAATCTGTTATTTTGTTCTTAAACTGACAGACTCCTGTGTAAGTCCCACACAAGTTGACTGAAGGCTGTTGTTTAGGTAACCATCACACTGGTGCATGCAGAAATGAACATCTGAAATTCAAGCTAGTATATCTAATGCCTCTTTCTGTTATCAGAGGGCATGTTTTGCTGCTCATATGTTCAGTCATGAAGGGTTTGTACATGAAACAGATGATATTAATTTAGTTCACAGTGCATTATTATACTGCATACAACTTCATCTAGTGCCATGGTTGAGAGGGAGTAGAGCCTTCATGGCATGTATGGGGAAAACTTACATGCTTACCTTATCATATAGCAGTCTGTATAGTCTTTTGTAGAGTCAGATGTGCTTTTGGTAAAATACTTTTATTTTTTGTTTTAAATTATTTGATTTTGAGTCACATCATTATCTTGAAGCGTTATTTAGCAAATTATTTGCGACATTAAGCTGCAAAAAATTTACAGCATTTAAGACTGTATTTTCAACACTGGATCAGTTTTTAGTGATGTATGTAAATTTGGTTCAGTCATTTTGTGTAGCCATAATTGTGCAAAGTATCAATAACAATCAGAGAATGAAGTGTAGATGGTGTCGTTTTAACTTTGATGTCTGATAGAAAACAAAGACAAACCTGAAAATATTGTAACGGGAAGCCACAGATCCTAGCGGTATGCAACCTGTGAAGCCTTTAACGCAACAGCTTCTGCTATGCCAGTACTCGTTCACACTTGTAACGTTACCGCGTAACTTAAAGGGACAGTTCGCGTGCGAGAAAGAGATAGAACATTCCAGTGTACTAAAACCACCAGAGCCTTCTCGTATGTTCGAGAGAAAGACGGATAGCTTGTCTGGAAGAGTGCTAAACATGCAAGAAGTGAGAAAACGCTATACAAGCCAGTGTTCCGCGGCGACAGGACACTGTAGTCAGAGGCAGTCTCCCCACTGGGTTGGGTCTACAGCGATAGTACTGCGCTACAACAAGCGACTAGCAGATAGTGAGGCAGTTTACCCACGGACAGTCTACCCGTGGGCACTCGAGCCGAGGTGATAGCGAGCGGGGAGTGAGGGAGTCTTCTCACAGCGGATGGCGATGGAGTCTATCCACAGTGAGACAGCGAGTGGATAGTGATGGAATATTCTCACGGCGATACAGCTAGCGGATGGCGAAGGAGCTGTGTGACAGCGAGAGGATAGCGAGGGATTCTGGTGTTCACCAGCAACCGATTCCTGTGCTCACAAACGACAGAGCTTGTACTGAAGCAGCGGGCGAGTGTTCAACGACAGAGTGAAGGTGGAACTGGGTAGTGCGGTGTGAGTGAGGTACTGAGTTCGAGCGGCATCAGGGCTATGAGCCGAAGAACCGAATGTATAAGAACAGACTTATCTGAAAAATAATTCTTAAAATCCTGGCTGCAGTGTTGTGTATTAATTAATGTTTAATTATTGTATCTTTGGTGTAAATAAACATTGTTATTTGTTAGACCCAAAGGACCTCTCTGTTACAATATGAAAAGAAGGTATTTTTGTAAGCATAAGATTTTTTATGAAGCCATTTTGCCAGTTTGGGCTCAGAACCCAGACAGCCAACCAGCCAAAGTTTATTCCTCCCATAATTAGTCCAGTGCCACCTAGGCGCTAGTCTTTGGCTAGATCAGTTAAGGCCCTCAGCCTGACTTCAAAGTCATTGGTCAAACGCGGGAATGGCAACAGACAGGGGGACATCGACTTGCGCTTTGCCAAGTCTCCACCCCCAGTTAGAACTTTGGCTTGGTTTGGCTTGGCTTGGCTTGGCTTGACAGCCAGCATTCATCGCTTGCTACAAGAAGGAGTAACATCTAATGACACATCAAGAAGGAAGTAACATCGTTTGACTGCCCGGCCACACTCCCTCATGGACCGGGCACTCCACAGCTCAGCTGAGGCCATGCTGCTAGCAACACATGAGTCCTACACTGTGCAACTCACTGCACATTCGTGGACTGGCCGCCAGCCACAACAGAGTGCTCAAAGCAGGATCAGACAGATGCATTTTAATCATGACATTCCAGCCACAACTTATAACACACTACTGTACGACTTTTAAGAATAAAAAATATCAATACATTTGTTTTACTGTGGTTGTTTCTCTGTAAACAGTCCTACAGTATCCCACAAATTTAAACCTTTTTTCTTTATCAACCAGATAACATTCTGAATTCAGTGTCAAGTTATTCTGTTAATTTTGTCTGTATGTACTGCTAGGTATACTTTGTTTTGACGTCTTCCATATATCTGTTCCATCAGCTTTTATTGGTGCTGCTGATCTGAATCTTAACAGACAGCTGCACGTTAGAAACTGGTGACTGAATGTGCCATATTGACTTCCCTTTCATTGAATCATTAAACAAATCTTGTAGTGAGTTGTTCAAGTTTATTAATTTGAATCTTATGTCTGATGTCTCAGAAATAGACTGAACTCCTAAACTTTAGTAGTACTTTCGTTTATTGTGTTCTGTTTTATGATTTGTGTGACATAACATTTCAATTTTGATGGACTAGAATACAAGTATCGAATGACATTAACTGCCCTTACTTTTCAGTAAACATATTTACATATACAGCTGTTTATCAGCTTCTACAGTAGAAAGAAAAGTAAATGAATGCTAACAGTTACAATGAGTTGGATACACAAATGTAATGTTAAAAGGCTCTTTGCACTACCTGCATTTAGAAATTACTTTTCCTTGAATTTTGTTAAATATGATATTGAAAGATGTTTCAGATAAGAGCTGTAGAACGTCTTTTAGTTATATATAAGTTTTTGTGTATGATTAGATGTTTTCTGGGAAAATGAATGAATGTTCTTTTGAGCTGCATGCACAATAATGTTCATATTTGACAACTACAAACCAGAAGTAATGCATGTTACCGCTCAAAGTGTGGAGCCAGAACATTTCAGAGACAGTAGATATGGATAAACAGAAAAATGAATGCAGCATGCCCTCTATGTATTAATTTTATGCACTTTTTGCAAATAATGTTTACCACTAACTTCATGTTGTGAAGAAACCAGAATTGTGTAGGCTTAAATATAAAGGAAATTGTGTTAGCAGAATTAGTCTTCATGGTCTAAGGTTAAACTGCATTCTTAGATGGCTTTGAATTCATCAGTTTTCAGACTTTTATGCCTTGGACAGTGGAAGTGGTACAACTTATTTTCATTTCATTATTATTCTTTTATTCTTTTATTGTCTGTAAACATTTTTAAACATGTTTTAATTTATGTGCATAATTTTATAGACTATGGCATTTTCCTCTGCTTCAGTTTATATGCTGGTTTACATTGAGTTTGTAATGTTGAGGAAGGTAAAAAGTTACATTAATCAGAAATTGCACATTCTACAGACTGGATATGCAACTGCAGTGGAAAATTTATAATCATCTCAGTTTTTTAATAAGAATTTATATCAGGATAAATGCATATTATTAATTCCAAACCAGTTCACTTTTTTTTAATCCAGTACGTTCCTTATCCTACTAACAATGTACTTGTTTAATACACTCCCTTGTCATATAGTATTTGTAAGATGTGGCTTAAAATGCAGCAAGTTTTAGTATATGAAATATGGTGCTTATGAAATGTCTTGCTCCAGAGCTGCTGTCATCATCATGTTTGGTTACATAATATTCTGCTAAAGTATAAGGATAAGTGCATGTGTGCATAAGTTTTGTTCTTATTACCCACCTGCTGGATTTTATTGACATTTATTTCTTAATATTTTGTTTGGGACTCATTTTTTTAATATACTCTACAAAGCGTATTTTTACAAGGACAGCACTTTCCATTAATTGTGTATTTCACAATGGATATAAAGTAGTTTCCACACCACCTCTTCAGCAACTGACTACTGAACTTTGCTGCCTAGCCATATGCTGGGGAAAGTAGAATATCTACAGGCCTTAGCAGTCAATGAAATTATCATGTGTGATATTTAGCTTTTTCTCTGTATTATGTTCTGTTTGCCAGCATTCCTTATCCTTTTTCATGTATGAACAATAATGGTGGTTGCAACTGTAAAGCTGCAGTAAAAGAAAGAAACAAGAAAAAGGCCAGAGGTGTTTAATGTCACATTATGTCAGCTCACTTCCCCACATTACAAACAAAGCTGTCATCTGAACATTTATGCCTACCTGACTCCCAGTATTTATATCAGTACAGGCATTCACAAACCACCCTAGCACTTAATAATAAAAAATTGACGGTTGGTGGAATATTTTGTGACTTAAAAAAAGCATTCAATGCCATAAATCATGATATACTATTGTCAAAATGTGAATTTTATTGGTTCAGGAGCAAAACCAATGCACTGCTAAGATCATACTGCATTGGTAGATATCAGTGAGTACTATTAAATAATACTACATTTTCAGAATGGGGCAAAATAAAACATGGTGTTCCTCAGGGTTCAGTACTTGGTCCTTTGTTCTTCTTACTGTATATAAATGATCTTCCAAATATAATAGCTGACTCATCAAAACCAGTTTCAATTTGCAGATGACACAAACATAATAATTGCTAATCCTAGTCCCTCAAAATTTAAAGAAGATATTAACAATATAATTGATAATAACTGTTTCAGAAGTAACTCATTATCATTAAATTTTGATAAAACATACTTTTACAATTTAGGCCTAAAAATACCACTCTTCTTGGATTAGATATAGAGAGTTCCTTGTCATGGAAAGACCATATTGATCAAATGATGTTTAAACTAGGCAAAGCATGCTATGCAGTTAGGTATGTTAAACATTTTGACCCAGGATGCACTAAAGACAATTTACTTTTCATATTTTCACTCCATGGCATAATTTTCTGGGGTAATTCTGCATACAGCTCTAATATTTTTAAAATTCAAAAAAGGATAATTAGAATAATTAAGAATGCCAGAAATAGAGATTCTTGTCTTAAATTATTCAAGACTTTAAAAATTTTACCATTAAAATCACAATAAATTTTTTCCCTTCTATTATTTGTTGCTAAAAACAGAGATTTATATGAATCAAATTCAGAAATTCATAATATCAACACCAGATTTAGTTCTGACTTACATACTTCAACTGCAAACTTAACAACTTTCCAAAAAGGACCCTTTTATTTTGGAATCGAAGTCTTTAATCACTTTCCTACTAGCTTCAAAAATACATCTCATGACATAAACCAATTCAGATCTGTTCTCAAAAGTTTACTTCTTATAAATTCATTTTACTCATTGGAGGAATATTTTACTTGGAATTCCACTATAGATCTTGACTCAGTGTAACCATTATAAAAGTAAACATCTAAATAATCTTACATATAATACAATACTTTTAATTTGAATTCTTAACTCTTTGTATGTTTATATAAATACAAATATTTCTAGATGTAGAGGTGGATTCCACTTCCAGTTGGTCTTTAAATTTTGTATTGTTATTTATTATATTCTATTGGGTGGATGTTCATATATTATAAGTTGTGTTGTAATATGTAAATTGTAAACTGTAACTGGCGTTTCCAATGTTACATATGTGACTGAAAGGATGAACAAAAAACCAAACCAAACCTTATTACTGACTGCAAGTTTCATAGTGTACTCATACATAGCATGGACAAGTACTGGGTGGTTAAGTGTGTGCACATATGAGGTATCTCTTACCACAGATGATGCCACATGTGCAGGGCATCAGTTTTTTGTTTTTGTCTGTTAAAGCATTATTGCTACACAGCTGATGCTTGGAATTGCTTCAAACCCTGAAAAAAACTTATTGAAAAAGCTCTGAAATTTGGTTAATGGCATCTGCAACAATTTTCAGTATTGGTATGAATTGTTTGGCTAAAATTTGTTGATGTTTTGGTATTAGTGTGAATGCCACATTAAATGGTGCTATGCCAGCAGTTTCTGCATCAATTATTGTACATGCTGTGCAACATAGTCCATTTTTAAAATGTGGATTGCATCAAAATTGAACAGAAATCATGAAAATGCCTTTTGTTCTTGTTCTTGTACAATAAGTGCAAATTATTTTATGATACAGTTCTGTGCATCAAGATAAAATTCGGCATAAAGGCAAGGAAATGCAGATTGTGAAATAAGATATGAAAAAATGGTTAGGTGTTGGAAAACTGGTTGTTTAAAAATGAACACAACTGGCAATTACATACAAGCAAAAGAAAATTCACTGGCATGTGCAAGAGGAAAACAAAAATGGTGGATTTTATTCTGTTGTGCTTTTTGCCCCCCCCCCCCCCCCCC
>JGI20166J26741_10641114_pt1 | contig 15462 bp, 6 predicted proteins | sample TergutCu122P5_FD_26741 | JGI IMG/M metagenome (IMG submission 26741)
TAAAATGATGATGAATATGATTATGATTATGATGATGGTGGTGGTGGTGGTGGTGGTGGTGGTGGTGGTGGTGGTGGCGGTGATGATGATGATGATGATGATATGAATATCAATAACTGTAGTCCCTTAGTTCAGTGTATGGTTAGACGAATATATAAAACAGTATACCATGATTGTAGTGTTATGTGATAATGCTTTGTGCTGTTTGATGATATACAGGTCCTAACATTTTGGAGGAAACTTTTCCCTCTGTCTTCAGGGTAGAAGAGTCTGTACCAAAATATGCAGCATTATATCTGATTATATCATTATTGTTGTACATAGACTGTGAGAACAGCAACTGACGTACGTATAGTGTAGTTCTAACAGCATAACTGTCAGTTACACCTAACAGTGAGTAACTGTGATTCATTTTCTTCATATCATACTTTCTGAGTTATGGGGCCCAGCTCTGTCTTCAGAAATTTAAATTTTTTGCTAATACTATATGTATGTTAACAGTCTTTTATTTTCCCTGAAGAAATTATCATCGCAGAGCAGGTAATGGTAATGTTAGAAAAATCTTCTCACAGATTTTAATGTAATCTTTTGACTGTTTCCCCCATAAGATGGGTTACCCTTTGTCACAGAAGTTAATAACCCAGTTCATTAACCGGAAGAATTTGTGAGAATTTAGTATCTCATGGCAGTAAGTGTTTATTTTACAGTCTTCTGTAAGTTTGCACTATGTAGCCTGGTTGATAGGTATCAGTGTGCCAGTTGCCATCAGCAGGATAGACTGCAGTAGCATCATGTTCCAGAAGACTGTAAGATTCATTGCTTAGAATGTTTAAATGATTACGACTTGGTGAATGACACACTGGACATTATAAAGATCATTGGAAGTATCGTGTGTGTACGTTATAGTTATTAACTCATGTCCTTACTTTGTTGAATGTTGTGCATATTTTCGTGAGCTTGAATTGTCTTAAAGATCATCACGTATCATGTTATTATAAGGAAATACTTGTCAATGGTAGTGTAGTGAAGTTGTCATAAGGTTACCGGCAACCACAAAATAATTCATTACAAAAGTAGTGCTTGTTGATTATGTGCATACCTGCTACCATTTGGCCTAAAATATTTTGTCTTCCCATGTGTTATTTACAAACATAAAGATGAGAATATACAGAACTACAATTGTGCATTTTTTATATGGATATGAAACTTGGTCTGTCACATTGATGGAGGAACACAGGCCGGAGTTGTTTGAGAATAGGGTTCTGAGGAAAATATCTTGGGATAAGAAGCAGGAACTAGCAGAGGTTGGAGAAAACTGCATAATGAGCAGCTGCATGATTTGTACTCCTCACCAGATATTGTTTTGGTGATAATATCAAGAGGATGAGATGGGTAGTGCATGTGGCACATATGGGGAAGAAGAGAAATGCATAGAGAGCTTTGGTAGGGAAACCTGGGGAAGTAGGCCACTTGGAAGACCTAGACATAGATGGCAGGATACTATGAAAATGGATATTAGAGAAATAGGATGGGATGGTGGTGGAATAGATTTAGTATGGCTTAGAACGGGGACAAGGGGTGGGCTGTAGGGAAAGCTGCAATGCATATTTGGATTCTCTGAAATGTGGGAAATTCCTTGACTACCTGAAGAACTGTTAGCATCTCAACTCTGCTCTGTGTAGGTAGATAAGCAAATGGGTTAACGACTAGTGCATGAAAGAAGAGACTTATCTTAAAATGTTTGTCCTGACTGTCATCCAACTGATTGTTTTTACCTGTAACTCGGGTAACTACTAATGTGGTGGATTATGGTTCTGTAATACCTCTCTTACCTGAGTGCCATTTTGTATATCATGAGATGTATTGGCATAATTGTACAAATACGTAGCAAGGTATGCAATGGGGTCGCTGGGTCTTGTATTTGCCACTTCTGTGAGCCCTCTGACAAGTGGGTCTCCAAGAGCTGCAACAAAGAGACAAGTTCATCCATTTCTAGTGAAAATGCCTGTTTTTCACCAGTGTTTTCCATCAAATAAACCGAAAAGAAATAAAGAAATTTCTTACTTATTATCACAGTCATAGAAATACATGCTAATAGACAATTTTCAGTATTTGTTGCCGCAGTGCTGCACAGTGAGAAGTGTAAGTCTGTTGTAAAGGAAGGAAACATCAATCCAACCTGACACGGACCAACAAAGAGATAACAGGTCTACTCTGAACATGGAGGAAGAAGGCATCTCTGAAACACTGTTATCTATCTACCATGCTTCATGTTGTCACGTACCATAAACCCGTGTTGTCTAATATTTTTACAAAATGTAATATATTTTCCCCTGGCAGGTAATTTAGTATTTACACACAGTATATTTTATGACAGATTAATTATTAGTGGTCACATGTTATTATAACCTGTAAGTATTTTCTGGCATAATGTGCTTACCATTTGCCAAATATTCTCCCTCCTCTGTCCAGAAAACAGGCCTTCCAGCTGGAACATTCCTCTGGGGTAACTTACCTGCAATTATTGAAGATTAAAATAATGAACTAAAACTTGATTTTAATGATACATTATTAAGAATCAGAGTTCTTAATTGTTGTTAACTGACTACTGTTACATTATTTCAGGGATTATACTTTTTAAAAATATTTTCAACTATCACTTTCAAAAGTTGGTATTACTGACATGATCAGAAATTACAAAGTGCAACTTTGAAGATTCCTGTTTCCTGGGATGTGGTACCCTGTTTAGAGGGGTACCAATTTTTCAGAGTGCCCTGCTGGATGGTATTACATCCCAGAAAACAGTAATCTTCATAACCACTAATCTGAAAAACTGAAATAACACAGAATGAAACTAATTGAAGCAAATAAATACTGCATATCATTTGGAACCACTAGAAAAGATATATGAATGTGCATGTCATTGATTATGCAATTTAAATGACCTTTGTATATGTGATGAAAAAGAATCAGCTTTCAAATATCATCAAATAAAGCAACACAATGGATGAGTTCAAGCCATAAAACTTTTGCCCTATGAACTACTGCAGGATTCTTCTGTACTAAGGGCATCAGTAATACAAATTAAACCATGCTTCAGTTTGCAGAAGAGAACAAAATGCTGGAGCCACACTGCAAGATATATACTAAATGAACAGCACACTCAAACAATGACAGGCCAGGTCTCAATCTGTTTTATAAAAGTGTAGTTAAGTTCTCATTTCAGTGAGTGTTGGAATGATGTGCAGACGTTTATCAAACTTTGTATAGAGTGTCAAAACATGCAAAATAAAGCAGATACTCAATCAGCATGCGTGTGTCTGTATAAAGATTAAAATGCACTTCAAAAGGTAATTAAAATCATAAACCAGTGGTCAGTAACTTGAAGGGGAAAACTTAGTTCAGAAGGAAATTAACCTGATAAGGCATGCTAGATGAAGCCTGTTAGTCAAAATGATCACCGTACACTGATAACATCACGTTATACTTATTGCTGTTCTCACAGTTTTAAAATTTGTCTTAGCTGGCTTAGAATGTTGTATCACTGTTTGAACAGAAAGTACTAAGAGGAATGTTTGAATCAGAGTTGAAGTGTGTGTAAAATAGATAAAATTGGATAACAAGAAACTCTGTGATTAATACATCTGACTTCGTATTGTTAATGACGTCAAGTCAGGGCTACAAGAAACAAGTACAGAATTTGGTAGGGAAATCTTGGGGAAAGATGATGCGGAGAACACTGAATAGGATTTGTAATGTGATTGACTGTTCAATCATTTATTGACACATCATCAGGACCACATTTTGTGTTGCACTGTATGACAGTGATTTGTGAATCATGAAAAGGCACTTATTTCTGGATGAAGATCTCTGCCAGATAAGATATAAGGAATAAGATGCTTCCATAAGTCAGAATGATTGTCAACCAGTGCTTCCTTCAGCACTGCATGTTTTAACAAACAAGGCTGTGAAAATTAAATGGTACAGGTATAACTATTTGTCCACTGTCCTAGTTTTTTCTTTCTGTTTTGTTTTTTCAGCTTTTCTCTTTCTTTTTTCCTTTCTTTATTTTCTACTTTCTTTTTTTAATTATCTGTTCATGTATTTTTCAGTTCCCTTAATCACAAAATTCTAAGCATCTGTTTCAAATGTTTGAGGTACCAAAGAAGTAACCAGTGTGAATGAGTCAAATTCATTCCAACCAAGCTATCCAGATACCATCCCACAGCAGGAAGTTGAACAAACTGTCTTTTGAATACAAGTCAGTTGCAGTAATTCAGAGTGAACTAATATGGTACATTGCTTTCAGATAAAGATTTTCACAGTATTGATTGTGAAGGCTAACTCTCTTAAGTATTATTGTTACACACAATTTCAGTTATCATTTTGACTGCTAGAAGGAACTAAAATTCAGAAAGGAGTAGGTAAAGTACTGACCTAAACTTCATCCATAATGAGACCACAAGGACATGTCCAATTGTAGAACCACGCTGATCTGAAGGAAGGGTTTAGTACTCATCTCCCAGGAGATTGTAGTGTTGGTTATTAGTACAAATGATAGATATTGAATTGTGAATGTAGTGAATAATGGAGCTCAAGTGAGAAAGTTTTGATTTTAGAGAATGAATATGTATTTTATCCTCCAAAACGGGTTCATAAGCCACTCCTTATACTTCTCATCTCTACAATACATACTGCTGTAACTGAAATTTTACAGTACATTCCAATTGGAGGTACTGCAAGTTTTAAAACATGTAGAACAGAATAATTTGTTTTTTTGTTGTAAAGGGATTTGGTGGATTTTCTCTGTCCTGAGAATCTTAGATTTCTCAGTTTTGCTTTATGTGTGTGTGCACAGGCTGATAGAAAATTAGGAATTGTGGCAATGAGTGGGATGATTGATGGTGATGAAGAAAGCAGCACCCTCCTACATCACCAGTGTTATGGCTACTAAAATTGACAGACCCTAATTTTTCTCCTAAATGTTTCTGCCTGTCTAACACATTACGTGATGTCACAGCCCACACCACAATCTTAATACTTAATCACTGACAGAATGTCATGTATTATATTCTACACAAGGGCCCTGGCTGTCAAGGGTTAATGCACTGGTGTTCTTTACAGCAAAACTTATGTTCAAGCCCAGCACAGTTGTCCCTCCTCTGACAAAGTCAAAAGTTTGTGAATGGTATGTGTATCAGGGCTACACCACTGTTCGCATTGCACAGTAAACTATGGATCCCACCTCTCATCCATATTCTGTGCCAGACAAAGTAAAACCAAGATTGTATTGAGATGCACAAGCCACAATACAACATAGTCTAAGCCATGGAGTCTGTGTTTGTTGCGCAAAACCCCTCCCCACAACCTTGTCAGTGGCGTACCCAGGAATTTTGTTGGGGGGTGGTTCAACAAATTCAGTTGAGGACAGAGGACAGAGAGAATGAGGATATGGGGGCAGTAGCCCCCTACTCAGGGGTTCTGGAGGCAGCTGTAATTTGGTAAAAGAAATTTCATTTCATATAGTAAAATTTACTTAATTTTTAGTACTTTAGACTATTTATGATGACAACCAATATATTTGTCATTGTTAATGTAAAACAATTGCGAACCTAGGTAGTTTTATAATTTCACTGCCTTTTTTCTGAACATCTTGGTGTGCTGGCGTCCTAAATTCAGCACTTTTTAAACTAATTAGGATGTTGGAATTGGAACACTAAACATTTTCCACTTAGTTTGCAATCCGGTTTGACTTTGTCAAACTTTTGGGATGTCAGGGTGGGTTTGAACTCCGAAACCAGATATGCCACTGCAAGACAGTTTGTATTAAAAGAAACCTTTATTTAATAAATTACAATCGTATGAGCACGCAGTGAACTACAAAAGAAAATCAAGATGCCAGTTCTTCTTGCTCATGTGATCGAGGACTCCACCGATATCTTCGGAATTTTGGGGGGTTTGAACCCCCCAAACCACCCCCCTCGGTATGCCACTGACCCTTGTTACATGTAACTCAAATTTATAGATGAGGAAATTTAACTGTGGCATGTACAGATTTATGATGAGTGCAATATGAACTTGATTTATCTTACCTCTACATATTCAACATGATAAAAATAGTACTTGGTGGCTGTGTGATCTGTATGTGTGTTTCAATTATGCATGTTTGAACATAAAAGAATAGGAGTAGTCTTCAAACAGATGTTACACATAAGGAGTATGAAATGTAAGTATCCATGCAGCGTAGTACTCATCACCCCAACACACTTGAAATGGAATATATTTAAGTCACTTAAATTAACTTTAAATTTAAAAAGGGGTCATAAGAATTCCAGTATTTGGACATTATGCTGTTCTGGGGTATGCTTTCACATTGTTTGTAAGCGTCTTTGACACTGAATAAGGAGGCAGTACTTTTCTTGGAAACAATGGTACTTATCAAACAAATTATGTGGCACCACATCCCAGAAGGCCAACACTGGAATATTCACCACCACTTTTCTGGGATTTTACACATGTCAAACCCCAGAAAAGTGCAGATCACATCTACACCATGGCAGAAACCTTAAGTCATGCATTAATGCAGACACTTTTAACAGTACATTACGAGGTTCATATAATGGTTATGATTATCAGAGGGTTAAAAAGAGTTAAAAACTAAATCTCAGATTATCATGGCACTGAATATGTTGATTGTGGTCTTCTGGGATGTTACATTGTGTACTCTTGTAAATAGGTACTTATATTTTAGAGAATCTGTTGCCTATGTCTACACTAAAGACATAAGGGCAGGTTCCTCTGAAACATTGGTACCAGTATACCATATAGCAAATTACATAGCATTACATCCTAGAAGACTATGATCTTGCACTGAAATGTTTCTGCAGTATGTAATCTGTAACACTACTGTAGAATGATGTGTTTTGTCAATACTAGGTACAAATAAGCCATCAGGTGGCACTGCTTTGTTAATTTGTTCTGCTTTCTCTGACCTGTTTGTACATATATGATATATTCCTTCAGTTTTAAAAATATTTATATAGGTTGTGTCAATGTATTTGTGTGGTCATTGATATTAAAGAAAGTAACAAAGGAAGCCTGTTTGTGCAGATTCTCAGTAAATAATCTGATACTGTAACTGCAGAAACCTAATATAATACACAATAATACAGACAAGAGGCGATGTACCCTTCTCCATACTTGCAAAATTGTTTTTAAAATGTATCACTCATCCTACAACTACTTTCATATACTGATATACACACCTTAGTGAACTCTTTATACATTTACACTGAATATGAAAGGCCAAATTTAATGCAGTAGGAAAATAATTGCTGCAGCTTTGCTCATGGTTTTTGACTGTTTGTTGTAGTAATGTTTATAATCATACCTTACATGTGAAGGTATTCTGCTACTTTTCACACACAGAGTGGTGTAGAAGTGAAATTACAGTTTGTGACTGCCCTTGTGTCACTGTATACTATTTTAAAAACTCTTCTCTCTGGTGAACACCATAATGGATACACAGTTCACATCTCTCATAGATATTCTCACATACAGGTCACAACACAGCTTCATGATCACAAATCCTTAGAACCCTCAATTATTTTGACACCTCACACACTGAAGTTTAACTGTCATGTGGGTTTTCCACCACTTAGTATGTAACATTTCTTGGCCAACAAAATGTAGGACTATTGATACAATTCATCCATTTACAGTCATCACATTATTTGTTTTTGGTGTAGTTTTCATGAACTTTTTGGACCAAACATGTATGAATTAAGCACTATAAATTAATATTATTCTGTGGCACAGCCACTCAGAAAAATTTCTAGTTCTATGAAATCCAGAAATTTGAAAGATAATACAAAAAGTAATGTATCCTAATGTGAATTTATTTGGTTCAAATTAAGATTACTATCTTCTGGAAAGTGATGCCACAAGATTTGGCAGATAGGTATCAAAAGTTTGGAGAAATCTGATGCCTCTACCTTCAGGGTAGAAGAGCAACTCAATTAAATTGTTTTCTTTTGTATGCCGAAGAATGAGGTATCAGATAACACCAATAAGTTGGTACGTATCTACCAAATTACATAATGTCACATCCCAAAATACAATAACCTGCATTTACATGACCATTGGAATCTGTAACTCTCTTATTTGATCCCAGTTGGTTTATTGTAACTGAATGAGCCATTCTTGAGTGATGTGAGTGAGTAACAGAAAAAATAGACATCATAGAATTGTGTTTATACTGAGTATGTGCAGACACAGTAAAAAAAAAGAACTTAGAGAGTTTGATATTTAAGTCAATAATATATTAAAATTATACTATAGGGAGCCATGTACACAGATCCTAGTAGTATTACAACTATAGTCATATTAAACGTGAAAATTATACAATTAACACTTAGCCTTGTTTTTATAATAATTGATTTTGGTCCCAATTTTTTTAATGTTGTAGGATGTCTTTAGGTAGCCGTGAGTGCAAATTCCAGTGATACAGCTGTTAGAGATGGTACTGTAGTACACTAAAGGTTGACCTCATTAGCATAACTAATTATGCCATAATAACTAAACTTCTACTGTTCTGTGCATGATATCTGTAGTGCTTGATACATGCAATAACTGCAGGTAGCAAGCATTTAAATATAGTTTGCAGCACCTTCGGTGACAAAAGATTATGCCATCTGCTTTGTGCATTGACATTCTTGCTGCTGGACTCATTACAACTTACACATAACTCTGTGGAAGGTAGTATGTCTTGGGAAGCTTTAATAAATCTTCAGCTGATCGAAAAATTTCCTGAATTTTATGGGAACCGAAGGTTTATTACCATATTCACAAGAGCCTGTGCTTCTCCCTCTCATGAGCTCGATGAATCCAGTCCATGCTCTTCCATCCTGCTTCTTTGAGATCATTTTAATATTATCCTCCCATCTACATCTGGATCTTCAAAGCAGTATATTTTTCCCATATGCCATGCCAATTTTATTTTCTAGAATTTGTTAAATGTAAGGTACACATGCAGGAGAATTTTTTACTACCTCATTAATTAAGTCATGTGTTGTATGGTGTCCATATTAGTACACACCCACTCAAACCAACCTCCAGAAATCCAGTGATATTGAAACTTGTTCACTTACTTGAAACAGTATTATCCTATTATGACTATATCTGCTTAGAGGTCAATAGAATTGTCGGTAGTTTACTTAGTGGTAAGAGATACAGCAAACCATTGTTGTTTGCTGGTGTTCCATTTCCTTTTCTTTGTATCCTCAAGCCTCACATCAACATGTACATTAATATTTCCTGACACCATAAAAATATGAAGGTAACAAATAGGTCCAAAAATTGTGAAAAATACAGTCAGAGCACCTTCCATGTCACATGGTATCTATGTAGTTACTGACCAAGACATGTGGGCAGATGCCCTCTCCTGCGTATTACACTATGTGCCTGCAAAACTGTGACCGCAAATGAGGAAGGGACATATTATGTGATGCATGTTGGTTGCCACAGCAATTCTTTGGTAAATGAACAAAATCATGATGCACAAATGCAAATGGAGAGGGTCTGTTTTATGTCAGGTTTGGGTGCTTGAAAATGAGTACTAGAAATTTGCACTCAGACTAGATATAACACATGGAACTGAAGGAGTTATTTTCTAATAACTCTGTGAAAGAATATGGGGGTAAAACACCTTGGCGTATGGGCACTTCACACAGTTTTAAGTTCCCAGAAGGATATAAACTGCACTCATCTGAAGAGCATTAATACTCCATTAGCTCAAATAATTTTATCAAAAACTTGTCCTGTTGTGAGCATGATCTAATGATGGTCACTCCTTTATGATAGAAGACACTTATGACTTACATAAGAAATTCAGTGTTTATTTCTTAGATTTCTTGGAGTGGTTACTTTCAAGTTGTATAATATTGGAAGCTGCTGGTGAGAAGACATTCAATGTCTGATGTTCTGTGATACTCAGACTTTGTTGATTCCATATGTTAAAAATGTCCTGTCCTTCAGGTTTCCTCTTTATGTACAGTCCTCTGACAGAGCACAAATACTGTAGTTTATCTTCTTCCTGTGCCAATTTTGGCAGATGTGCAGTCAGATATATGTGTAGGGTGTTCCCCAAGGCAGATGGACATGCAGTCAAATATCCAAGCAATGGATCTCTCTTGAATTCAAACATTGTTTCCATATCCATCATCAAGTGAGCAAGGCGATCATATGCCTCACCCAAGCTGCTAGGTTTATCTTTTGGTGTGGATGACACAACATGTAGATGTTCCTGCACATTTATCCAGATAGCCATTTTTTCATCCTTGGTAATGAACACTCCTCTGCCATGAGGCCAGTGCTGACCATGTAAAAGATTGTCTTCATTTTCATGACTATCTGTCAGCAATATCATCAAATTTAGTGCTTCAAGTTTCTCTCTGATTTTAGAGTTTTCCTCCAACACCTCAGCCATGGGGTAATATGATTTGCTTTCTGCATCATCATTGTTGTCTGCATTCTCTTCTCCTACACAGTCCTCAAGAGAACTCACCAAGTCTCTTTCTAAAGCCTCCAGGTGTGCAAAACTCAAGCCTGAAGGTAGCTGATAGTCAGCCACATTTCTAGAGCATTCAATTCTTCCAGACTTTACATGTTTACCAGAAGGATCGATGATAATTTCACCAATGTGTCCCTTTTTCTTTTTGATTTCATCTTCGTCATTCTCATCCTCATCTTCTTCCGCCAAGAAGAATAGTGACATTGGTTGTGGGTTAAGGTCATAGATTACAAGAAGGCCGTGCAGGTCTTTGATTAGTGGTAAAAGGAGTTCAGCAAATACAGTGTAAGACTCATAATCTGGGGCAATTACACCTCCATTTCTTTGAATCACTTCTTCTAGTTCCTTGTCTATGTCACCGTCATTGTCTTCGGGAACTTCTTTGGCTCCTGGCCAGATTACATCCAAAAGATTGTGGTCCATTCGTGTCAGGCGCTTTTTCAGCTTTTCAAACACAGGTCTCTTAAGGTAACGTTGTAGCAGTGTTCCAGACATCAGTCGCCCATTGGTTGAGGTTTCTTCACGTACAAGTTCATAACAGCGTTCCAGTGTTTCAAGGATTTCTGGATCATCAATGTCACGTCTTGCAGACACGGTGTCATTTGGAACTGCATTCAGATATCATAAATAAAGGCATCATTTAGGATCTTGTATATGTTTCTGAACCACTACTGAATAGTACAGTCTCAAAAAAGCATAATTTTAAGATCACTACTTTGAGCAGGTGAATTCATTTGAGGGACACAAATTTGAATACTTATTATGATAACAACCTGCCCCATTGTCATTTTATCCATTATACTTTGTAAATTTCACATTGACTAGCCCAGGATTGAACCCCGGTAATTATACAGAGGACACACTTTTTCCAAATATGTGAATGAAGGCAGCGTTATACTTCCTATTAGCCTGCACAGTGCACAGTAACAGGGTACAAATCTTTGCCATCATGAAAAAATTAAATTTGTAGTCAATGTAATGTCTGAGATTAAAACATGTAAATTGTAAAAGAACCAGTTTGTACCAGAAGCAAAGCCCTCATGTAGTAGAAATATATAGCTGAAGGATTACACAGGACAATCAGAAAGAGGTCATTAACCTAATAACATACTTCACAAACAAAAGTACAGGACATGATAATTTCCAACAAGCAATGTAAAGTAGCCCATGTTGTTGCAAGTAATCAGTTTTAGCAGTTAAATGAACGTACATATGTAAAGTATTTTTATAAATTTAGTTACAATTTTAATAGAAGAACAAGTATGATAAATGTAGCCAAAACAAACACAATGGCAATGAGATGGAGGCGAAACTTATGATTTACACATATTAGGTCTGCAGGTTTCTCCAGACTGGTGGTATTGTCTATTAAGTACATAAATAACATCCCAAAAAGATGCAAACTTTACACCACTGCAAGAATCTCAGAGCTCAAGATGGACTTAATTTGCTGCTGCAAGACATCTGGTACTCAACAAAACAGAAACCTTCAACATCCACATAAATTTTACATTCCCTCAAATGTCACCTACCCTGTGCAAAACTGGATGAAACATGCAACACAAAATTTGCAAGAAACTGAATTCAATGTTAACAACACCAAAGTCAAACCCTGTGCCTTAATTCACAGCTTAACCAAGCTATATTCTCCTCTGTAAGCTACGGACTTCATTGTGTTGTCATTTCAGTCACACAGTTGTGATGGTTTAGTAACAGGACAGTCCCAACCCTTTCACTGCTATTGGTGGAAGAGTTCATCTCTATTATAAAGTGCACCTCATGGTATGGAGATACCTGTTCTGCCAAGTACAAAGCATTATTTCTCAGTACATGAGATGGTTAATAGTCAAACTACTAGTAGTAATAGTAGTAATTTAATAACTTAAAAAATTATATCAGCTTTAGATGTCATATAGATGAGATTGGATAATGATCATGAATGGTGAGCAGATAAGGATTTGAAAGGAAATTGTCTATGCATATTTGTAGGTGTTCTCCCAGACTTTACCAAGAGAGACTGATAAGCACCATAGAAAACCCCAGTCAAGACAGTCGATAACTTTGAAACTAGGTACCGCCCTCCAAATGTACTGATACATTGCCTTATTTAAGGAAGGTTATTATTTTTATTATTATTATTATTATTATCATTATTATTATTATTATTACAATAATGATAATGATGATGGCGACAGCGATGACAATGATGATGATGATCAGAAGAACAACGGTAAGAGGAATAACATTCATACTGGTAAGTCAATTTCCTAAGTACATTTCATAAGTTTTAACTAACTCCTTCTCCTTGAGAAGCTGCTAGTGGTGAAGCTAGCAAAGAAATTCCCCAGATATTATGGTACTCAGAATTTCATAACTGTCTTCCCAGTACTGGACACTGTCTAAGATCTCAAGGTGAAAAATGTATGTGCTGTGACACGAAATGGTGAGAATCAAGTGAATAGTGTCCACTGTGAATTGACATATTTCATTAAGAACAGTGAAAGGGATCGTATAGAATGTGAAGATAAGTGAGGAATCTAGCAATAGCTCACCTTTGTCTTCAAGCATGCCATTAAGCACCTGCTGTGATGCACCGTACTCCTCCAGTAGGTCTTGATGCGTAAGAATACCTGGATTCTTCAAGTAGTATTCTGCAGTATTACCTAGCTGCAAGATGAAGTGAATTTGATTTAGTTCGTGAGAAGATATCTCATAAAAGTAGTCAAACTTGCAGAATTCTGGAGCTATGAACGATGGGCCGAAAAAGTAACTGGAATATGTTTTGGAACTATTGGTATTCTCATATGTTGTATTTTTTAAATTTCTGCTTGCAAGTCAGCAAAGCACAATATCATGGCAGAGTGCTGTACAGTGTCACTTCATATAATGTTTATTCTGATATATATATATGATGTGACTTTCCCGAATGTGTCAGGAAGTTTTTACTTCAAACAGGCTATTCTTCAAATCCATGTCTTTCCAGTCCATTATTAACTTGATTTACAGCTTCTAAAGTATCATTTCCCACAATGGGAGCCACAACCTCTTAGGGGGCTGTGATTTTTTTTTTTTAAAGCCACCAAAAAGTGTGATAATAACTAATAGCCTGAATTAATTTTCATTCCAAAAGTTCACATTACATTACACATTACAATTTCATATAAACGTACATTGCAAATATCTTAAAGGTTTATAGTAAATTATTTTTTGAAGTTGTTAAATCACATTTTAAGTCACTTTACAGACAGGTGGTCTCAGACTATTTTTTTCACATCAAGGGACCTTTGGGATCCATAAACCAAAGTGATTTTTTCATATAACTGCATGCAGAAATTAAATTCAATTTTATATGTGCCTGTTGGTGACTGGTGATTGCTTGTTGGTATTCAGTTCAGAATCTCTGGCCTTGCAATGTGTTATCTAAAAACCCAAGTACGAAAATTTACGGTACTTTAATTTTACCTCTTGTTTTGCATGGGTTTCAAATTGGTCTCTTACACTGAAAGAAGAACATAGACTGAGGATTTTGTAACTTCCAATACACCATCCTAGCACATTTAGCATAATTCAATTAGTTCTTTTACATGTTAGTTCCTGCATGTCTTGCTCTGACTTATGTTTGACATCACATAACAAATTAAAGTGATGTAGTTAGAGCACAGTTCCTAAAATGTGTAATTTCAAAACAGACTGAAGGTGTCTAAGAAAAGGGTGATTAGAAAAATATTTGCATCTAGGAAGGAGGTTGTAAAAGAGGCTGGAGAAAACTACATAATGAGAAGCTTCATAATTTGTACTTCCCACTAAACATGATTGTGATGATCAGCTGAAGGAGGATAAGAAGTAAAGGACAGGTAGCTAGCATGGGTGTGATAAAAAATGCATGCCAAGTTTGCTGTGGAAAGCCTGCAGAAGAGAGACCAGTTGAAAGATGTAGACTTAAGTCTATGAATATTAAAGGGGTCTTAAAGAAACTGGATAAAAGAGCATGGGCTGAATTAGTCTGGTTTAGGATAATCATCAGGAGCAAGCTTTTGTGAAGACAGTTATGATTTCCAGGTTCCATAAAATGTACAGAATTTCTTGACCAGCTGAAAAAGTTTCATTTTCTCAAGAAAGACTGTGTTACGTGGAGTTAGTTACTACATATGTACATAGAGGAATAGGTTGAAAAGTCATGTATGTAGAGTGGGCACAGACAGGTAACTCAGTTCAGCATGGAATCATAAACCTACAGAGTACTGGGAAGACCATACTGGAAATAAGACTTTGAGGAATTAACACACAAGAGGCTAGAATATGAAGATAACTCTTTCAACTCACATTGTCTTTGAGTGCAGGATCAGCGCCCAGATTGAGCAGTAAGTTGTAATAATGTCCATTGTCTGCCATGGTGGCTGCATAGTGCAAAGGAGTGCGATCACTGCTGTCTCGAGCCTGTAGGGTCTCTGAAAATCGACCGCCTAAGTACCGTATTATAGCTGTGTGGCCAAACAAAGTGGCAACATGCAAAGGTGTAGTGCCCATTGGATTTGAACCATCGCGGGCAATTGAAAATTTGCGTCTGTCCAGAGCTGCCTGTAAGTCTCTCAACCGGCCATCCTGAGCTGCTTCATGTACTGCACGAATCTTCGCCTACAAAACCACATTCTTAAATGAAGGTCCCATAATTTTTATTGCAGTTAATATATAAGTGTTTGGCTTCACATGCATTATATTCCCCCATTTTTAAGTAGAAATGTCACTTGGTTTAAGAAGAGAAAAATGTTAATAAAATTAAAACAAAGGAAACTAACTTAATGTTTTTCTGACCGTGCATCATGAATTGACTATACATTAATTACCAACTTGATGCATTGATTATTATTTATTCATAAAATACTATTCTCCTC
>JGI20166J26741_10642225_pt1 | contig 15458 bp, 9 predicted proteins | sample TergutCu122P5_FD_26741 | JGI IMG/M metagenome (IMG submission 26741)
AACTTTGGATATAGGTGTTTTGGGTTATATCGGTATAGTTTGACCTAAGGAACGCTCTCCCGAAGTTAGGTCCTTTCCTCCTGGGACACCTGTATATATAATTGCAAATAATACCGCGGAGTGAACATAATGTTTCTCCATTATAAAGTCCAATCGTTTAGTGGTATTTTGGAGAACTTCTCTTTATTATAAGCCTCGTACGAAACATATCATACACGGTGTGGGCAAAATGTAAAGTATTTTGAACACAGAGACAGTGGTAAGTTTACACACAGTACCATTAACTTAACCTCTCAGAGATAAAAATTAACCTGTCTGATGTTTAAAGATTCCATTCGTGCATTCGTGTCGCACAGCAAACACACACCATATCTACTACAGTATAAAAACTGATCTGTTAATGCCACGTAGGAAAATAATCGATGCTTATTCTGAGAACCATAATAATATGTATAAATTCCGGGCAGTAGGTAGAGTCTTTTTTTATTATTGTAAACCTGTTGGTACATAGAGTAACTGTCCAGTTTTGGAGGGTTAAATAGTTTGAAAGGAAAATAAATAAAAATCAGCCGCCTCATAAGAGAATGAAGGGGGAGGAGGTACATGTGTATAAATTGACTTAGGTTAAACTAGCTGATAATGAGGTTTTGTGATCTGTACTCTTCACCATACATTCAAAATTAGGGTGATAAAATCACGAGGAATTAGACATATGGGACGTGCAGCACGCAAGGAGGAAATGGAGTCAGTAGAAAGAAATATGGAGAAATTGTTAGTTCAAACTGTGGCTTTGAAAGGCAACTCAAGCCTCTATTACCTTTTCCATAATTAGCTGGTACTCCCGCACCTTCACACGTCTTAACACCTTCTTGCAGTCGATACTTAAATGGAGACGTAAAACGTTTACGATGCATTCCATTAGTTCTACTGGGAGACGCTCGCCTACAGCACTCTTTAATGGCAGCCCCCATTTCGCGTAAACGTGTTCTATAACGGAGTCTGGAAGGGAATTTCTTGTTATTTTGTACGTTTCTGTTTTTCGTTCGTGTGATGTAGAAGTAGCTATGCATTATGAACTGGAATAATTTTATTTCCCACAAAGCGGTTGCCGGAAAACACTGAGCAAATCAGACTCTTACTTCACAGAATGTTCAAGCACAGTGGCAACTGACTGTACAGTACGTATCACTTATATTAACATTAAAAATCTCCGCATTTTCCCCACACACTGTATTTATGTGTTGCATATGATTCTGATAATAAACAGCGAGTATTTACGTAGACGGAATTAAACAGTTTGTCTTTGTAATTAAAAAACAGTGCGTTGTTTATTGTGAGGTAAACGCCGAATTTTTTTTTGTCCCTTACACGAGAGTCAGGCTCGAAATGGTTAGGCGGAGCTTTCTGAGCTTTAGTTACAAAATCAGATCAACTGGAACTGTGAATACTTGGGATATGAAAAATTATTTTAAGGGTTTCTCTACGGGAAAAAAGGTTAGGAAACACAGCTGTAGACAGTAGCACTGCTGAATTAGTGAATACCGTGATTCTGTCATGTTTATGGTCTAATTCAGACTGTCCTTCCGGAACTTCTCAACTTTTGAGGTTAGGTACTTTTTTACTTAGTTTCTTAACAGTTTCCTCTTGATGTTTGTAAAGAAGAGCGTACTATCCAGAATATGCAGTATATCCTGTACAAAATTATATAATAATACAGACGTTTATGCTAGACACACAGAAAGATTTTATTCTGAACGCACAACTTTTCAGACCCAGGGCAGGCTGTTCTCACAGTACATCGGTTCTTCCCTGTCAATCATTCTTCGTCCAGTGTTGCATATTCATTCATCAGTTATGTGGTGGAGAGCCCGTTAAAGGCCGCAGTCCTGCACAGACAGCCTTACACCGCCGCGAGCATTAAGTGTTCATATAATATGGGCATACATTTGTTGGTTAACTGTTTGTACTTCAGCACAACATAATTGTCATGTCTGTACACTATTCCCTGTAAGCCACTTTTGCTTGAAAACAACCGTCTTCCTTTTCCTTGCTGCGCCTTGTTCACAATGTGATACACAACCTCACTGTTTACTTCTCGTTATCTGAAACCAGTTCCCATGATGCATCAGTCGAGCTGCACTGAAGGTCGGGTGTTAGTTTACCGACAAGGACGTTCGTCCATCCGTTCAGAAGAGCTGTACGTGCCGTAAGCAATGTGATGGGAGTCCGGAGTTCAACTGCTCCTTCACATAGACGAGCGATGGGAGAGCAGGAAGGAAGCGAGGAAGTGAGGAAACAAAAATTAAAGTTAAATACGATCTCCCCTAGGGTCCACTCAGCCTTCTTTCCATTGGGTACCCGGAAGATCTTCGCTGGTGGTAAGGCGGCTTGGGCAAGAAGCTCACAACTCATCTCAGTCTAGTGCTGAAAGATACGAAAAAGCTCCCACTCCCACGTATGTCTTCAGGACATGGTGCTTAAATATGCATAAGGACAGCCTACGACTATGCATATTAGCAGTAACCAGTAGACTGTTTAAATACATAAAAATTAGAAAGAATGTTAGGTAGGAAATACGTCATGCAGCCGTACAGCTCCTGTCTCACTTAACTTTCAGTACTATGCCAGTGAGTGATCTGCCAGTCACTGTAACACTAATTCCATGGTACAGGAGGTAACAGTATTTCAGTTGCTCAATAAATTTCTCGCCCTTTATGGATTATCAAAAGTTCATTACCATGCTCGCAAAAGACCACTATACCCGGCCAAGTTAAATTTTAGTGCCATTCATGTTTTTGCTTACGCGACTCATTCCCATATAAGAACTCACTGTTTGGCTAACAGTTTAAACCTAACATACCGGATCGAAAAAGAAGTATGATTGATGCACTTACTGAATTGTAGAATGGCATAGCAGAATTATTAAATTAAGTAGACAGACTTGAAATTTTTATTAATTATTTTAATGAAGACAATACAAGGTAACAAGGAAAGTGATCGAACGTTTACGAAGTACGATAAGAAAGCTAATGATTTTATTCACAATTTGACAATGAATATACGTGTATCTATACTGCGGTACGCGGTGACGCAGATGGTTGAAGTTGTCATTCGAATTTTTCCTTGGCATAATCCTTCCGGCCGCACTGTGGTCCTGAGGTCGACTCAGCCTCTAACAGAAATGAGTACCAGGTACATTTCCTCTGGGGTGAAGGCGGCCGATGCGTAGGGCTGACAACCTTACCACCTGCATGTGCCGACTGTCTTGAAATCTGGGTACCTCAACCTCCTGGAAACCTCAAGGACTGTCCAGGCCTGTATTGGGATTGCTTTACCTTCTACCTTTATAAATCTATACTACAAACTTGTAGGAATATTTCAGTATTGACAAATGTGGCTGGTAGATGGCGGAACTCTTTATTAAATAACATTTTTGTAAAAAGAGATAAAGTGGCAGCGTACTGCAGAAGCCCGGTGTTTAAGAGGAAGCAAGCTGCAGTACAGTCAGACTCGACATAAAAATATGAATATCAATATAAAAAGTCTGGAAGTTATCACTAAATATAACCTAGGGTTTTTTTCATTTTTCTTACATGTTTCTGGGTCAAATGTGCTGTGTTGATAGTAAAAAATATGAAGCAGACAAAAGGTGAAACTTGCCGTATAAATGGATTCAGGTACTTCTGCTGTGTATTTGGTTTTGTGCTGCTTTGAATACAAGACAGACGTGCTGACGGCAGGTTGGCGCGCTCTGCATAAAACACGGTATTTAATAACACGGTTTTACATATGAAAATGTTTGCGCAGCATCGCATTTTGCTTTCGACGCGAAAGAGTAGCCCTGTTGGACAGGCAGTGAACGGGCCGTGTGCAGTGTCGCCGCCAACAATACAGAACAGTCTGCTGTACTGCTCGCCGCTAAGTCTGAAGCATTTTGCCGCTGAACTGCCGCTCAAGAACGCAATGTTTTGTACCCACCTGTTATAAATATCAACTGCTTTAACATTTAAAAACTCTGCATTCTACCACACACAGTACGTCTTTCTTATGATTCTCACATAAGACAGCGGTTATTTGTCTATACAGCGTTAACCAATTAGTCTTTGTGTTTGACTTGCGTGTTCTCCTTGACCTAAGAACGGATTATTTATAATTATTTACACAAACTTCAAGCTTCAAGGCGTTTATCCGTTTTTGATACAACAGTTTTCAATGTACAGCCTTAAAGCTAATAAATTCTTGAAACTGTGAAAACATTACAATAAAATCTACGAAGGACCGTAAGAGATTATTTTTCAAGAGCAGATTAAATTCGGAAATTGTTTACTACCATACAGCTCAGAATCATTTCTCCTCCAGTCTTAACTAGACACTGAAACTTGGCCTGTCATATTACAAGACAATACGAGTACAATAAAAAGATAACTAGGACCAAGATGCCGAAGAAAACATGTATACCCTCAGATGCGACATTACACTAAGCTGGAGTAAAGCCTCGGGACGCAACTGCAGTTTCTACTCGGCTGGCAAAGGAACCCCCGTCAACCTGGTAGTGAATCGCTGTATTATTCGGCTATGTTCATTCCAGGATGTAGACAACAAGCTTCCAAACCAGGTGGAAATATTACCACTGTACACGCAAGCGCTGTCCACACAATACGTTCATATTTGTGCTGTTAACCCGTTGGAGCCCAACTGTTACTGTACGTACGGACCGGTCCTGGGGCCCATATTGGGTACTGCAGCTAAAGCGGATGGGGTACGCAGTTAATCACTCACCTCCATCTAACACCAAGGTTAAGAATGCGTGTAACTATTCTCTGTTCCCCTTTATTTTTCATGGCTTTGATCTTAACTAGGCAAAAGGACAACTTCAGCATTACCTTGTGTGTATAAGTAAAGAGCAGAACATAACAACAGGCCTAACATAACCCCTTTAAACCTGAAAAAAACATCGGAAATGTAGTATAACGTAACACTGGGGTGCGTTCGCGTAACCATTCTTTCAATGGAAATACAACAATGCCTTCTCTGTGTACTGTCGAGACAGATGTCACAGCCAACAATGCTTTTATGGCGAAACCATGTCTTCGGAAATAACGAAACGTCATCAGTCTTCAAGTAGGTTGTTCAAAATTTTTTTCTGACTGTAACCAAACTTGTATTTTCTGGACAGATGTTCATGTCCCCAGTTTCGAATTTCACAGAAATTCTTCCAGTGGGAGCCGCGCTGATACATGCGGATAGACGGACGGACATGATGGAACTAACAAGCGTTTTCCGCAAAACTGCGAAAGCGAAAGGAACAGCCTTTGAACCCCGTAGTGCGTCTAATTAGTACAGAAACGCGGAGATATTACCTCACAGTGAACAGAATTCCCATGATAAAGACCAACCGGTTAATGCTGTTTATGAAAATATTTATTGTTAGAAACATAAAAAATACTTAAGCACACCTTGTGGGCCAAAGCAGATTTTTAAACGGTAAAGCAGGTGGTACATACATTTATTACTGTGCTTTAAAAAGCCAATGTCAGTGAAGGCCACGAAACTGCACATCTATCGGCGAAACTGCCTATTTGCGATAACCGCTTTGGAACAGTTTATAGGAGCAGAGCATACAGCAGATTCAGTGTAATATACTCAGAGCTGCTTAAAATACCATCACTTGGACAAGCGAAGAGAGCCCCATTACTAGAGGCCCGCTTCGCGCATGAGCAAACCCGCTGGTTTACAAACGGGTGGGGTGGAGTGGAGTGGGGGAGGTGCTACGAGATTGAGTGAACGGGAAGTGCTTAGAACAAAGTGGAGAAAGGAAAATAAAACGAAAATAAGAAGACAGCGATAATGTATGGGGAATAAACTACAAAGTCTTTACGGGTCTGGTGCATGCGTCATTTAATAGCCGATAATCAACCGCATAAAATAGAAGTTATGAAGATGTTTTCATGCTTCACTTTGTGATGTACATTTGCAGTCCCCTAGGAAACACAGCGTAGGGCATGTAACGATGATCAACTGCGGACACGTCAATAGGCAAAGACTTGTACGATTTCATTCCACAGTCACAGAAAACTGAACAAAATTACCTGCTAACGCACTGTGGTCTAACGCGTTTTTCGAACACGAATTGTTAAAACTATAATACAGTTTGCACGACACGAGGTTTCCACAATAGTGAAGATTCACGACGCAATATTCAGGGTTGTAACAAGTCGGCACATCACAAACAACCACAAATAATTTCGAATTCGAAACTCGAGTGACAGCATTATGGAAATTATGTATTAAGAACAAAATAGGCTAATTCTTAAAGGAAACACTGTTAACACAATACATAAACCTTACTTACACCACAGACAAGAAACGTCCACGTTACTAAAAATACTGATAACATAATTGTAGTGATTCTGTTTTAACTTTTAGGAGCCTTTTTTTTAAATTATGCATCCTGCTGTGCTGAACTATAAAATAAGGAATAAACAAATAACCATCGAACACAACTTTATAAAGCATTCATACAGCTACATGTTTCGACCCTATGGGGTCAGCATCAGGCCGAATTTTAGAACATGTTAAAAGAAGTATACGTATTGAATTGTAGAAGTAAGATCTCACTTCTTACAAATATATTTACAATTCAGTATTTTTAACACATTCATTTATCGTAACAAAATAAGGTGATAACTGAACTGTTGAAATCTTTTATAAACGGCATATGTCGGTGATGGTTATGGGTGGTTGAATTTTGTATGATGTTTTATTCAATGTCGGGTACCGTGTGGTGTTTTCATATGACAATACGAACGAAATGTTAGGAATATTATGATTAACTCGGTATTTATAACACTTCGTTCATATTGTTATATGAAAACACCGCACGGTACCCGACATTCAATAAAGCATCATACAAAATCAACCACCCATAGCTATCACCGACATCTGCCATTTCTGAAAGAGTTCAACAGTTCAATTATCGCCTTATTTTATCAAGAAAGGTGAATGTATTGAAATATACTGAATTGTAAATGTATTTGTAAGAAGTGAGATCTTACTTAAACAATGCAACATGTTCTAAAATTCAGCCTGATGATGACCCCCATAGGGTCGAAACATGTAGCTGTGTGAATGCTTTATAAAGTTGTATTCGATGGTTATTTGTTTGCTTCTTATTTTAGAAGCCTTATTGTGAAGGAAGAAATAAATGTGGTTGTAGTGAGAGACACAAAATCAGACACAGGAAAATAGAGAATTACCCTCTCTGAAGGTTCCTACAGAGTGGTCGGTTGTCCTTCTGGTAAAGGCAGTTTGGGAAAAAGGTTGGGCATTGGAAAATAAAAAACACAAAGTGATGAGAAGTGGACAGTTTTGAGTTTGTAGTACAGGAAAGAAGCTAAGAAGTTTTAAAACCTTAATTTAGAAAGTTCCCAATTTTCGTACGTTTTTCCTTCCGATAACATTAGCAACAAGATGAAGCACCGGTGGAAATTTGTAAGAAAAGGGGAAATCCCATGGTCTTGGAGAAAAACCAGTCCCAGTGCGGCCATGTCTACCACAGATCCCCCACGAACTGGCCCTCTATCGAAACCGGACAGAGGCGGTGGAAGTCGGAGACTACCGCCTGAGCCATGGCACGGCTTTGCAGCCTTAAATTCTTCTACTTACGATAAGTTAACAAAAATTCAGACCCTACCAGACAGAAAATATAAACTGTCTTAATTAGAGAGACAAACAATTTAAGTTGTCAACAGGAATGATTGCTGTTTATTGTGAAAATCGTAAGATACACACACTATGTGGGCAAGCTGAATTTTATCATTATTTTTGCTGTTAATGCAAGTACTATACATAGTTATCGCTGTACTGTAAACAACTAGTCTCTGTTTCACATTACTTTCACAGGACTTCCAGCATTACCCATCAAAACGTAACCAATACAGATAACAGACTCTGAAAGCAGTGAGGACACATCACCATAATATTCACGGTCTATAATAAAACGTACGGGATGTCACCAAAACAGATAACCACAGAGAGATTTTTCATTTCCCTTACGTGAAATTAATATCAGTCAGATGTTGGCGAGGTATATGGTGGATAAGGCACGAGAAAACCGTCAGGCACACGGAGGGCGGAGAATAATTGAAACAAAAGAGAAGGGAGAGACAGGCAGGAAAAGAATGAAAATACGTCAAAGCTGACGGCGAAGGCCCTAAAAGAAAAGGATCCCCTATTATCGCCTCAGGGAGCAAGAGGGAGGGACTGTGGCGTATTGCAGTGGGGTGGATTTTAAGGCATGGGGGAGGGGGGCCTCACTGAAGAACTAGAAAAAAGTAGAGAAACTGACATGATTCGAATTTTGAAATGTCTCACAGCAGGCAGTCTTCATGCCAATCAATGAATAAACTATTCTTTAATTGATCCATCGCGCCCACGCAACAATCAGAATGGTTAGTTAATTAATAACACCTGGGAAATGATCCAGAAACGTGGAAGTTCATGGAGAGAAAGCAGCAGCGTGAATTTACCCATCTCCGGACTCCTTGACGCAAGATACAAGTGGTGGACACGTTCATGGAAAGCCTGTATGTGACACGTTGTGCAAAACCTACTCTTCTACTTTGTGAGGTTGTGAGACGCGAAAAGGCAGGCCGGATATTCGCGTACAAATCGGCAACACAATACGGACGTCAGAAATATCTTTAACGCTTTCAGCATAAATACAAAATTACATACATAAATGTTCGCGGCATTTTCAAGGAATGGAAGTCTGCTGAATGCCTACACAGGCTTGGCAATACCATCCACAGGGAAACAGAAGCTCTGTAAGACTTCTGACGACAATGCAGAACCTGGTTTGTTAGCCAGAACTCCAAATTGTCTGTCTGGTGGCGAAAGTGTTGGTGGTACTTATGATAATGATGATTATAGTGATGTCAGTGGTTGTGAGGAAGATCAAAGTCTGAATTAATGAAAGACGATACATTGTTTTAATGCTGGAAATTCCGCCAGAGACGGTTACAATTGCAGCTAATTAACTAGATCAATAAGGCACAGTCCTTCTTGACAAGCTAACGGTTTCTCAGCTAGTCGATCAATTCCCCGTATTTTTTGGAACCTAGAAGTTTATTACTGTGTCAAAATACCCAGCCGCTTGCCCATAATAACGCCAGTCAATGACCCCTGTTTCTTTAAAAATCAAATTTAGTAATATCCTCCCATCCATGCCCAGGTATTACAGTAGAAGATATGTATAGTCAGACTTAGTGACAAAATATGGTGTGAATGAAGCTCGTACAGGCAAATTTGAAGGATGTAACTCTTATCGACATGGAGAACAGTTTTTTTTTTAAAAGATGATAGTCGCTCAGCTGAACAGTGTCGTCGCTATAACACGCGCCACTGGTCCTTATCATGAGCCACACGTAGCCAGCGAACACATGCCTAGGCCTCGGCAGTGCGATTAAAACTGCGCATTCATTTGTCGGCTCTCCCGTGCTCTGCATGCCGCCTGTGCATCTCACCCTGCTTGACTTCATTTTATTAGAATTAGTGAAAGGCTCAAATAATGCAGCTCCTCATTATGCAAGTTTTTCCATCCTCCTGAAACTTCTCCTCTCGTGTCTACCCCGGTCACAGAGGAAGAAGGTTTCTCTAAACCACCGGCGTCTCTACCAGGCAACACGGTGCCACATTCAAGAATACAATAAAGTCGCGTTCATATATACGCTTCCCTGAGGGCCAGTACCCAATTCGCATACTCACGCAAAACAAGACGTAAAATAATTATAATGTTCTGTAACATACTTCAGTCTGAGGGTTTTCCTTTTGGGAAGGGGGGGGGGGATAGATGAAGGGACAAAAGATTTTTAACAGAACAGGCGCCATGACATTTGGAATTTCGTAATTCACTGACGACAGCATTTCAATTACTGCGCATCTCGCTTGCCACTTGATTCGTGCAGCACCGTCCGCCTTTGGGGCGGCAAATCTGAGAAACAAACACATCCACGCACTCACTCACTCACTCACTGCAGGAGAAGAGAGCCAGGGTATCCATGGCAACGGAAATAGACTGCAAGGACCCCGGCACACGATCGTGAGTCCCGATTCATCAGGTAGGTAGTTCGAGCAAGTTCGGCCTGCATTCAAAACAAAGTACCCGGGTGTGCCCCTGGACTGACACACTGTAGTGACGTTATATCAATCTTGCAGCTTTCGCGGCGACAGAATTCAATCAGATCTTCTGGACAGCTGCGTCAACGTGGAAATTTCTCCGACGTTTCAGAGAAGGAACAGTCCCTGAAACGTTGCAGACCTTTCAAACCTTAACACGGCTCTCTGCCCAAGAAGATTTGACTGTAGTGACATTATAAAAATCACGTAATTACGCGTAACAACATTCCGTGACACCTTTTTGTTTGTTGCTCGTTTACCTGCCGCTTAAATGAAAAGTTCTGCAGCAGCAACGTCCTGTACCCTCCTCTCCTCTCCTGCCCTCTCCTCTCCCTAATCTGTAACATGCCTTCCCGGCATGGATTACTTTTCGACCCGTAGACGGAGGCAGAAGGTTCCTCGGAAAAGTCGGGAAGTTTATATCAGACTACACGGCATTATTCCCTGAAGGCAACAATCTTCACAGTGACTCCTGTGGGAGCCTCAGGTCTCCCAAGAGAATTTATTTATTACAGACCAACAGATTTTTATGTATAATACATGGCTGAAGTGACTCGCCATTTTGCCGGTAGGTGACAAGTCATTCAACAGAATGTAGTACTTTTTTTTTATTTTGTACTATGACCAACAAATGCACAATTATTTTACAAATTATCCCACTCCTACATGTTTCGACACTACCGTGTCATCCTCAGGGAGCTTGTAATCATTGCCATGCCAAGTTACACAAGTATTTCAAATGCAGCTGTTGGTAATACAATTTACAATTGAGATGTTTCACATAGGTTTTATGCAAGTTCTCACAGTCGTTGAAATCTCAATATTATAAAATCTTTAAAACATTAAAACTGTCCTATTTACAACAAAATGGGCTAAAATCATCATGTTGCTACAACTCTCATGAAGTCAGTCTGTGTGGTGGCCGAATATACAATCTATATGTTGATGCTACTGTCATGCTGGCCCGATACGTCGAAACATGTTGGAGTGTGATAATTTGTGAAATAATTGTGCATTTGTTGGTCATAGTACAAAATAATAAAAGATGCACGGTACATGTATTAAAATAAAAGAAAGTAGTATACATTTGTTGCAGACGCGCGATGGTCTGCTACCGTATTTTACGTACATTTCCGTCACTTGCGAAGTAGCCGATATTTCCTGTTCGAAAAAGGTTGCTATATCTTCAGAGTAACCCATCCAGTTCCTGAATTCACCACAAAACTATGCGAGTAAGCAACAGCTACTTTCAGCAGTCCCACCACACCTTTTAATACGGAGGTGTACCTTGATATACGGGGAGGTTTATCCTGCACCGTCTTTGATTATTTTTACCCCACTCATATGGAATAAGCACGCAAAATCTCGAATTATCTTACGGAAACTCTCGCGTATATCGATCTTTGGCCTTCCTGGTGTGATCTAGTTCAGATACAGTCCGGTGGTGGCCTCTGGTAAACACGTTAATAATCTTGTAGGTTCCCTTCAAGATACAAATTTTTTTGCGTAATTTCGGGCATCCGCCGCAGTGCAAATAAGATCTGCACTGATCTCATCTACAAATTTTTTGATCACCTCAGCGACAGTTCGCTTTTCATCCAGGACCGTCCTACGTGGAGGCAGTTAATGTCGCAGTTGAGTGACTGAATGAGACAGCAGTGCCGTGTACGATCGTGTGTAGGGGGGAAAGAAGCGACAGTTTAAAATACTAGCAACCTGTTGTGAAGCGCTGGAGCTAGAGCCCGTTTTATTGGGGCGCCCATTTGAGAACATAAAGCTGCTACGAACTACCTAAACATCTCATTCAGTTGTTCTGCGCAGTCTATCATGCCAGTAAGCCCAGACACGGAATGAATAGTCACTCGTCTGTACTGAATGCGTATGGGAATAACCCACGAGACCAATGAAGTCCGCCCAGGAATTGGGCACACCAAGTAACAGAGCTAGATGCTTGCAATACCCACACTCGCGATGTTTGATTTCAAAACCTGGTCCCAACATTGTAACCAATATGCTTCTAAACCAGTTATCATTTTACACGTAACGAAGCACAGGTCAGGTCAAAAAGTGACGAATGATGCAAATAAATTTAAAAGGCAGCCACAAAATGCAAAAAGACAAGAGATAACTGAAATAAAGTGCAGTTTATTCTTAACGTAGCTGCGGAAGTTTCACCGAAGTACGTCATGCAAGTCACAACACTTACGAACTTTAACCTACAACATGATGGTTGTTTACATGCACGAAATTCTGTATTTTTGCTCTCAGGGTGCATTTTGGATGCCCTAAAATTCTGAGCTCAAACAATGGTTAATAAATGAGGTTTTAGGTTCCCACGTCTGTGCTAGGAAGATAGCTGTTTTCTGGGTTAGGACGTCGTGTAATGCGACGTTCACCGAGGGTTCAGAGAAGCAAGATTCCTCCGTCATCATACTAGACATAACCTGATGAAAGACGCAGCACTTTCTTCTGAAACGTCGGTACACAGTCAGACCACACGGCTTCATATTCCAGGAGATGTATCTTCCATTGTTGTTACCCTAAGCACCGATAATCGGTTGGTCTTTCTAACGGAGATGCAGTGTGTTTACTGCATGGCAGTAACTGAAATTTTAAGTATTTATCATTTACATCAATTTCAGACTTCAGAGGTTTAAGTTCCTTACGTAGAACACCCCTGCACTGTTATTGTGGACTGCTGCCTCTACACTGTTCAGCTTCCGATATCCGGATTTGCGCTCTCCCTCTGTTACTCTCGTACTCATCTCCCTCTCTCTCTCTCACTAGAAACCAATTCCGAAGCAAGGAGGGTCCTCACCCCCGCTGCTGCATGGACCCTGATGTGGGGGAAGGCAGCAATGACTTCCACTTACTAAGAGAGACAGAAACTACGCTGTAGCGCAGGAATTGCAGCAAGAGCAAGAGGAAAACCAAGTAGCTCTCTGTCTCATGTAGTTGAGGTCCAATTTCCCGTGACAAGGTGAGACATGAAACGGCCACAAAATGGAGTTCCATCTGCAAGCGAATCTCAACCTTAACTTTACAGACATCTCGTACACCCTCTTTCACTCATCCTACCAACAGACCCCAAGGCGGCATTTCATCTCTGGATTACGCTAGTACAGCAACGTACATAATTTTTTTTACTACTTGCTAAATTGTGTTGTAAAGTCAGTGGGGTCGCAATTAAGCCGGTTCAAAACTATGGAAAAGAGACATGAGAGGGGAACGTGTACAAAACAAAAGCAAGCGGCTGCAGTCTATATACATTAGTAAGAAGGAAGGCGACACAACATTGGTCCCACAAATTTGGAAGTGTCATTTATTTCAGTAATAGCGACAAGTATAGAAGAACTTACTTTACAGGAAGACAAGGAATCTGCCTTTGATGGAAACACAAGATTCGTTACTGATTTAAAAACCCGCCAATGGCAGCTCCCCTGTGCCAGTTGAATTCTGCCCACTCCTTCGCTCCATACTTGGTAAAATCTATTTAATATTACCCTTATACTTACATCTCTATATGTAACTTATCCCTTTTCTCTAGCTGTTAGGAATAACTTTTTGACGGCGTTTCTAATTGTTGTATCCCGAGTAAGATGTTAGAGGTCAGGTACGCCGGTGGTGACCGAGCGGCTGGTTCCAGAGGGATGCTGGTTTAGGCTCGTGCTGGACACTTAAGAATTGGTATTCAAGACTTCCAACACAACTCCTTGGGGGTAGAATATGCTGGTTTATTGTAGTGCGATGATTGAGGAATACAAAATATTAAGTGATGTAGTGCGCTGTGGTGATAATTGAAGCAGTGCACTCTTAGCAAATTTATAAGTTTTACTCGTAGAGCGACTTCTGACACACAAAGAAATTTTGAGAAGCAATCGGGCAGCGATTCCTGCAGCAAGTGACGACCGAGATTGTCCCTCGAGGCTTCCAAACCTCCTGATTATATACCATCAAAATTTGGGGTCAAGTGACGTCACGGGGCGTTGTCAGTAACCAACGCATTACCAAATATGGTCATAAGTTCCAGTGGCTGTAAGCGTGGCCTTCCCTGTCGTAACAGGACATTTAAATTATGCAACCCTTGGGGAGAGCTTGAGACAAAAGGGGTACGTAAGAAGTCTCCCCAAGAAGCGGATGTGAGGTGGCTGTCTGTGATATTTCCGTTAACTTGTAACAAAGAGACATAGCACGACACACTCACACTTTATATCTTATAACTTAGTTAAACTTGATTTGTCGCTTGGCGTAATTAAAATCGCCGGACGCGACATAATCTCTCTCTGGCGTGACGGTGTCCTACTAGCCTACCTCGCCAGTCACGACCACGGTCTTCTGGGATATGACGCCATTAATTCTGACAGAAAGGTAGCAACGGTACGGAATATGTACTGCCTCAGTCCGCAGGGTACTTTAAATGTGGGGCCAGTACGTGCATCCGAAATTTTTCTACATATTTACTAGTTTTCCCACCACAAAATACCGAAATAAAACGAAACCTGCCTTCAACGGAACCTCAGGGTCGTGACTAAGTTCAAATCTCTCTATGATTAAGCCACGTTAGAAACATCTTTTATCGATGCTAATTAAATAAAATTTATCGCTTAGTAATGTTCTGAAACGTACACATATAACGCTCACTTTCGTTAGTAACGTAGTGCCTGCCACATCTCCGATTATACACAACCTACAGTATTTCGCTGAAGGACTGTGCCACTGAAAGTCGCGGTGTGTTGTGTAGCACGCCTTCTTCGTTTGCGGAAGGTCGAGGATTCTAGCTTCGACCCACGGACCGCCTATCCTGAGGTTTGTATGGTTTTACTCGGTCCCTCCCGACAAATGCCTTGATAGTATCCGAACTACTACTTAACCCTTTCCAAATTACTTGCACTCCCATCATTCCACGCTATATTTTCTGGGATGCTGCCAAAAACTTTAAATAAACAAATAAACAGTGTGTTGCGCTTTGTATGAACGATTCTTTACTTCCCTTTGCAGATTAATCTCGCGCATGAAGATTTAGCGGTATGAAGTGGCTCATATGCTTGTTCGAAGCTCAACTTTGTACTAAAACTGCCATACATGCTGCCGCCAATCACAACAAATACTGCAACACGTTTGACAATTTTAATACGATATACCACAATGGGATGAATTTTACAAAAACTAACTTTGCAGTAATTACTGTGAGGCCCGCCTTGCAGATAGCATGGAATTCGGTACGTAAAGGGGCTGAAGAGTTATATGAAAACGCTGTGAACTTAACTATAAATTTGGGGGGG
>JGI20166J26741_10643336_pt1 | contig 15454 bp, 6 predicted proteins | sample TergutCu122P5_FD_26741 | JGI IMG/M metagenome (IMG submission 26741)
TGGCAATAACCTTGGAGTGATTACTAAGTTACACTTGCTGACAAACGCATTCACAAGACGACGCGTGAGAAAACGACGAAAGTCGCGACCGGGCACTGACACGTGTAACAGAAAAAGCGACTTTAGTCGTCGCCCGACTGCAATGTGTTAAATAAGAATTTGTTAAAACATTACATGTTACTCTTTTATTCCTCTGAATTATCACTGTCTTTTTCTGATGCATTTGTCCCAATGTGGCACAAGTTTAAAAAATTCTCACCAGCTATATTATTTGCCACTATCCATGAATAGCAGTTTCCACTGCCTTATCACTGTGGAATTGATGACATCCTAAGTGTTTCTTCAGTAGCCCAAAAACAAATGAACTACTGTAACATGTGGTAATGCAGCACAAAAACGCATCCCCATGTAGTACATGTCATACATAAAAGTCATTGCTGTAATTTGACTGGGAAATTCTGGACCATCTACTCTACTGTTAGACACTGAAGTAACGTTTGGATGGTCACAAATCCCACATTCAAAAACTACAAGTGGCTATTTATTAATGCTAGTGATTACAAAGAGGCCAATTTCTACTGCAACAGAATGTTTAAACTTGTGCCAAATGGGAAGAATATATCAAAGTGCTCAGTGATTGTGTCAAAAATTTATACTTCAGTGGAATGAAGGAGCTACACATAACACTTAGTGACTTCTCATTAAATTCATGACCTAGAAAATATTATTCTCTGAACATACTTTGTATTAATAAGTAACAACATGATTCATATGAGCTGAAGGCATAGGTATTATGTCAAGTTCTGGGAGAAATATTTTATTAGTTGGAACTTTAGCATCTTCTTTTACTCGGAAAGACAGAGTTAAAACCACTGCAGAAAGATTCACTCAAGAGAAACTGTCACTTCAACACCCATCAAAAAAGGAAATATTAATGCCACATAAGTAGGTTTCTTCCTATGACAGTGTTGCTACATACGTAAGCTCCAAATTCTCCTATTACATACTTTGCAGTCTTTTTAATCCCCTACCATCTATCACTTAAATTCTGTGTAACAACCCTCGTTTTTATCTCTGGCCACATTTTACACTTTTAAGTCTAGTTATGCAGGCAATCAATGACTTACCATTCATTTTTTATGTTTATTCCAATGCAGCATTGAATTTCTGTGTTGTTTCACATCCATTGTGTCTCCTGATATTTTCTACGTAGCATACTCAGGCTAAACCACAACACAAGCGGATAGTGATGAATAATGATTTGGAGACGGAGTGGAAAGAAGAGGCAAGACAACATTTTAGGTGGGCAGTTCAAGGTCTTTCTGAAGCGATTGCACTATAGCCAGAATTTAGTCAAAGGTAGAAGTAAGATGTACAAGAACATTTTTTGAACAAAATTTAGGATGTTTATGCAGGGAATGAGGCATAGACAGCATCTAGGTGAGTCCGGATGGGGACTTGCTGAATATATCGCAAAACACTAGTCACAGTAGCATGATAGAAGATGAAGAATGACAAGGATGACGAAAATGAAAAGAGAAGCTGTAAGAAGTGTCAAGGAGGAATAAGACAGTGGCAGAAAAATGAAGAGAAGGGGAAAAGGAAGATAAATAGAGGAAAGGAAGTAGAAAGATAGGATGATGCAAAGAAAATGTTTTGTCTTTATATATTGTCTCTCTTTTTGTACTGTTCAAGAAACATTAATTCACCAAAATGGTCTTCTATCTGGTGACTTTTTTATAACAGATGCAATATATATGAAAGACAAAACTGCTTTCTCATTTTCCATATGTACAAAAATATTCAAGAAGTAAAACAAACATACCGATTGTCTAAAACCCTGCACAAATAAAAAACTGCAAATTGTGTATTCTATGATGTAGTACACAGATATTGAAAAGGCCTTCTTTACTTTCAAAATGCCGTACGTTTTTATGGTACATGTGGAAATGTAATTTCATTTATGCCCCCTATAATAGTGCTGCTTTTTCTTCCGCTGATCTCTATGAAACCCACAGATTCTCAACAGTACCACGTTTGGATCACATATACCAAATTTCACCCAAACCAGAAAATAAATGTGGAAAGTAGGGGGCGATATTCATTTATGCCCTTAAATAAACTGGGGATTTCCCTGCGCCAATTTTCATGAAACTCACAAATATTAAGTAAATTTCTGTGGACCTCTTCTCCACCAAATCTTGTCCAAATCGAATATAAATTGTGGAGAGTAGGTCAAAATATCATTTATGCCCTTAAGTAAAATATGGCTTCCATTGCATCTATTTGCACAAAACTCACAATTGCTCAATGACATTATCTATTGATCTATACCACATATTGTCCAAATCAATCAAGAAATATGGCAAGTACATGGAGACATTCACTTATGCCCTTCTGTACAACATGACCCTAGATGAGTCAATTTTTCATAAAGGTCTCCTGCACCGAATTTCGTAAACATTTGATGAACAATTTAGCCACTGACTCTACGTCATGGACAGATGGGCGTGGTCTCTAGATAAGGTGTGCATTTCTTTCATTCTATCCCATAAACCTCCATTCATTCATTCCATTGGCATGTGCAGAATGCAACGATTCCTTGCCGTTCTCAGGAGCTTCTCTATTCCCCTCTGTTATATACTCTTTCCTTCCACCCTTTTCCACCAACTAGTCTAACATCCTCCCTCACTTCATTTTGACATTTATTTCTTAGTCTGCCTCTCAGTCTGGTTTTTTACAAATGCATATATAATACTTTTTGGGAATTCTGTTTTCTTTCATTCTCTGTACATGCCCAATCCAGTGTAATCTATTTAACCACATTGTTTCTGTTACAGTGGGTTCTTTTAACCACTGCATAAATTTCTTTATTATTTAATATTATCCAATTTTCTTTTTCATTGTCCTACACTGCACCTAAAATTCTTCTGTACACTTTTCTTTCAAAAATGTTTATTTGCTTCATATCTCTCTTTGTTAGTATCCAGGTTTCTGATGCATATTTAAAAGTTTTGTCTATTTTTGTGTTCTTTAGTTTTAATTTTAGTTTTCAGATATATTTTTATCATAAACCCTCCATGTCCAATAATATTTTATGAGAGGTATAGGAAATAAATGTGGGTGTGGGTGTGGGTGTGGGTGTGGGTGTGTGTGTGTATACAGGTTATTCTTTCTTAATTTAGATAAATATATTTTAATGATAGTTCTATGCTTCCAATAAATAAAATAAGTTAACAGCCGATGTCATGATTTCTACATGGCTTAGGAATTGTCATGATTTATGTTGTCTTCTTTCAGCAGATGTAAACTCAGATCTGCAGATGACACCACTGAAATGCATCATCTCCTTGGTACTTGTGATGTCCAACAGAATGCATGTTAGATCATAGAGATAAGCATTTGCCATGATGGAGCTTTTAAAGCTCATTGAAATATGCAATTAGGTCTCTTCATCATGTTTCAAAAAGAAAAACTTGGATTTTTAAGTGGAACCTGATCTGAACTTCAGCAGACTATTCACAAGCAGGGTTTTAATGCAGTACACTGAATATGTGACAAAACCAGTCATAGTTAAAGTCAAGATGCCAAAAACAGTAACTTGTCAGTGGAACAACAAGCATAAAGACATCTGATAAAAAAAAATTACTGAAAACAATGAAAGACATCTTAGACTCTAAAGTTACATAGAGACAAAATGCATTGTTGAAATACCATTCCCCTCCCCAAAATAATGATTGAATATGAGTGTTCTCAAACATATACAGTGCTGATTTCTGTTTTTTATCATGGTGTGAAAAGTCTGAGGATTCTGGTCAAATTGGCTTCTCATTTTCACAAACTGAGAAATTTTTTGAGCTTCTGTTGGAATTGTAGCTGTAGTAGATGATGTACGAAAGACATCAGTTATGAATATGGCGTAGCAAATGAAGTTCTGAACAGAGTGTATCACATACATCCCATAACACACATTCCAGGCTGCAATTCAGGATGTCATCTGCTACAAGATCTCAAAAGTAATTGTATGCAACCTACAAACATTTTCGCATAAAACAATATGCAATTTCAAAGAATTCATGTTTGGCAAAAATAGATATGATGCTTCTTGGAAGTAAATACTTGTGTGATAAAGACATCCTACTTTAAGACAAAGTGGCCATTTTCAAGTTTTTACTGTAAAACCTGAGGAATCCAGGAATCCATTAATTGCAAACATGAATTCAATAATGATATCCCATAGGATCAGTGACCCCATACTTCAACATTAAATTTGGTTCTGCATGTAAGAAGTCATATTCAGGTCTCACTTCAATTTACACCAGTAATGGCATGCAGCCAAGGTTTGTAAAAGGTGGTGCGCATGTAAACGCCTGGCAGGTATGGAGCAGCACATTTTATTCCATGTGACACTGTACCAACAAGCACCCATCGTCCATCTTCTCGTTCCAGCATCAGAGGGCCACCACTGTCACCCTGTCAAGAAACACACAAGACAAATTTTTACTAATATATATTAAAGAACCACAGAAATTTGAATAATTTTCACTTACACACTGAAGCCAAAAATGTGTTTGTAAATTATGTAAGTAAAAAACATGCTGAAGAATACATAAACTTAGTAAATTTATCAAAAATATTAAGTCTGTATTCTTCTTTATTATATGGCATCACTTGGTGGTTTTCATCTCTAACTGCTGTACCTTTAAATATAGTTTTTGTATGGCGTGGTGTCATTTGCCTTATTTTGCCTGTTTCCCACAGGTTAGGACAAAAGTTGTGTCAACACACTACCAAATTACATGAAGTTACAAACGTACAACGGATAAAGGTTTGTAAAGAACAGATGCCACCATGTAAGCCATGACACATTGGCACACCACATGTATTGAAGAATTATGTTTGTGTCCATTGGAAATACTCCATCTGTCAATAGCATTTGTCTAGGAAATGGATGTACATTACAAGAATCCAGAATGTGCTTAAAAGATTGATTCACACCTCACAAGAATCCTTTTGTCCATTGGCATATCCTGCACAGAGGAAGCTGTTGAGGATAACCTTGGAGTGTCCCGCAGTATGGAACATCTCTTGGCACACACTGTTCTCTATCACAGGCACTTGCACTTCTTGCAGCAGGTTAGGAACTCCACCCCCTGGAAAAAAAAAAAAAACAAGCTTCCTCTTTATTGCTTTTCCAGTCTATCAAAGGGCTAAGTTTAATGAAAATTAGTATAACCATCTTGCCATTTTAGGCTTCATATAAAGTTTCTATTTAACTTTTTAGTTTAGCATCAAAAGTACCAACACAATGGCCTTGCAATTTATCCAGTTGGGAATAACACTAGTTAATTGATTTAAAGTCTTAATAGTCCATAACATGAGAGAATATAAACTAATTGCAAATTGTTATTGAGATTTTCAGAAAATAACAACAGGATGAATGCATCAAATGTTCCTGTCTGTTGGCTATAAATGTTCAGTTGCTGCAACTTGACATGTGACAATTAGAGGATAATTTGTTATAAACACATCTATAAGCAAAATCAGATCCTACAGAATCTTGACATGAAATCACACAAATGACAAATCCCCTAACTCAATTAATGACTCTTCTACCTGTAGTACATAAAATAAATGAATAATAAGGATGTTGTGGAGTATTTTATATCTGAAACTACGGCTTTTTTTAGGCTTGGAACTGGGGTGTAAACTAAGAGTTTTAGCGTGAGCATTTTGTGCCATGTTCATCCAATATGACACCTACCCTAGATAAAGCTCAACTACGGCTTCAATGTGGTCTATAATGATTCAATATTACATATAGTTTGTATGATATTCAAATTTACTTTATCAGACCCACCACAAAATAGTTTAAATGGTGCAGTATCTTACGTACAGTGTTAAGTAATGTTTATACATCTAAGTTTAAATATACTTTGTTATATGAAAATTAACCAAATGCAATAGAAATATTTTGTGCTTTTGTGCAATGTAATAACCACAGTTTTGAATATCTTTTAGATGCATTTTTAGACCTCCCTGCAGTGCATGTCTGTATCAATCATCGTATTCCTGCCAACAGTGTCAAGCTATAAACCTACACACGGTATATTGTTTTTTTCTTTTTTTTCTTTTTTTTGTTTATTATTTATGCAAGCATAAGAAGTTATAATTCTTTGCAGTGCAATTCTGTTCTGCTGGTTATTTCTATTAGTGGAAGATTTGTGTCTGGAAAAAATAGACATCAAGGCCAGTCAGGTCACAATAACAAAAACTTTTTCCAGAAAACTTATGCTGTAAACTGGATTTCTGTTCCTCTAATGAATAAGACCTGAAGGTTCAATGTCAGTAAGATGAAGTCTCATTGTAGATATGATCCTAGCAATTGGATTACACATAATCATAAGCTACTTTTTCCAGGTCCATTTTTATAGCATGCCAACCATTGTTCTTCCAAGTGGCAACATTCTAAGAGATTTCTCCATCTCAGTCTTTCATAGAATTCTTCTTACCCCCTTCCCAACCATGCATTGTATAAATTATGACGTTTATAGTTATAAAATATCTTTTTCTCCCCTATTACTTCAACCAAATTCATTAAATATCTGAACAAAGAAATAATCAGTTATATATGTCAAGAATAAAGAATCTCCACATACAATATTCCTGCATTAGGCTTAAGTTTTCATATAAACGTTCATAACACTTCTTATGCGACAGTGTGTGAAGAAAACTACTATTCCAGAAACTATCCACAGTCACAGAAATGCAATCCTCATAACAGCAATGACAGAATTAGACCTTAATGCCAAATTTATGTGTATGTACGGCAGATTCCTTTTCACAATGGATATTCTAGTGACAAAATCATGTCTTATATTCACTTCCTCAGATGTTAAGGAAATTCCATTATATAATTTCAGGATATAAGTTTGTAGTTCATAGAATTGTTACGTTTTTAATGGAGGAGGTATTATCACCTAAAAACAAAGCACTAAGTTGTGGCAGTGTACTTGTAAAATTTCATCTGGTATGGAGAAAATTACCCTCTTAAATCTTGAAGACAAAGCAGTAATAATAGTGTCACACCTTACTACTGATATAGAGGAAAAGCCATGCGAGATCATGGACATAAAAAGCATAATATTTATGCATTGTTTGGAGGATATGCCACAACCACAACCAAAAATAGTGAATTTTCTAGAGTAATTGAATCTGTTTTAATGCTGTTGAAAATTGAAAATCCTATTTAACCACCTCAGATTTGTTCAGTCATGCCCACCATATTTTAGTCGACCCCAGCCAGACACAGTTGCCATCCTGCCAGTAAAGTCTTCTTTGTCATGTGGCATGCAGATGGGCACAATATGCTCATCAAATGCCACAGGTGACTCCAGTTCCAGAAGCGCCAGGTCATTTGCAAATGTGGCAGGATCATATTGTCTGTGCACTATGACACGTCGCACATTCTTCATGACAGAACGACGTGACTCGAGTTCCCCGCTGATGTCAAACTCACCAAACACTGCCACTAGGCTTGCTAGAAATCTGAATAAACGGAAATGTTGGTCAGACTATTTCTACCTTCCAACACTTTTTGTTATAAATTGATAAATACCGGTATAACATGGTACTCCAATGATTAAAACATTTCATGGTGCAGCTCTCACCACTTAGCAGTTGATATAATGTTTAATCAGTATATTAATCTATTTTATAATCTGATAGTAGAACAAGAACGCACAATAAAAGTAGAATCAAATTCTCCCACTTGATTCAATTCTTTAAGGTTTTACTGACTCTTACACTTATATGATTTTCATTGTTTTATTTACTTACAACACTGTTACCAAAGATTTAGTTCTTCCAGGATGTGACACTATGTTGTTGTGTGTGTGTTTCCATTTTGAAGGCACCACATTCTTTTAAAATGTCATAAACTACATGCTCAATGATATAGCATCACATCTCAGAAGAAGTGAATCATCTCAGATGATTTTCCTATCCAATTTCTTTCTCTGTTTTCCTTTCAGACAACTTTAGAAACTCTGTATGAATTTCCCAACTTACACATCTCTGCTGTTTGTTTATGCAGTCCATATAACACTCATAACTTCACTATTCTACAGTGCCGAGAGATCTGCATAGATCATGACTTTTCTCATCATGTAGTATTTTAACCCTTGTGACCCAAATTTTTTATAGAGGTCATTACTTCTGTAAAATTCCTTTGTACATGCTATTGAAAAACTTATTAAGGATATCCCGTCAGCCAGGATAGGCACAATAAACCACAAAGAGTAGGGACTTTGCAGTTCAAGTAAGTCAGAAGCCCAGCCTAAATTATTATTTATTTATTATTGGTATTCAGCCCTTGGGCCGGTCTGGGTACAGACCAGAGTTTAGTCAGGCGACTGGTATGGCTCTGGTACTCTGCATCCTGGGCAAGTTCATAGGGGTAGTTTGCTATTGCTTTCCCCCAGCCTAACATTATAGTGTGTGTTTTGTTGGTGAGACTATCGAGTACTATCAGTAGAAAAGCGAAACTTGCACTTATTTTACTCCTTTGAGAACTATTGGTTTTCCTCAGCACTGTCTTTTGTAATTGTAATTTTATAAAAATATTTGACATTCTCATGGCATTAGTCATCTGTGTTATGATGCTTGTAATTTTCGCTCTTAATTTAAAGTTTCAGACCACATTTTATACCTATAAAAAATAAAACAAAAATTTGCCATTTGATATAATGAATCATGATACAAGTGTTTTGTAAGTGGCACATTATTTGAGTATTAAAAATTTATGCTGTTTGAAATAAGACTATGTAGTATATGAATAACAAATGTCTATCTACTAGTGTTGCTCATTACCATGTATTAATTATCAAAACTTATAAATTAAACCAACAAATGCGCTGTACCTAGGGAAAGTCCCTACTAGTCTGTATTACATCAAAGCTGGGACACTTATTATTATTACTATTATTAGTAGTAGTAGTAGTAGTTTATTTTAATGATGCTCTTAGTAATTCAGACTATATGGTATCAGACATCTGGATAATTGCTGATCATGCACTGGTAAAGATGTGAACAGAATTGGTTGTGGCCTAATTTAAGATTTTTTCCTGGCATTCCTCAGGATATGTTTAGGAAAGTGACAAAATGCATGTCCGGATAGTCAGAGACACAGGACATGTTCAAAAGAGGCACTGTTCTAATACTTGCCATAAGAATGACTATCTGAGCAAACGTGTTCTATGTATGAACTTTGGAAAGTTGTTGGTTAAATATGAGGATTTCCTGCAAATAGGCATATTTTGTGGCAATGAAATAAGTCCTGGCATTACAAGGTGATGCAAGATAACAAAATATGTATGTACAAAGCACATGTAAATACATAAATATACAATGTTAAGTTTTGCAGTAAGAATGTAAGGGTAATAGTGTAATGCTGCAAGATTTAACTGATTGCAAAACATGATCAGACATTGCAGTGTTAATGTGCAGCTGTACAGACACTTTCTCACTTACATGGGGCTTCTGTTCTTGTGCTAAGTTTCAAAAGTGTGAATAGTTCAGTTTAGTTTAGCTTAGCTTTAGCCACTACATATTCTGGAGTGGTGGATTCCATACATTTCGTCTTGTAGTAGAGACAGACCCAAATTTACAAGATAAGAGGCAGAAAGATCTGTTATCCAGGCAAATCCCAGTTAATAATGAAGTTATCAAAGCTCATGCCAATATCCTTTTTGTTAAATTGACACATATTAACTTTTACTGTCATCTTATTTTGATATTCAGACGACCGTGCATTGTGATATATTCTTATAATAGAAGCCAACAATATGCACTAATTCGCAAATTCATTTCGGTAAAGAACTCTACTTGTTTCAGACAAATCTACTGTCCATCACCAGGAGTCTCAACACTGTATATAGAGCAACAGGTATTTGTCATGCAAGTTATGTTGACTATCTGCTAGCAAGGTCATCCTGACCTCCCTAGCAGACAGTCAACATAACTAGCATTACAAATACCTGTTGCTGTGTATACAGTGTTGAGACTCCTGATGATGGACAGTAGATTTGTCTGAAACAAGTAGAGTTCTTTACCGAAATGAATTTGAGAATTAGTGCACCTCGTTGGGTTCTATTACAAGAATACATCTTATTTTGGTTGCAAAACAGAATATTTAGGAAGCTGGCTCTGCTGCTGTCATCAGGTAAAATTACTAGATGGAATTAATCTCAATGTATACTGTTGCCATTTGACACACCCCAGGAAGGAACTTTAAAAACTGTTATCTGATGATAAAAGCACACCAAGCTTCCAAATACTGTGTTTTAACCACACAAGATAGTAAAAATACAAAAAAATTTATGTTAGTTTGACACAAGTGCATCATGCAGTTTTGGACTTGTCTTAGTTGTTGTCAAAAAGTTGATCTTACCCAGGTTGACAGTGAGCAGCTGTGATGACATATCGTGAAGTAATTAGGACACCACCACACTTGTTTTTAGTGAACAATCCAAGCCATGTGGACTCACGCACTAGTACCTGCCATGGCCACTCCCCAAACGTGGCACCCTTTCCACCCACAATTCGCCCAGTCTTCTGCATGAGAGGTCTCACACCACACTCTAGAGAACAACAGATATTAGACATGAATAGACAGCATAGCCTGCAAAAGCCATTGTTACTTTACAGAACTGAGGTTAAATGTACACACATGCAGACCTACCTCCATTCCTGTCTAAACAACTTCATGGTTTGGTATTTAGTCACAAGTGACAGTTTACTTCCTTCCTTTCCCCTATACATAATATAAACAGTACAATGTGTAAGTGTTTTTCTACACAAATCAGTCATATTTATATATTAATCTGAAGTCAGGTTTAACTTTGGTGATCTGTACACCTTACCGAATATTGTGCGGGTGGTAAAATTGAGAGGAATGAGACGGGCGCGGCATGTGGCATGTATGAGGGAGGGGAGAGGGGTGCAGAGGGTTCTGGTGGGGAAACCTGAAGGAAAGAGACCACTGGGGAGACCCAGACATAGATGGGAGGATAATATTAAGATGGAACTTCAGGAAGTGGGAGGGGGTTGTGGGGACTGGGTGGAGTTGGCTCAGGATAGGGACAGGTGGCGGGCACTTGTGAGTGTGGTGTTCAACCTTCGGGTTCTGAAAAATTCAGGGAATTTCTTGACTAGCTGCAGAAACAGTTAGCTTCTCAAGAAGGACTCTGCTCCGTGGAATAACTAAGTAAGTAAGTAAGTGAGGTTTAACTTGCAGAGATTGGGTGTCATAAGATTACCAGCCATATTGCAAGAGTATGGCATTCTGTTCTAAAGGTCATTCTTTAAAATTATAAGGCGATTGATTTTTCATCTTGAAACGTGAACCTTACAACAGACACATACATTTTCTCCCATTCTTGGGAAGAAAAAGAAAAAAACACTTAAAATCCAGTGCAACATTTATGATTAGAAAGAGTTGCAGGTTCAGTCTGGATTAATTTTTACATACCTGAATTGGGCAGGTTCTAAATTCACTTAAGACTGTGTTGTACACATGCAAAGTTAATGAAGTTACATTCTGAGCAAAAGTAATATTCTGGTGCATATGTTTACACATGTACAGTATTCCAGACTTCTGTTCACTCACCATGCTTATAGTCAGTAGGACGAGAAGATGTGCTGACATCCCCATTACTAGTTGTTAGTGTATAGTCCACCAGGGTAGTGGGCTCCTCTGTTGTAGTAGTCTTCGTAGGGGTTGTCTCATCCTGTTGAACGAGCTGTGTTGTTGAGCTTGTTGTTGTGCTTCTCTTGGTTGTCACTTTCACAGTGTTTACAGGTCTGTATGTTGTGGAGGGGCGTGATGGGCCCTGAGAACTTGGTCTCAAAGTTGATGGTCGCTGTGGAGATGGTTTTGAACTCTGGGAAGGCCTTATTGTTGTTGGTTTTGGACGTGGTGTCTGTGTAGGTCTGGAGGATTGTGCAGTTGGTCTGAGAGTTTGTGTGGGCCTTGTGCTAGGTCTAGTTGTCTGTGAGGGTCTCTCACTGGAGGGTCGAGTATTTGGCAAAGGCCTTGGTCTTGTTGTCTGGGATGGTCGTGTTGGTTGAGGTCTTAGAGTCTGAGTTTGCGTTGTTGAAGGAGTGCTGGGTCTCCGTACAGGAGTTGAACTTGTGGCAGTGGGTTTGCGTGTTGGTGTTGTCTGGGTTGGCCTCTTAGTGGTGAGGGGTCTCCGTGTTGTGGTGACTCGAGTGGTTGTCACATTCTGCCCACTGTTTAACACCTCCTCCAAGTCCTGAAAGTTACCCTCAAGAGAGAGAACAATCTTGTCAACAAATGTCTGCAACTTGTTGTCCAGCTTATCATCTTCTACAAACAACGGAGTCGGAATGTCATCCACATTGAACAAATCCTCAGGGTTGGGGGGCAGCACCACTGGGGGGCGTTCATGCTGTGTCATGTTGAAGGAAGGGTTCCTTACAGGAGGGAAGTTGGCAAGATAATCTGCTCCTAAAGTGGTTTCTGGGTAGTCAATAAATGTCGTTGTCCATGGCTGATTGCTGACTAATGTAGTACCTGAAGTGGGCCGATCTGTTATTCCCGGATGATTAGTCATGTATATTGTACTTGTACCAGGCCTGCTGGTGACTTGTGTACTGCTGAAAGTGGGCCAACTTGTAAAAGATGTTGTTCCTGAGATAGACTGGTCTGTGAAGTGTGCTGGTGTAGTTCCGGCCTGATTTGTGAAATGTGTCAGGCTTAAGGTAGGCCTGAAAGGTAACTGTTGTGTCGTATGTTCACTGTACTGTGTTGTGGGGCGACTTGTAACTTTTATAAAACTGGGTTGTTTAGTGACAAGTGTTGAAATTGTGCTGGAAGGCCGCTTATTTACAGTGAATCCTGTGGACGGTTTTGTTGTAGATGGCCACTTTGTTACCAAAGTGGAAGCTGTAGTGCTGACTTTATTGCTGCTTGTGATGAGAGTGGGCCTCTTGGTGGAGGAAGTGGCTGTTGTGGTAACATCAGAGGAGAATGGGCCAAGCACAATGACAGTAGGGGCAGGTTTAGAGGTGCCCTGCTGTGTAGTGATGATATCATATGCTGGCCCAACGACGTGGTGTGAGCTGGTACTGCCAGTTGAAAAGCCGGGCCTCAAAGTAGTGTAAGAAGATGGAAACTGGCTGTAAATGGTGTCAGGTTTCAAAGACGTGGATGATGACGGTTTCCCGTTCACAGCCACCCACGTTGACAAGCCCGGCGGCGACGAATTGCTTAGCGATATGATCTCGGGTTCAGGTTCAGGGCCGGGATCAACCAAGCCACCACTTGTGTCGTTGAGCATTGAAATGATGTGACTGATGGATTCGGAGTCTGGCCCTCCTTCCGGGCGCTTGGTGATGGTGGGAACGAGTACCAGACCTTCGTCATACTCATGCGAAGGGGTAGGGCGTGGTCTGAAGGACGTTGCCCACTTACTGGCTGTTGAGTAGTGCATCGGCGTCACCGGCACTGTGCTCTTTTCTTCCGGGTGGTACTTCGGTGTTGACGACTGTTCGTTCACACTATTGCCCTGCACATAGCTGAACGTGCTCAGCTCTGGTCGAAGCGTTGTGGTTGAGGTCGGCCGACTTGTTACTGACGCAGGACGATCGACATCTGTAATAAGGACCGTGTCGGCGTCGGGGTGGGCCGACACGTGTAGGTGAGGGTTGTGCAGCAGTTCGCTGAGAGAGGAAGACTCTGCATAATCAGGGCGCTTGCTAGTCGCGACGATGGAGTTGGGATTTTCAGGTGGGAAAGTGGCTGCATTATCTAGCAATAGGTCGGGGTCGGGCAGTTCAAAGGTTTGTCCGGGTGGTAGGCGGCAGCACGCGCCGAACAGGAACCCGTCCATGCATGCACCTACCACCTCGCCCTCTCTTGCAGCGCATTCGTAGTTGAACATGCAGATGCCAGGTTCCTTCGACAGGTCGGCGCCCTCTGGCCTGCACGGCTTTGGCACGATCCGGTATCCACCGAACAGCTTACGATCTGCAAGTACGAAAAGTGGTCTACATTTACACTGAGAAAGCACTAACTTTACGAGACATTTTGTCCATACAATAATAATGCAATGCATAACGATATTCATCGTTCAGGTGATGGCCTTCTTTTGGGTTTCTGCACAGTAAAGTAAAAGCAGTTCCGTCACAGGCCCGGAGTGGCCCAGAGGGTTCCAGGAAGTTAAGGTTCCCAGATTTCATGACAACGGCACAGGATGGTGGTAAGGTTGTCAGCCTTACGCACCGGGCGCCTTTACCCCCGGGAAATACACCTGGTACTCATTTCTGTTAGAGGCTGAGTCGACGTCCGGGCCATAGTGCGACTGGAAGGATTATGTCACTGAAAAATTTCAATGACATCATCGGGAATCGAACCCGCGACTTGCCGGTTTGTCGCCACCGCGCGCCCCAGTTTCTGCACAGTGCAATTCCTAAATGTTCCAACTTTTCGGAGGAACCTACGGCCTCCATCTTCCCTAAACCAATTACCTCACCCTGCAGAAACTTACCCCTCCCAAATAAAGACCATCATCTGATCAACTGCTGTGACGAAAATCTGAAAACGTATTAAGATTTAAGTCTTGTGGGATGTCAGGCAGTGTCGACTGAGACATTCCTACCGACTTTTCGAAGTATCTTAATGTTTTCATATTCAGGGTCAATCAGCCTGTACTTGTATTTCTCTGACAGCAGATCAAGATTTGAGTCTTCAGCACCACCTAATGGTTCATCGTTGTTTTATTATAAGTAATTAGAGTAGAACTCCTCTTATCCGGATTAATTGGGACGGCAAGCCATCCGAAGATGCAGAAAATCCGGATAAATGTTTTTTCTTTGAAAATAGTGTACATTGTCAGTTCGAAGTTCGGCTGTTACTATTTGCAGTGTTACGTGCGTCTAAACCTTTCGACTACGCCTAATTTTGCAGTTCTGGAAGCCATTACACTGTAATGTACTTTATCCGATGGCCGTCAATTTCAAGGCAAGATAGTTTTGTAGAATTCTCGACAAATTTGCCCGAAGTGCCAAGCTGATCCGGATATTCGGCGATCCGGATAACCAGCGTCCGGATAAGTGGAGTTCTACTGTACCTTGTCAAATAAAAGGTGAAGTTGAAGTCGTCTTTTAAGCACCTTAAAGACACATAGAGGGATGGAATTATAGCTTCGCTTATTGTGACGCTCAGCACTAAATGGAACTGAATGGTTAGTTTTAATCTTAATTTGCGACACCCCCGTTGTGTTAGATACAATAAGATGGTACAGGATAGTAGAGTCAAAACACAGCTAATAAGGTAGTGGAGTATTTATTACTAAGACAACATGTTTCGGCCCTTGCACTGGGCCATCATCAGGTCTCAAAATGTGCCTCAGAGGAGACTATACAGTGTAGT
>JGI20166J26741_10644448_pt1 | contig 15453 bp, 3 predicted proteins | sample TergutCu122P5_FD_26741 | JGI IMG/M metagenome (IMG submission 26741)
CCCGTAAGATTTTCGGGGGCGTGGTGTCTCAGGGCTGATGAGTGATAGAACTGTTCCCGTTGGCGTTAGCCCTGTACCATGATGCTTCTTTGGAACAAACGTTCCTGGCTTTAAAGGCAGTGTTGTTGGCCTGAGAAACTTCGGTTTGTTCACATTACTGATTGCTTTGGTCTTGGATTCTTCAATGTTTCCATTGGTTTTTTCAGTCTTCTTTACTGTCCCACCTCCTACCTCTTTACTCAATTCATCATCATCCTCATTTCCAACATCCTTTAGTGCTGCAAATGGTAAAGTATCTGGTCTTGTTCCCTTTGAAACTTTCAGAATAGGAGAGGATACTGAGTTTGAAACATGCTGCAGAGATCCTTCCCCCGTGGCTACAATACTGTCAACAGAATGATTAGTAGCTGGTAGAGGAGTATCAACTTTGATGCTTGGAATCGGCTGTGATGGAGTTTTTGGTATCTTCAATAATGTGCCTGTAGGTTCCTTAGAACTGGCAATTCTTGAAAGATCATCTTTCAGATGATGACTAGATGGAACTGAGGATGCAGTGCTTATATTTGGTGTCCCAGAAACGTTCAAGTTTTTAGGCAGAAGTGAAGAAGATTGCTGAGATACTTTGCTTTGATCAGTTACTTTAAAAGGCTGTGACTCTCTTGATGGGCTTGCTAGGTCGAGTGGTTTTGGAGATGGCTCTTTCCTGACTGAAACCTGAGATGGAACTGTTGGAAGTAAGGTATGTGGGCCAGGCATTCCAGGTACATATGGAATTGCCTTCCCTCCATGAAGGATGGTCACAACACCCCCAGAATATGGTGGAGGTGGAACACTGCTTTCTCGTGGAATGGGTGAAGAACTGACAGCTCCTGGACTCTTCTTGTCCTTGGCTTGGGGCTGGGGCAAATTCTGTAAGACCTGTGACTGATGAATTATGCCAGTATGTGGAGGCAGTGTTAGTGGATTGTAAGCTGTGATACTAGTCAAAGGATTTAACAGTGCACCATCTGGCAAAAAGGGTGCAAATGGTATAAAAGGCAAATGATGACCAAGGTTTGGGGCTGGAATCCCTGGTACTGCCAAGTTTGGAGTAGCAATATTTGGCACAATGGGTACAAGAAGTCTCGTTGTATCAGGAAAGGTATTAGTGATTGTGTTTGTATTTGACGTTAGGAGTGTTCCAGTACAATATGGAGATGCAGAATTCAGTATCATTCCGCCACCACTGACATTCTTTTGTTGCTGTTTTGGAAGTGGTGATGTAACATTTTTTGGACTGGGGGCATTCGTAGGATTGATGCTGCCACCTGATGTCCGAGGAGGTTTCACAAGCCCACTGGTGACAGTACCAGAATTATTGGATGACTTTTGTGGCACCTGGACAATTGTTCCACCAGAATGAAGCCCAGATCTTGCGATTGTAACAACAATGTGAGGAGAAACATTTCCAGGTACTACTTCACCATCACACTCAGCTGCCCCTCCTTTACTGCTTGCAGAAGACATCAAAACCCCCCCAGGATGAAGGTGATTGGGAAGACTTAGAATCAGATCAGCAGCAACTCCAGGTACTCCTGGACTCTTGCTTCCACGGGATGATGGTTCAATTCTCATGGTCTTTGTTTCACCAGCACCATCAAGAATCTGAACCTCTCCTCCAAACATCTGTAGAGAATTTGGGCGCATTGGACATTTGGAAAGCTCTTCTAAGGATCTCAGAGTAGTAGTTGAGGGTGATATAATGCCAGAAAGTGGAGTGGTTGACAGTGGTCTGATGTCAGGAGATGATGTTGTTGAGCTGGTGTCTCTTGAAAGTTCTGAATCAAGTCTTCGCCTCTTCACAAAAGGCCCTCTGTGATGTACATCCTCAATTATTTCTTCATTATCAGCATCTTCCCTCTTCTTCTGCTGTTGAATTATGACTTGATGGTGGTAGCTGTCCACAAGAGGTGTATTCCCGAGAAGGGGACCTGGTGATGGGAAAGGAGGCACCACTAAATTTGGCGTTTTCCCACTATCCCTTGACGGAGGTGTTAATGGTGATGATTTAAATTCTTGTCTCCCTGTCTTGGAAGATACCTTGGCAACATTTAATGGTTGCAGTCCAGAACCTTTCATTGTACGTCCACCCATGTGTACAACATCTTCATCATCTCCAACTAGCTGTGGCTGTAAATCTAAAGAATGAGATGAAACTGTACCATACTTCGTTGTGGCATTTGGACTGTGTTGTGGTGATCTACTGTTCATCAATTTTGAACATACTTCCCCTTTACAGTAATACCGCTGATGAATTTCTAAATTCTGTGCATTTCGGAATGGTATTTTACATAATGCACATACATACTGGGAGTTTGAAAGATACATATCATCCTCAGAACTGCTAGAGGACTGGAGGTAGGCCACATTACTGGATGGTAGGCTGCTGGGAGTTTCTATATTTGAAATGATGTCTACCATTCCTGTCAGGTAAACCCCAGAAGCTGGGGTAATTCCTGCCGTTGCTACGCCTCTTGCTTTCAGGAGTAGATCCTTAATTATTGAGCCTTCAGGATTCTGTGGATGGTATAAGAGCTTTTCATTAGTATGATGATTCTTCTGTCCACCTTCTGTACAGGACATGTTAGTGCCAGTGCTATCCATTCTTGTAAGTTTTGCATTGGATTGTGCACAGTTGTAATTTGCAGTACCTAATATATTACGATCCTTGAGAACAGCCGATAAACTCAGAGAATGACTCCGTCCAGTTCCAGTGTTTGCAAAGCCTTCAGAAAAACAACGCTTTCGATGCATAGTGGAGATTGGTTCATCACCGCTCATGTTGCTGTTTGTATTGTTGGTTGTTGAGAGATTCAGAGGTTGTTGATATGATGGTTCAGGTGTGGTTAAGACAATGGATAAAGGACTATCAGGAGGTCTTGGTGATAAAGAAGCCGACTCATGTCGACTGGGTCGAAGAAGGGCTAGTGCAAGTTTTGACTGTGCTGACTGCTGTAGAGATGATTTAACTCTCTCAGAGTCTGAGTTGCCACACATAACTGGATCATTTAGTGACATCTGTCGATGGAAAAGACTTTTAGACCACTGTGCTGCTACATCAGTACCTGGCGAGGATAAAGGAGATAAAGGACTGCCAGGTGATCCTTCCCTCAGCTGCTCTCTGCTACTCTGACGTTGCAGAAATTTCCTTGACCAGTGTGGATCTACAGTCTCTACAATTGCTTGGTTGTCACTGATTATCTTATTGATGTGTTGATGGAGAAACTCTGGCATTGGGGAAGGTGAAGCCTTAAGGCTAGAGATCTGCATCGAAGTTGGAGTTACTTGGGATGTAGATGGATTCTTGGTACACAGAGCTGGTGACTGAAGAGTTGTGGCAGGGTTGTTATTGACTGTTTTTACTTTAGCTGTCATTTCGAGCTCTGTTGCTGCTGCTGCTTGCTGCTGCTCTTCCTCTTGGTACAATGCTGCTTTATGGAATTTTGGTTTGTAGATTTGCCTTGGTTTGTCTTGATTGTTGTTAGTTTCACTGGTTGACAATATAGCTGAGATTGTAGTAACAGTTGTGGTATTCGTTACTTTTGTAGTCGCTGTAATGTAAGTATGAATATTTGAAGATGTGCTTAAATTGTTACCACAAGCTGTTGTGTTAGCTGTCATTGAGCTGATGCTAACAGATGGCAGTGGTGGAGTATTGTTGCTGTAATTTTCATCCTCGTCATCTTCGACATCTGATGACTCAGCAGACGGCAAGTTAAATTTTGTTCCGCTACTGGAACCCTCCTCCTCCATTTTTAGAGCGTGTGCTCTTGATCTGCAATGTTTATATAAATTACTTTTTGTTTTAAAAGCAAATCCACACGGTGTGCAGGGATAAGGTCGTTCATTTGTGTGGGCACGGATATGCTTCTGGAGAACACTCGGTTTGGCACATGCTAGTTTACAATATGGACACACATAACGTCCCTGCTGAGGCACTGATGATGATGAAGACAAAGATGAAGAGCTGCTTAAGGAGACTGTTGCAGAAGGAACTGTAGATGTTGTTGCTAACATCGAAGGAGAGGCACCTCTTGATGTAGCTTGGGGGGATAAACCACTTTCAGTCTCTATTTTACCTTTTAACCCCTCAGTCATACTGGCAGTTTTTAAAGCATCTGACATCTTAGACACTGCAGTAACAGATTCATCTGCTGTCACAGGACTAAATGCAACACCATTCACCACTGTGTCATTGGCAGTGACCCCTTGGTGAGGAGCAGCAATGGGTGATGCTGTTGCCATTTTCTTGAACTTCTTGTGCAGGTACTTGCTGTTACTGAGATCACAGGAGGATAATGTGGTATCTGTTGACTTGGAAGTGTGTGAGGATGAATAGCTGTCATCAGTTTGAACTCCATCTCCTGCCCCCACTCCTGTACACATAACACCACCAGCACCCCCACCACCACCTCCTCCTGGATCCTCTGCAAGCAATATAATATAATTGTTCATAAGCAGCAAAACATGACAAAAAATGTCATTCTACAGCTTTCATTTGTTTGAATTAATGAAGAGACTGGAAGATGTATAAACAGAAGTGCAAATCACACAGCTTAAAACTGCATCAACCGCTGTGTATTCTTATTCACGACATTCATATATATGAGTGAATGGTGTACAAATTAAAATTTTGAATTTCTTGGCAGAGTTGTCTTTGAACCCTGCAGAGACAATGTCATTGGCTGTAAACAGGAAGGGGCACCAGATGGCACTACTTTATGGAACTTAGAGTAAGCGTTTCACTGACAAAACTACACAAGGGTGGAAAGGTTTACACCAGTGGAGTACACAGTTTAAGAATGTGTTCCTTGCTTTTTTACATATCATCTTTTTTATTTATTGCAAAAAAAAAAAAAAACAAATGCACTGCCACAAAAATTGTTATACAGAAACAGAACAGTAAGACAAGCCAAAGGAAAGCTGTACATGTTGTCTACATTTTATTTCCTTAATAATGAGCCACTTCTGAGAAACTATGGCTTCAAGAAGAGTATGGCTTATAATGGTCAGGTACAAACAAAAGTAACATTTAAACAACTACTACTAATTCAGTTCCATGGGGTTTTTACAAAGGTGTATGACATTCCGAAACACTCTTAGTTTGGACTTCATCACAAAAATACATAATTATTGCACAATATCCTCTTCTTTGCTCCAACAAAATGCGTTATTAACCCTGCAAGCAGATAGTCTCAGGCTCTAGCACATTTTCCGCGTCATAACTGTTGCCAAACACGTAATTTTTACAGGAATTGACAGGATATTGAAGTATAAAAGACGAACCTTACATAAACCTATTACAGAAAGAACCTCTTCCTCTACAAAGCTGAGCCTAGGTGCCCTAACATTATGCACTAACTTATTTAATCGAATCCGCAAATCCCTTTGCTGCGAACCTAACTTTTAAGATGGCCGAACACATATAAACACGACATCCCCGTTGTGAGTTAATTTTATATGCTTCATGCAAAGAAGGCAAAAAATAAAAAATAAAAAAAAAATAATGTGCTTCCAAAACACCAATTCACTGGGCAAACAGATTGAAATCAGCTGAGCAATTAAAATGAGAACTTTGTTACGCACTTGACGTCCACACAACAGTGGGAAGAAATTTTAATCGGAAATTCGAAATGTTCATCGGGCTCGTTCGCAAATTTGAGGAAAGCGACTATTAGCTTTGTCACGCCTGCCCGTTAGTCCGCATGCAACAACTCAGTTCCTGCTAGACAGCTTAGCATGAAATTTTACACAGGAGACTTTCATTAAAATGTGTCCAGAAAATTCAAGTTTCGTTAAAATCCAATAAAAATATCTGGCATTTTGCATGACGACATGTACATTAACAGTAATATCGCGCTCAATTCTTCCTGAAATGAAAGAGTTTCGAATAAAATTTGTACAGAAAATTAAAACACATTTCGTATCAATACGTCTGTTTCCGAAAATCATGCCGTTTATGAAGCGATGGCGAAAAATATGGCAAAGCCCGATGGGCCACAGATGCTGTGCGAAGTAACATGTGGCGCAGTAATACTAACAACACTGCATAAGCACAACTGTAAGCAGCAATTAAAAATGTGATCCCCCTGTGGTTTAACCGGTACGACCATTTGAGAAAAGTACAGGATGCAGATGTTGACGTTATACATACAGTACATTTCGTATCTTCTCGCCATTCTGCACAACTCAATAAATCGTCTGTATCACATATTGCGGATGAGGTCCCCTTTTGTAAACCCCGAAATGTACCAAGTAAAGAATATGGAGAGTCGGAAAAATTGAAGTAAAAGACAACAAACACCAGTTATCGAAGAAAACAAAAGATAAATATATCTATGCCATTTAATTATAGTTCTTTACTGTTAACATTTTTAAATCGTTCACATTTGCCTTCAGATTCACGTAAAGTTGTTGATACGCTGTTTGCTCGACATGTTTCCCTTACATATGCAGACTGCATATTTATTTTATTGCTATTAAAACATCAGTGTGGGAATGTCCTACCTTGTTCGGTTTCAGCCATCAGTCACCTGACCTCACAAACGTACTGTTCCCGAAAGTGTGACACAGAGCTCGTACCTAACTTACGACATCACAGTTCCTTTTGCTGTTGCGCCCATTGCAATATATCAATATGACTTAAGTTCCCTGTTGTTGGGAGGGATGCACACATTCGCTTGTTTTGCTTAATGACGCACATTCTCCCCAGGAGGTAAATATGAAGGTATAGTTGACAGCAATGAAACAATTACTACTCTCTTAGACCAAAGTACCCTTCCAGCTTCATTGTTAGTGTTATTTGTCGCGGTGCCTACATGGCCCGTTTTAACTGGACAACTCCTCCATTCGAACTATTTACTGTAGCACTCATCAAGAAGAATAAGAGCGAACCCACACTGGTCGAGCAAGACTGCTCGGGTCGGGTTGAACATTGCTTCTTCTTAGTCCGACCTCTACCTACTCCTTGTAGGTGTTGAGGGTTAATGTTGCACCTGATCACAGTCAAAGACTACACACACTCGGCAAGATTCCTCTGGACGAACAATCGGCCCGTCGCACAGACCTCATCCTGACACACACAAAACATTCGTAACAAAGAACCATGCCCCCGCTGAGGCCGAGCATTTTGTATATCGGATAAATACACAAAGATGTATGAGTCAACCCACACCAATCGAACAAAACAAGACAGCTGCTGGTCGGAGGCGGCCCTAGCAGACACATACATGACTGGTGCTGTTCGCTCGGCCCTTGTTTTGTCCAGTCTGCTCGAAGCATTTCATGCGTCCTTGGCTCCCACAGAAGAGTACATAATCATTCCCTGACACCTCGATTGAGATTGGCTTCATTTTGCCCTCACTTGCTATTTAGTGTGTTGCGGAATCCCGGTATTCTGATTCCACATGCTCCGAGCAGTCTTGCTCGACCAGAGTGGGGTCACACTTAAACATGAGGAATGTTCAACGGGCAAGGTTCCCTTGCCTCTAACATCGCATTTAATCATACATTTTATTTTTCGATAGGAGGTAGCTCCTCGTAGTATGGGTAAAATTCAACAGATCATTTGTCCGGGTCGCTGAAGCAACACGTGGGAGGAATCGATTTCACGATATTGAGGAAATGGAAATTTCTTTCCGTAAGTGGTTTCGAATACAAGAACCCGATTTATACAGCGGCGGAAGTTTTTAAACTCGTGCCAGATGGAACAAATGCATGAATGTGTTAGGGGATTATGCTGAAAAAATAATGGTATTCAGTCAAATAAATCAGCCACATTTACGATTGTATTGACTTCGAATTTAATTTCTAAGAAATTTTATTTTTATTATCAGACAAACACAATTACATAGATCTTATACATTTGGTGTATTTAGTACACACCTAAGATTACTTTTATGATCTACGGAGCCTTAATTATTGAACATTCTTCGTACATGTACAGCTCGATGGGGATTCGAACCCACGAGTCCAGTGTTCTAGCAGCATGACTCGCGCCGCAGGAACACAGTCCAGTGTTTCACAGTGTTTGAAAAGTGCGTGTACAGAGAAAATTCGTCTCGTAATGATAAGCATTTAATATAAACTGTTCCTTTCGTTCAGAAAATTAACACTTTAAAAAATGAACTTCCTACACATTTTACAGTGCAAACATTTGTGAATTATACTGCACTTATTATAATATTTAATTTTTCATGACGAACAGTCAGTAACCATCGTATCAATCTTTCTGTAAATTAACCAACGATAAAACACAAATACTGCGTCTCTTCACACGTACGAACAAATGACAGGAGTAACTTTGACTCCCAAGATTGGCCTGGACATGGATTTGCTGTTGCATCACAAACTCAGAAGGGTGCACAAGTTACGTGGAATATGTAAATAAACTATGGTTCCAATTCGTCCCGTTTTTCCCGGGGTTGTCCTCTTTTTAAACAATTGTCCCAGTGTCCCAAGAACTTTTGTCAGGGGGCCCAAGTGTCCCTCTTTATGATCTGGCAGAATTTTCATTCGCACCGCCGCAATAATGCAATTTGTCCGTATCCTACACCAACGGTTAGCGGGTCACTGTTTAGCACCGACAGTTTTCGTAGGAGTGTTCGTGGGAATCGACCAGGCTGGCAATGTTGGCAATAATGTGAAATTGTAGCATGCAAGTGTCGATAAACAGCAAAGTTTGTGAATCGCCCACAAACAGTGTGCCACTGATTGTGTGTGTTATACAGCCTGCCTTTGTGATACAATTCAGTATTTCTTTACAAACGCACAACTTTATTTTTGTATCCGTTTCGTTTTGTTCAAAATATAATGAATGCACATTTGCCAAAAAAAGTTATGTAGTGGTCCTATTAAGCACTTGCGTATGTATAAGTAGGCCTATAAGTGGCAGCTCGTCTGTGGAAAATTTGATTTTAAAATGTGCTCCTTTTCCACAAATGTCCTAGGTTTTGAGACGAAACTTCTGAAAATGATACGGGTTTCCTTAAAAGTATTATGGGAACCGTACAATAAACGCAATACTTCTGTACTTGAGCTGCGACTTTCCAGCCTAAGTTCCTTCTTTACATGAAAACGGTAGGCCTATGTGTGTATGTGTGACCCCATTTTAAATTTTAAATAAGTTAATCAGCTAACAGATCTTTATGGAACCTAGAAGTCATCCCAGCCCCCGACTTCGCGATTTCGCACGGTATGTAATAAAAACAACATGGTGAATATGCGACCTTGTTAGTTCGCAGTCACACAAACGCAGTTTACTTTAGGGTCTCGAAATGGCGTAACCAATATATATTGCTAAAACAGCCACGTTCTGTTACAATATTATTTATATAAAATTAAACATAACAATAAGGTGGTCGTGTAGAAATGTTCACTTTCCGGCTTTCAGACAACAAAGAACCATTTCAGACAGAAATGTGAAATTTGTTTTGTAGACATACCATAAACATACCTACTTATTATACAAGTATTTTCTAAATAATGAAATAAAAACATGGCGCCGACACATAAGTTTCAGGTTATCTCAAACATACAACACCGGCAGAATCTGGACTACAGTGCTTCACACAAATAAAAGGCCAACAACAGAAATTGAAATTCGCCTGTAGGACTACAGATCGGTAGAACATTAGAGCAGGTTTAATGAGTTATAGTGGGAACTTTGTATACTAACTCTGTAATCGGGTATGATGGGATCCAGTGATACTAATAATATACTCAGTAAATCCTCCAAAGCAAGTTTTCTCGAAAAGTCGCGTGCTGCTTTATCGAAAATTCATCAGTTTTGTATCGTGCTTCATACTGAAGACTTAATTTCATGGCGCATGATTTATCTAACCGTGGCACGCGGCCTTAATACAAATCGGAATATAAAAAAAGAATAAAAAATTTAAAAAATACATACAACATGTCATATACGTATGTTTGCTAATACGCGGTACTGCTGGCAACATTAAATAACTTATCCCTGCTGTCAGCCAGTCTTTTCAATTTCAGCCTTTGTATTTAAATACAAAAAAAAAGTACTGGTAGCACAATTAAAGTGTCAAATTTCACTTCTTGGCACGCCAGCGAAAAGGTTTGAGAACCCCTCGACTACCATACAGTACTTGTTTTTACAAGTGTCACGACATTCATCCCCATTTGTAGGTCACCGTCTTTGAAAGATGACATTAAAATGTGACGAAACATTACATACAACATTTGCCAGCCTTTGTACTTGTATGTACAGCTCAGCAACATCCGACGTTTTAATTTCTGCACAATTCTCAGTAACTGTTATCTATGGATTATCGACAGATAAGGGAGTACCTGTATGGTTCGTTTGACGCGACTTTGATTGTGGTTTAATTAAAGTGTATAAAAGCTTCGTCCATCTCATCGACCCATCAACGCACATGCAGTGCCTTAGTTTTCATGTACCTTAGTTTTCATGTACCTTAGTTTTCATGTACCTTAGTACATGAAAACATGCGCTTGAATTGTGAATATCGTGCTCTATTCCCGCAGATTGTTTTTGTGAACATGCCAGCATATCAGCAGCGCTTATCCGTACTGTGACATAGCCAACAACAGCCATTTTACTTTCGTTGACTCTGCAACCCAACAGCACTTTAATTTTCGCATGTCTTTGAAAGAAGCAGGTCCGTTCCTGCGGTTCAGCTACACTCTCAGGAGTAATCACGTGGAGGACTACCGCTAGACGTTCCCACGACTGCTATAGGCCTAGACGACTAACATTTGTCACTGATAGTTACTTGTCACGTCGTGGGAACGATGCATTTGTAAAACTCTTGACCACGTTTTCGTCTCCCACCGACTGACTATTGGTAAAATAAAAAAAGTTGAAGTAATAACCACGAATAGTTTAAAGACTAGCCCATAGGCGTCCAGCCTTTTTATGGCAAAGGACCACACACGTACTGTGGGCTGGTTCGCGGGTCACATGTGGGGGAGATAAGGGTTACTCCCAACTTCCAAAAATTGTGTAATTTTTATAATAAATACTTTAAATAATGTGGCTGTGGGCCACATAATACAAACTAGCGCGCCGCGGGTTGGAGACCCATGAGCTAGAAGTTTCGGTCCGCCAGCCTATCAAGGATACCCGACTCTGAATTTTTGCCAAATAACACAATCGAGTACTCACTTGGCTCCTTGCACAATGCGCATTTGTCATATACACCAGTGATGAGAACGGGAATATAACACAGCAGGAATGAGACTGTTATTTCTAAAAATGTTAGCCTTTGCGCCAAGAATCCTTTCGAATTGCCACTTTCACCTCTGGAACTGAGATAGCTCAGTCAGGGTAGTGACTAATAGGCCACGGACTAGACTACAAAGAAATCGCGGCTCGATTTCGAATGCTGACAAGACATTTTCTCTTCTCCAAAACCTCAAGACCGGCTCTGCAGCCCACCCGGCCTACTTCTCGATGGGTTCAGAAGATCTCTACCAAGGAGTAAAACAGCTGGGACATGAAACCCACCACTCACCTCCATCTAATCCCAAGATTAAATATGAGTGCAGCTACACATCAAAGTCCCATGTATCTTCATGGCGTGGAGAGAGGCAAATTTACCTTTACCTTTACCTTTACTTTCACTCCAACCTACCGAAAAACTGAAACAGAAACGGTCAATTCTATTTCTTACATGTACAGTAACACTTTCTACTTCCATCGAAGTCAAGACAGAGGCCACACGACATAGGCTGTGATTGTTCTCTGTCTGATCAGATTGCTTCCGTCGAAATTCAAAATACGCATAAGTTTCGCAACAAACGGGACCGGCCGAAATATAACAAAACAAATCACACTTCGGTGGCCGATTTTATCTGACTTAAAACAGTAATCAAGCCCTACCCTAAACCGATCTAAACAAAATGGCGAAGAGTCGTTCAGTTTCTTTTGCATGTGTTGTGATTAAAATTCACTCGCAGGTACAGGGTAAAGTCGTCCCCTTTGCACATCATAAGTAAGTAAAATAACTTTTACCATCGTCCTAACAACACATACACCACACTATGCACAACGTTTCGAAAGCTACTGTTTTCTTCCTGAGGTGAACACACATAGTCTCTTATATAAAATCGGCACATACATTCTAAATGATTCATACCTTCAATCCACACACACGTTAAATGTAAAATAATTCATCTAGATAACACTACATGTCACATGGTATCACAAATTATGGAAATTAAAAACATACAATAAAATCCAAGGAAACGTATATCAATCATCCAAGGTGTGGTCTGATTACTACTGGGTATTTGATTTATGTGTGTTTCTCTAACTCACCGATAGAGAGTGCTGACTGGATATTTTATTTTTAACCATTTGGCGCCGAAATTTTACATTTAAATTTTAGCACACCCTGTATTTAAAATGTGAATTATACAAGAACCAAAAAAGGTAGCATTATAAGATAAATGGCATTTTGAAGAGGAAAAACGGAGATTATGCAGCATGTTTAAAATATTCATTACGTATATTTGTTGAATAAATATATAAAATGCAACATCTGGAGATTAGCTGTGCGGTACGACGCTTTTTTAAGTCGTTAGGCTTTAAAAGGTTAAGTATACACAGTATGTTTCCATGAATTTTATGCTACGTTTTTAATTTCCATAATGATTTGTGATACTGTGTTTGTGACATGTAATGTTATCTAGATGAATTATTTTATGTTTAATATGTGTATGGATGAGTCTCATAAGTGAAGGAATGACTCATTTAGAATATATGTGCCTATTTTATCTAAGAGACCAAGTTTTCACCTGAGGAAGAAAGAAATAGCTTTCGAAACGTCGTGCGTAAATAGTGTGGCGTATGTGTTTTTAAGACTATGGAAAAAGTCCTTCTACTTGTGTTGTCATCCCTATGCACACCATTAAAACGTAGAAACGTGGAAACATGGATCCACTCATTCTCAGTCTCGACACTAGACAAAGGTGGAAGGCCAGGTCCATGCCCCCTAGAAAAGATACCCCAATACCCACTGAGCAGTAAGGCTGGGTAAGCCCTAGAGAGGGCCTGGGCGTTCCGGGGAAGGGAAATTTCGTCACTGTGCCGAGAAATCAAACAACGATTCCTCGGCGGTCTAGCCCATAGATTAGTCACCACACCGACTGAGCCATTCTGGCTTACTAACTCAAAACTTCATTTCAGTCTTTCCACACGTTGTCCATTCTAAACGCTATACGTGAGGATTAGTTTGCGAGGCTGCTGTTTCTGAATGCAGTTCCTGAATCGATCGACTGCTTTGATTTATATACCTATCCAACAGCTATGGCAGAAAAAACAGTATGATTTGACATTCAGTAAGTTAAGTTCTGATACGTGTGCCGCGTATAATTTCTTGAACGAGAAGCCGGTTGCAACATTTACACACGTACCATCAAAAAGGGCGGCCAAATATTTATCACCCGACAAATTATTGAACCACAGACCACAGACTAGAGACCTTATTTCCACGGCCTTCCCAGGTACAATTACATTCAATCAGAATTTTTACAATCCCCATCGCATTTCGGATTGAATATGACTAAATCGTTTTTAAATGTTTCTTCATGTAGTAAGAATAGCAATTTCAGTCCGAATTACACATTTAACACGATGGCCGGAATAAGTATTTCAGTATGTACATGTTGATAATACCGAAAAATAACGCAACAAATACAAAAAAAAAAGTGTCATTTTCTGTACTCAATTTTCGTCATACAGCACGTTACTTTCTACGGACAAAAGGTTCATCTGCATTTAATTAGCATGAAGACGCATGTGTCAGGTAAGGTCTAATTCCACACATTAACTTCTACACTATGGCGTATGGAAATTAATGGTCAGACTCACGGTCCAGCCGATTTACCTCCAGTATACTCTCCTTAGGAGCCAGAGTGGGCCAACGGCCAGTGGTGAATGCAAGAGCCATTGCCCTTTCCAGGAAGCAAACACGTGGTTAGTCACTATAGTTTAGCGACTGACGTTCCCACGTTCAGTTTTTCGAGGCAATAATCATCAAATTTTAAGCCACATGAAAGTAAGAAACACAGCCACTTCTTAACAATCCATCCAGCATTTTCCTGCTTTATTTGTCTTTACGTAGAATTCGTACGACACATACGGGTATTTCTTAGATTGTAAATTTTATGAAGTCGCATGTCTTATGTGTAATCACTTGGCAACATTTCTCAAATACGTCTAACCTCAAATTTGTTGACACCAAACCGCAGGTCAAAAATACACGTCCCAGATAAAAGCAGGCGGATACTGTAGGTACGTAAATACATAAATACATTAAAAGCATTCCTGGAGTTTAGTGCTAGCAATATTTGGTTTCCTCATCACAAAGTTAAAAAAAAAAACCAAGTCACCGGTCTTAAACCCAGCCATTATCACAGCTTACTTCTTAGGCCTATAGAACGTGAAGTAACAAAAAATTTCATAAGAACGGCACTGCTTCATAGATTATGTTTTATAATCACAAAACAAATATGTCAATAAATAAATAATTTTAATATACAGCACAGTCGCATGTTACGTGCAATACTTTCATGCGTATTCGTGTACGTGACGAAAAAATAAATGGAAACTAAAAAATGCGGATAAACTAATCGGGCACTCTAAGAGGATTCACATCCTTATGAATACACTGAACTGAAACACAAAGAATGGTAGTTATTAATAATCGCGTTCTTCAAAAGACAACGGGAAGAGTCTGCAGCATCGCCTTCTCGAGACAGTAACCGGATCCTGCATTTTGTTATTAATCACTTCCATTGTATTCGCTGTATTACTGTTTTCGTACCACATGCCTCATAAAAGTACTTTAAAATACGTAACACATACCAGCCATTTCGATTAATTCACTTCTTTAAGAGAGGGGAATAGCAAGGTATAAGGGCGGTGCTGTGACTATACGCGATTTGGGAATACCTGGTTGTAAGGAACCTAACCACCGTGTACAATACAACTATACTGCACACACATTTACACATACAAACAACAATTCAGAAAATTAATGAAAATTAAAGTACGGTGTCCGTATTAATATTACAAAGCTTACTACACACAAAAAGTTCACCCTATAACGTGCCATGAAGGTACAGGGGGAAAACAGAGGTACAGCTCTGTTCTTTATATAGCCTCCATTATGGATTGGGGTGGGTAGTCAGCGCCACGCCCCCGACTTGTTACCACCCGGAAATGACCCAGTACCCATTGTACAAGAGACTGGGTGGGCCCCAGGGCAGGTCTGGACGGGTGCGAAAGGTGTCGCGCTCACCGGGGTTCAACCCCGAAAACCGTCCAGCCCGCAAGAAGTCGCTATACTGAATACGCTATCCCGACACATTTCATATTTGGTTTAAAGGAAGTTGGTCCATTATGTCAGAAGAGCTCGGGAA
>JGI20166J26741_10645559_pt1 | contig 15445 bp, 5 predicted proteins | sample TergutCu122P5_FD_26741 | JGI IMG/M metagenome (IMG submission 26741)
AACTTTGGATATAGGTGTTTTGGGTTATATCGGTATAGTTTAACATAAGGAACACCCTCCCGAAGTTTGGTCCGTTCCTCCTGTGACACTCTGTATAAGCTATATTAATTTTTAGTCACCACTTATCTTTCATAATGTGCATAGAAATTTGGTAAATAATCATGGTTATAGTTTTGTCATAAGCAGCAAGATAACTCTGGCAGTGGATCTGTGTAGGAATTAATTGCAGTGGAATGAGAGATTGCCATTGATGTCTTGACTTGTACTAGTGATGCAAATGTCACCCTTTAACCTTTAAAGTACTGACTTTTAAAAGCCAGTAGTTCCCTGGTGGCCAGAATTTTTTGGGCATTTAAATCTTGAAATTGCAGGCCTCCACAAAAACAGGCATATTTTCTGCTCTATATAACATAAAATTATGAAATAAAAGCTGTTTGAAAGAGAATTAAGTTCTATATTAATAGTCTAAGTGTTGAGTTTTGGGAGTAGATCGTACTCACGAAACTTTATGGTAAATTCAAAAGTTATTTTGCATGACATTTTATGACACTTCTGTGAATTTTTTATGTACTTACCCCATGCTTTACACCGCTGGCATGTGAGATGTTACATACATACAAGCATACAACACTTTTTTACACGGCAGATGTTTTCTGTCTGCACTGTACAATGATATAATTTGCCTCACGTTAGCAGAGTCAACGCGTCTCTTTGTGTCTAGTGACTCAAGTTCACATGCGTGTACCATTTGTTGAAGCAGTTCACTACACACAGACCAACGACACACTTCCAGCAGAAAAACAGCGTGCTCTGTGTTTGCTTCTGCAGCGAACATGTGCAACACTGCCGTTGTTTTCCTTTGGAAGGCCAATGCTGTGAATGCTTTACTGCCAGTCCATTGAGACACAGTTGGACTTGGTCTGCCGCTTGAAATGCCACTAGCTGTCACATTTTCCTCTTGCGAATGGATAACCAATTCACGAACAAGAATTTCATGGAAATTTTTGTGCTTCATTTTGCCGCCACATGACTTGTGTATAAGAAATGCATTGAGAATGGTCATGTCTGTTAGATGGAAAAACAGTTTCTTGGTCCACTTCCGTGTTCTGTGGGCAGTTCCATAGCTGTTGACCATTCTGTCTGACTTGTCCACAAACCCCATATATGCATTGTAGTCTTCTACAACACGAGGTTTGATAGCCTGGCCAGATTCTTGGGTGAAAAATCCTTCAACAGGGGAGCATGTATATTTATCAGAATGTACACATCCCACCTGTCTATCCAGCGAACAACCCTTAGGGTTCCCCTGACTTGTGTCGCTATGTTCCCCCTTTTCATTTTTAGAGATTTTGGTCCAATATCTTGTGGCATTCCATGCCTGTCATGGCGAACTGTTCCACATGCATTGATTTTTCATTGGAACAGATCAGGTGAAATAATTGTCCATAAAAATTTTGTGGCCCAGTCCATCAACTCTTTGAGTAACTTGCAGCACCGTTCCGTGTGTTGCTGTTGTTTGAGCTGTGGCATGCTGCCGTTGCTTGCCTAAATACACACTCGTATCATAAGTGTAGCCCATGGACCGCCATAAATGACATAATTGCTCCTGACGAATACCAGGCCTTGTTGTGGGACCCACAGTGGGTTTGTTTGGGTTTCTTGCTCAAATAAACACTGTGAGCTCTGAAAAACTTCATGCTTGCATGGTGTTAGATATATCTAACATTCAGCCACTGGGGAGTGCAGGCTGCATTAGATATATCTAACATTCGGCCTTTAAAGGTTAAAGCTAACATATACTCAGTAACTGACAGGCATATCTCTTAAAATATAAGTGGACTGAGCAGGTTAGCTTAGAATGTGACTTTTATGCAAAGGTGTACTCAGTTATTATAATTTTGCCTGTTGTTTTGAATGGGTGTGGAACTTGTCACTCACTCTGAGGGAGGAACATAGGCTGAGGGTGTTTGAGAATAGGGTGCTGAGGAGAATATTTGGGCCTAAGAGGGACGAGGTAACAAGTGAGTGGAGGAAACTACATAATGAGGATTTTAATAATCTCTACTCCTTACCCAATATTGTTCGGGTGATAAAATCAAGAAGAATAGATGGGCGGGGCATATAGCATGTTTGGGGGAGAGGAGAGGAGTATACAGGGTTTTGGTGGGGAAGCCTGAGGGAAAGAGACCACTTGCAAGACCCAGGTGTAGACGGGAGGATAGTATTAAGATGGATCTTCAGGAAGTGAGATGTGGGAGTATGGACTGAATCAAGCTGGTTCACGATAGGTACAGTGGTAGGCACTTGTAAATGCGGTAATGAACCTTTGGGTTCCAAAAAATGTGGGAAATTTCTTGACTTGTTGACAACTGCTTAGCTTCTCAAGAAGGACTCTGCTCCATGGAGTAATTAAGTAAGTAAATATACTCAGTTATTTGTCAGCTGGGACACTGTTTTGTGGACTTCCTCACAGAAGTCATTGCTATTTCTCCTCATCCAGCTTACTTACTATTTATGTTAACCCAGTGGCAAAGCTAGGGGAGGGCAAGTGTTGCAGCCACCCTCAGCAGCAGCAGAATCCAAGGGGTGGCAAAATGAACATTTTAAATGGGGGAGGGGAGTTGGTTTTCTGCACTTACCAAATTTTAAGTTCTGAATAAAAGTTATTTATTGCATTTAGCAATAAAAATTGTTATTTTTGTAAATTCATAATATTTCTTCAGGATGGCTACTGTGATTACTCACACCTGGCACCAAAAAACTAGACAAGCACCATAAAGTGTTTCTCAAACCTTCAGGACAAGTGTAGCATTTGTTGCAAGCTTCCTTGTTATGTAGACTGTGATCTTCAAACTTATGACATTGTGTAGCCTGGTAGATAATTAAGGTAACTTTGGAAGGATCTGCTGCTTCAATATCCTTGTACCCAATTTATTACCATGTAAACCCCAAATCACTGTTTTGAATTGGTAACACATTTTCCTAAGTTTGATGGACTGAATTCTTCTTTTAATAGTAATTTTTATGTGATTTCAGTTGCAGTGGTGGTGTAAACCACTGCATCATTTTTGAGACGGAGCACGGCTTTGGATTTGTTGAGTCTTACACAATATTTTCGTCACTCAAGTCATTGGTGCTTCATTATGCTCAGAATTCATTGGAAGAGTATAATGATTTGCTTTGCACAACTCTTGCATTCCCAGTGCTTGGGATGTCACAAAACCATCCTCTGTTTCCACCAAAGGAAGGTGTGAAAGATAAATCAAAGCAAGAAGAAGAAAAGCAGAAGCACAGTGAAAAGCAGGAGAGAGTATATGGCCAAGTAACACGGAAGGAGCAGAGTGAAGAGAGTGCGGATCGGGAGTCAAGGCAGCAAGAGAACCAAACACATGTGAGTGGCGTGGGGGGATATGTATTGGCCCACCCTCGATGATGTTCCTCTTCCTTCTACAAAGTTGAACAGTTCACTGTGATAGAGATTGTTAAAACAAATAGCTGTTGTACAAATAAAATTAGTTCCACCGACTATTAACTTTTTTGATCTGAAGTGAAATAGGAAATGATAAAGTAATAAACCATTCTTGATTTTAGTGAAATTAAGCAAAGTGGAAAAATGCCAGTCAAATCATAAGTGGAAACAAATTTTTATTTCACCAAACATTGTGCTTATTTTAACTAACATTTTAGAGTGTCAATTACAGCTTTGATAAAAAATTTTATGCATTTGGCCATTGTTATATAAATTTTAGACCATCATGACATACAAAGTAACAGAGAATAACTACAGAACAATAACACTGTTGTAAGAACAATAATCATCATCATAACTTCTGGAAGTGATAACATATTCAATATTTGTGTAATAAAACTGCCTCAATAGGATTGTGATATTTTTTAATTTCTTTTTGGTTTCAAGGAAAAATGCATAGTGAAAATTGAAAAGAAGCAGGTGAGTTCTAGACCTTGTTGCAAGTAATGCTGTGAAATGGGGCAGGCATTAGTCTGAATTTTCTCTTGTGTATATGTATTAATTTTTTGTACATATTGTATTTTGCTCTGACAATTATTACTAGCAGTATATGTCTAGCTTTTTTTAAAGAAATATAAAATCCTTGCAGGATAAATATTTTGATCTCTTTTTCATTTTGTTTGTTATTTATTCTATGTGTATGTAATTTTGTTTGTTTGAATGGCACAGCATGGAGTATGTTGTTGGGGTTGTATTGGAAAATGGAATATAGAAAATGTTAAAATTCAATGGAGTGCACTGAAGTTGTAGTGAACATTTCCTACCTACTACAGAATTGAGCAGCACATTGGGTTGCAGCTGTGTGAACTTCATTTAAAGTTGGTGCCCAGAACTGAATGTATAAAAATGCAATAATTATAAAAGACATTATTTGTATAGATTGACTTCATTCATTGAGTAGTAACGTTAGTTGTTATACATGTGTGCTGTATCTGTAAACAGTGTTTTTCATCGCAAGGGAACCAAACTTCAGACACCCATGTGGGCCAGCTGTCATGCAATACTAATCTCCTCTTTTCATCTGTAAGCATGATTAGCCTAGTTCTATGCTGAGCTATTGTAATTTTGTCTCCATGAATGACATAAATTGAAGATAGGTAAATTTTGTTGCTTATTCAGATTGGTCTGAAATGTCACCAGTACTTCTCCAGTATGTTTTGGAATAATACTATTAGGAGGGAGCAAGGAGACCATGAGGGACCAAAAATGAATGCGACACATTAGTTTTTGGTCTATGCTGATAATATGTAGTCGGCAAAAACAGAAATAATGTGAAGGGAAACAAAGAAGACCTGTTAGTTGCTAGTAAGGAGGTTGATCTAGAAATAAATCTGAAAATTCTAAGTATATGTTGTAATGTTGTTAATGTAATGCAGAACAAAATTATAGCATATTGATAGCTCATAAATGCTTTGAAAATATCACAAAGATAAAATGTTTGGGAATGACACTAAGATATTAAAATGTCATTCGTGAAAGAATTAGGAGCAACTTAATGTTGGGGTTTCCTTTCTCAGAATCCTTTCTCTTCATGTCTGCCGTCTGAGGACATAAAGGTTAAAATACATGAAACTATATTTTTGCCTGTTGTTTTATATGGGTGTGAAATAATGTCGCTCATGGTGAGAGAAGAACATAGACATAGGGCATTTGAAGACAGGGTGCTGAGGAGAATATTTGGACATTAAGAGGGAGAAAGTAACAGGAGACTGGAGAAGACTGTATAAAGAGGAGCTTTATTTTTTTCCTTTATTATTTGTACTCATTGCTAAATACAGTTAGGGTGGTCAAATAGAGGGTTAGACAAGCAGTGCATGTAACTCACAGGGGTGAGGAGATAATGTGTAGACCTACAGGATGTTGGTGGGAAAACCGGAAGAGAAAAGACTGCTTGGAAGAGCTATGCACTTATGAGGGGATAATATTAAAGCAGATCTTAAGTAAGATCTCAAGGTGTTTACTGGATATATCTGACTCAGGGTAGAGGCCAGTGGCAGGCTTTTTTTTTTGTGTGGTAATTAACCTGCAGCTTCCATAAAACTTCAGAAATATATGGACTTAAAAAGTAAAGTTATCCCATTACAGGCCTGGGCAGGCCCTTAAGACTCCACAGGGTAGAGGCTCACAGAATTTCTAGACAGTCGGCACACGAAGGTGGCAAAGTTGTCAGTCTTATCCACTGGCTGCCTTTACCCCACAGGCTGAGTTGATCCCAGATCAATAGTGTGGCCGGAAGAATTAAGTATTTATGGACATAGGTACTGTGACTCTCCAAGAAAGATTCTGCTCTGTGGAGTTTCGTTATATGAAGATCTAACTTCATGCCATTTTTAACATTTATGAGGATTACAATTTACTTTGGGGCATGTCAGCTGAGCCGCAGGAAATTAGAAGTAGTCACAACATGAAAATTTTGAATTTCAGGACGGATATAAATATATTTTGATATTTAGCCATGTGTATGAATTTTTGAGATTGTGAGTGAATTAAAGAATTTTGTTTTTGTATGGGATTTGTTCCGTGTGAGAAGTTAGCTAGTGGATGGAATTTTAAAAGTGTTACTGTTTAACTAAAATGCAAAATACAAAACAGTAAAAACCCACAGATGATTCTCATTATTCTGCTCAGAATTTGGTGCTGTGCTGAGATACGTGTGTGTTTTTTTCAGTATATTGTTTGTGTGCGCTGTTAGTACCCTTGACATGTTGCTTCTTTAACTTTTAATCTAACTGGGTGAGTATTTAAATTTTGGTCCAAGGTTTGTGAAAAACAGTAGTGTTATTTGAACAGAAGAAGATATAATTAAATAAATGACATTTTGTGGAAAATAAAAGAGATCATACAACATGTCTTAAAAATCCAATAAATTTCCTTGTTGCCTAAATATATAAAATGAATTTCTAGGGGTGTTTTCCTACATGTTCACATACGCGAATGCAGGTCTTTAAAAAGTTAATAGAACCAAATTTCAGGCTATGCTGGATCAGTCTTCTGCAACGGCACCCAGTTTATTTCAGCAAGTTTTTATACATGAATTGGGTTGTCACATTACTTTGAGACTCTACTGGTATAATTCAGTATCCATATATGGTTCACTTTTATGGATACAGGTATACTAGGAACAGCCGTAACTCTCTTCCTCATCAAGTTGAACATTTATCCTGCTGTGCAGGGTGAACATGGTGTAGACCTGGTGGGTTCTTGCCCTAATTTCAGATTATGTATTTTCTGAATGTTCATGTATACTTTTATATGTGCATGGGAAGAGTAAAAAGTTTCCGGAATTGTCATCCAAATAACCACACTTCTGTTAAAAGCAAGGGGGTGGATTTCACAGAGATACACTGTGTCCTGTCTGTGGAGAAAGTTGAAAAAGGTTGAGGTGTGCTGGTATGCCTCAGGTGGCCATGGAGTTAAAGTGTCACCAGTGCGTGTCAAAGTGTCATTTGAAGAGTGGGTGAACTTAAAGTTCTTTAGAAAAATAGGGAAAACAGCAGCAGAAATTCTTGTAAGCCGCATATGGTGCAACTGATTTAAAGATGGTCAAGAGTAACTAGAAGATGAGGAGTGCAGCAGGAGGCCAGCTATGTGAAGAAACAAAATGTGACTGTTTGCATGACTGTGACATCATGGGTGAATTACACTATTTACATTGAAGTTCTGAAGCATTTTTGGCTGCCGTGTGGTGTAAAAGGCCAGAAAAGTTGAGGAATAATTGAATTATGCACTATAACAATGTACCATATCACACATCCTTCACTGTGCAGCCAGTTCTAGATGATGACCAAAATCCAACCATATGCCAGCTACTGTATTCTCCAGATCTCACTTCTAGTGTGTGATTTCAGGCTCTTCTCAAGACTAAAGATTTAGCTCAAAGTCAATGTTTGCTTCCAGAGAACAAATGTAATAAAATATAACAGATGGTCTTACAGTCAAACGAGAAGAGAGCTTCTAGAGTTGCTTGCAGCAGTGGGAGTACCACTGGAGCATGCGTGTGAGTGCAGAGGGGCAGTACTTCAAGGAGACTGGGTTAGGTTCTATACATATTCTTTTTATTACAGATTATGCCTGAATTCCAAGAAATTGTTTATCCATCCATGTATCCCATTGCACTGGTACATATTAGTGCTATGGGATGGTAAGGACTCATGGCAACTTGACTGCAAGTTGGCCACACCTGTCCGATACATGACCATCTTCTGTCTGAGAGCCTGCACCCAACATGAGCATCATGTAGTATGTGTCTTAGTGTTTGGCACATTTTATTTTTGGTGTGCAATATGTAATACACAGATTTACACACAGTGTAATGAGGCAAAACAGTTTTGTGTGCCAAGTATAGTGAATGAAATACTGTGATGGCCATAGTATTTAGAGATTAATTTTAGCCCTTGTACAAGCCACTTACAGTTTGCATCTTTAATGACTTTCTATCTGCATTTTAATCTTTCTCTTGTGTGAGACCTACATTGTCAGAGTCATGTTACAACTGACAGTCCGTTTTGTTATTGAGACCTTTGTGGGGCTCATGACCAGATGTGATTCGGTGTATTGAATACTGCTGTCTTGGAATGCCATCTTTGGGGGTAGTATGTGTCTGTTGTGTTGTTCTGTCACTGATACTAAACTTCTGTCTGTTTTGATACTCTGTGAACTTCTAAGATATTCTTGTCTTCATAGTGAATGACATTGTTACATGTGCCTGAAACTTGGAAATTGTGCACCTTCAAAGATAAAAAAAAAGGGTGTAAAATGTTTCCGTTACACTACTTATTCTTACACGTTCATGACTATAGATTGCAATGTTTAGGCATTTTAAGGTGTGATTTTGAGACATGTACATCTCCTAATTTTGTTCCAGAGAAACTAGAGTAGTTATGTCAGATGGCAAGAATCCATTCCTTTTGTACATTTATGAAAATCCCATTAACACATCAGTCTGTTCTGCAGAGATAAAAATGTGGGAGCTGAAACTGCATTGTAGTTAAAGATAAATACTTGTTAACAACCCAATACAGATATAATAAGAATACAGTTTGTTGCCATTTAAAATAACTGGAGTTTGGGTGACATGGGGTTAATCCCTTGATGTGTGCAATGATTTCATTGTTCACTCTCTCAAGTAACTGTGTACTCTTGAGTAATTATTCTCTGCAACATGTTGATTTTTGTGTGACTTGTAAGTCTTTGGTTACAGAACCTGAAAGGACCTATGAACTTCATTCTACTTTTAGAAAGACTATGCATATATTTTGCACATATTGAATTTATTATGTCCATGCTGAAATGAAATGGCACAAAAAGAAGCACTTATCTGCATTATTGCAAATTGACATTATTATGCAACATACATGATTTCTGCATGAATTTACAAGATAGGCAGTGTACATATAACATAACATTGAGGGGTGTTTTTGTAACCATTGTTGCCATGGAAGAGCAATAAGTATGACATATTCTGAGTGTGTGTCTGCAGCCTTAGTTATGTGGCGTGCAAAGTGCATGTGCCATGTTATATTGTCATCTGTGGCTTCATTGGCTCTATCATATTTTTCCACATTATCTCATTAAAGGCACAGTTTTCTTGAAAAAGTTATTGAACATAAAATGTGTGTTCTGGTTTTCTCTATAATTTCTGTCTAAAACATTTCTCATTCTAAGAATATAGCAAGATAGTCATAACTGTACATAGGTCTTCATGTGTGCCCATTTTTCTTGTTAGATTTTCTGGACAGATTTTCAAAAAAAATACTCAAATTTTAAATTTCCATCTTGTGGGAGCCAAGCTGTTCCATGCAGATGGATGGACAGACATGGTGAAGCTAACAGGTGTGTTTAGTAATTCTGTGGAACACACATAAAAATGATACACAGATGGGACCTGCATCGAAGTTTGGAATGACATAATACTGATGAGAGAAAATTGTCATCTGGAGTGGAATGTGATGAGATAAACTGATACCATCTTAAACAAGAAAGAGGGATATACCATGATCTGCACATCATTGTTTGGACTGTGGGACTTGCAGTAATGTATGCAGGTGAATCAATAATTATCTGCAATCTAGGTACATGTTTTGTAGTTGGCTACACAGCTTGTTGGGCATGATGTGATACACATGGTTTACTCTCCTACCATTGTGGTACAGGTGTGACCTTGATAGTCCATTTCTGTTGTGAGGTTTGTGCCTTAAGTATGGTTGCTCCACTTTTCACTTACACCAAGGAAGAGCAGAGGGCAGTGATTTGTTTTTTTATGGGCTGAAGGTGTACCAGGTGCTAAAATGCATAGAAGGATGTCAGGGCAGTACAGGAACAGCATCATGTTGGAACAGATTGTCTATGAATGGATCAAGGGGTTCAAGAATGGTCGCACAAGTGTTAAGCATGAGGAAGGAGCCGGATGTCCAACCACATCCTTTACTGATGCAAACACGGAATGAGTCCATGACATGATCCTGCAGAACAGATGGGTAACTACTGATGAAGTGGCACATCAACTGCAAATTTTTCATGGGTCAACCTATGAAATTACCCATAACAGGTTTGCCTTCCATAAAGTCTGTGCATGATGGGTCCTGAAGCAACTCACAGAATTGCACAAAGAGAATTGTTTGGACATCTGCAAATGGCTTTTGGATCGCTATGGTGCTGAAAGTGACCACTTCTTGGAATGAATCATTAAGGAAGATGAAACATGGAGCCATCATTATGAGCCAGAGAGTAAACACTAGAGTATGGAATGGAAACATCCTCATTCGCCTGCCAAAAAAAGCTCAAAATGTATCCTACTGCAGGAAAGCTAATGCTTACAATTTTTTGGGGGCTCACAAGGGCTACTATCGGAACATTATGAAGAGAGGGGTTCAACAATGAACAGTGCTCGCTACAGTGAGATGCTATGTGACAAGCTAAAGCCTGCGATTTGAAGCAAATGAGGAGGACTACTGTCAGAAGGCGCTGTGTTGTTGCACGACAATGCCCTTCCTCACACTGCTGCCCAAACTGTTGAAACCCTTAAGAAACTAAACTTTGAGGTATTGGAGCATCCTCCATATAAGTCCTGACCTTGCCCCTTCGGACTATCACCTGTTTGGTCCACTTAAACAAGACTTAAAGAGGCCGTGGGTTTACCATGGACCGTCAGCTGAAGGAAATGACTTGACTGTCAGCCCCAAACTTTTTTTTCTGAGGGCATAAAGAAGATTGTGTGGTGATGGACAAAGCACATCGAAAAGCAAGGGGACTATGTTGAAAAATAATGTACTTGTAAGATCTCTACCCTTGTTTTAATAAATGATAAACGTACAGTGCAGATAATTATGGACTCACTCCATAGTTAGCATAGAGACTAGGCTATTGGCTGGATGTCTGAGGAATTCTGGTTTGATTTGAAGCAGGAGCAAGAAATTCATCTTTTCTTCGATGCATCCAGATTGGCTGTGAAGCCCACCCAGCCTCCTATCAATGGGTACCAGGTGTTAGGTGGCCAGGGCATGAAGTTGACCACTCACCCCATCTAGTGCCAAGGTTAAGGAGAAACAGAACCTCACTCTTTTTCACCCATATTCATCTCACCTTCAAGTTCAAAACTTGTTGGATTATTCAGATATGTTGTGCAATAGTTACACATGCTACATTAAATTCTTATTTGCATGTTTTCTTTCCCTGCTTAGAGTTGTCAATTAACATGGCACCTAAGCCCCTACTCTAGGTGTAACCACATGTAGATTTTGTTTCTAGAGGCGCTATTCTATTGGCTAGAACATTGCTGGAGAGATCTGGTCCATTATGCAGGGATGAACAAACAATAAATGATATAAAGGCACTGCAACTTGAAGGGTTGGACAGTACAACATTTTGTATGTTGTGACAGCACCTGTAACCAGTTCTGCTGTTTGAAAGTAATGGTGCTCTGGGTAGGGAAGGTAAGGCTTGTAAATTCCTTTGTCATGTTGCTAATTAATGTGTATGATTCCCATTACATTGGTTGGCACTAAATAACTTCTTTTCTTCAGTTGCTTTGTGTACAATATTATGTTTACTAATTACTACTAAATTCATTTCCATTTTAAAGAATTATGCATATGTGTTTCCAGATGGGATACACAGAAATACACAATATAATATATATATAATAACCAATAAGGAGTTGAGAAACTTACGTGAATGAACCCAGCTTCTGATGCTACTTGGAACCACCCCAGATTCATTCAGAGCACATATCATATTGGCTAACATGACAGTGCATTTGTGTTGTGTCAGCAGCAGCAACTTCAAATGAATCTGTGAGTGAGAGTGGCTGTGTGTTGTAAATTCTTTGCATTTCAAATCTGTGTCAAGACGTATAATATGATACCTTGTAAATTTTCAGTATTTTTTTATGTCCGTTTTCTCACATGTAATTACTTCTGCAGCTGGTGTTATATTGTGACTCTTTAGGAGATCTTCAAAATGCTAGGTAGTGATAATCATTTTAAGCACAGGAATTCATAACTGTGTTGATTACGTGCCACGTTTAGTAGTATAATTATGGAAGTGCCCAGTTTTGAACTCTGTACCATTACATACTGTGATCTAGAGAATACCTTTTTTACAACATTCCTAGAAATTTGGGTCCACATTAATGCAAGGGCCATCTCCAAAATATATATTGTACAAGTACTTAAAATGCCTTCACTGACAGTTTTATAAGATATTTTATTGCTGTCACAGTTGGTATGTTCTCAGTGGCAGTATGGAAAACAAAACAGTATTATGTATGATTTATACATGAACATTAATTAGTATTATAATTTCATACCAGCACAGTTGTTGTTGTGTCACTCTTCACTATATACCTAATTCAAAACGCAAGAATGCAGAACATCAGTGCTAATGAAACACAGGTTGTGTATATTAAAATGTTTTGAATAACAGAACATTGTTCCACACATGTAAATATTTCAGTTTTAATTTTTGGTGGGTAACTGCTCTGTAGCAACTTGCATTTCATACACAGTTTGAAGTAGTACAGTATGTGCAGAAATGAGAACTGTTTACATTTTAGATGGCAGTTGACAATTTTAAACTCCATGTATTTTGAAAATGTACGCAATTGGAAGAAGGTAGCACAGGATAGTGACAGTTGGAAGAAAGCCGTTGAGAAAGCCAGAACCTTACACAGGTTGTAGCACTTTATAAGAAGATGTATTTTGAATTTGGTAGGAAATCCAGATTATTACTGTATTTTGGGTTTATTTGCCATACTGTATTGTTGATTCTTAATTCCAGTAAAAGTCATTCAGAGAATAAATGTGTCCATTTCTTATCACTTGTTGACAGGTGAATAATGGCATTTAGAAACCACTGTAGCGACTTTTGTATTATAGAGCTGTGTTGGTACTGATTTACTGAGTCCAGTAGGCAGATGGAAATGAATGGGCGAATGGAGTGCAGTTACAGTTGAAAGGTGTCCACTTGCCCAGAGAATGCAGACATTTCTTCAGTACATCATATATTTGAGTTAGTGCAGATCATTAATTTTGTTATGTTGAGTAATATGAATATTTTATGCAAGTATTGCCTTCTCAGTTTTACCTAATTAGTGCTTTACTTGTTTAGTATTATATGTTCATAAATATGTTTTCTGTGTGTCAACCTTAAAGCTCAAAAACTGCTGGGTTTTCAGTCTATGCTGGAGTGAGTGACAGAAGTGTAACACAAATAAGGGGGAGGGGGAGGAGAGACAGGGAGAGCAAAAGCCTGAAGGATCATTACCTCATAGGAAGGAAGTGAAAGTAAGTGAGGTAAAAGCTATAACTGATAGTTTTTCAGGGAATAGCTACTATTATTCAGTCCCGAATTTTTCGTCTTACTCTTGTATGCAAACATAAGGATTCAAATGTACAAACTATAACTTTTCCTGTTGTTTTGTGTGGATTTGCAACTTGGTCTCTTTGCATTAAGGGAAGAACATTGGCTGATGGTGTTTGAGAGTACAATGCTGAGGGAGACATTTGGAACTAAGTGGGACAAGGTAACAAAGTTATGTAATTAGGAACATCATGATCTTCACTTATAATAAAATATTATTAGGGTGATCAAATTAAAGATGATGAGATGGGCAGTGCATGTGGCACATATGGGAGAGGAGAAATACAGGATTTTGGTGGGGATAATTGAACAAAAAGACAACGTGGAAAACCTAGACATAGATGGAAATATAATATTACAATGGATCCAAAAGAACTCAGATGGGAGGGCACAACTGGACAGATATGGCTCAAGACAGGGACAAATGGCAGGCTGCTGTGAGCTGGATAATGAACCTTATGGTTCCATAGACCAGGGGTCCACAAATTTTGCAAAAACATAGGAGCTACCTCCAAATTTTAGGCACAAGATGGATAACACAAAGTACCATACTGAAGACCCACAATTCTGGAGTGGCCTGTGAGGATGCGACGCTTTCTGCTAGGTGTATGTGAGGTGATACTTTTGTATGTAAGGAAGAAACTGCCATAGTTGTGCTGAAAATGTTAGGTGCCACCATACAAAATTTAGTTGTCTTGGGTGCCCAGGCACTGGGGATTTGTGCATCATTGCCATAAGATGTGGGGAATTTAACTTGCTGAGGAACTATATGTTTCTCAAGCAGGACTCTACTCCATGGAGTTAGTCTGAAGAGTTTTAATTGCCCTGGTTCATAGGTTTTTAAGTAAATAGCATAGTAGACAGTTTTGTGTAGTATTTATTTAGAAGTACTTATTATTACCTTTTAAAGATGACTATGTATTTTACATTACATTCTTCGTTCCTTTGGTACACCTTTAAAGTAATCTCGACGGAAAGTCTCATTCATCAGCCCACCGATGTGTGTCCTAATCCATACTGGAGGGATCACAGTCAGAAAATACTGGAACAGAAAGCCGTACAATTATTTCATATGTTGGTGTTACTTATGGCAGAAAACAAAACTGTGAAAGCAGTGGTGACCTCTTGTGATATGATGTTTGTACCAGGTTTCATGGAAATCTGTAAATCTCACAGAAGGATGTTGTGAGGGGACATACACAGACATATAGTCATGATGATACCATGGTTTCATCTTACATTATATGAGTTTTAGTTCAGGAAATTACAGGCTGCTGCAGTGGGGAACACATGTGATGGAAGGCCATTTGATATTCCCACCTGAAGAGAGACAGAAATATGTGTTACAACACTCTCAAGCATCTTTAGCTTGTAAACAATACCTGTATTTATCCATGGCAGAAGTGGTGCCTGAGAGGTGATTAATGCCCAGAAATTGTTTTGAATGTTGCAACCATATTGTAAATATGTAACAATGCTCTATTGTCATTTTCTTTACTGATGGAATGGAGGGCCTGTGCCATAATCAGATGATTAGTTGCTGCCCTCTCACTGCAAAGTCCTGTGTTTGATCCAAGGCCACCAGGACATTATCAAAGTGGCACTGGGACAGGTTTTTGTCTCCGTGAATGCACCATATTTATTCATTGATCTAGTTCTGATGCCATGCAATCTTAGCAATTGTCAGCATAAATAAATAACATACTGAAAAGAGTTAACTGTTGTAGTTCTGATGAGACTCAATGAGCTATTTAAAAGTATTGTTTGTCTTTGCCACATCATCCACTTGTGACTGATGTGATTTAGTCTAGTTTGTAATGGCAGTGACTACCAAATAGCCATAGTATTTTGACTTTTCTACGAGGGTTGGAACTTTAATAGTGGCAACACTGCTGTAGAGACGCCATGCAACGGAACCAAATAATGTTGCTTATACCACACGTTAGTTACATACCTACCTTACTTACTTACTTACTCCATGGAGCAGAGTCCTTCTTGAGAAGCTAACTGGTTCTGCAGCTAGTCAAGAAATTCCCCGCATTTTTTGAACCCGAAGGT
>JGI20166J26741_10646670_pt1 | contig 15441 bp, 10 predicted proteins | sample TergutCu122P5_FD_26741 | JGI IMG/M metagenome (IMG submission 26741)
GTGGTGGTCTTGCCCGCGCCGTGCAGACCCACCATCATGATCACTGTCGGCGGCGCCGGGGCAAGGTTTATTTTGCTCTGGGCGCCGCCCATCAGCTCAGCCAGTTCATCCCGGACGATTTTGATTACCTGCTGACCGGGAGTGAGACTTTGCAAAACATCCGCACCCAGCGCCCGTTCCTTGACGCGGCCAATGAAGTCCTTGACCACCATAAAGTTGACGTCGGCGCCGATTAGCGCCCGGCGCACTTCCTTTAAGGCCACATCGATGTCTTCTTCCGTCAGTCTGCCCTTACTGCGCAATTTTTTAAAGGTTTCCTGCAGCTTTTCAGCCAGTCCTGAAAAAACCATCGGTTTACCCCCTGTCTATCTCCAGCACCTGGCGCAAGATCTCCCGGGCCGCTAATACCGGTTCCGGTACGGCCGCGCCACATTCTTCCAACAGCCGGGCGGCTTCGGCCAGTTTGCCGCGCTGGGTTAAAAACTTATGGACCAATTGCAGTTTCTGCTCATAGTTCTGCAGCATACTCGCCGCTCTTTTTAAAGTGTCATGTACCGCTTGGCGCGACACCTGGTATGTTTCGGCAATCTCGCCCAGGGAATAATCATTGCCGTAGTATAGCTCAATAAACTTTTGCTGCCGCTCGGTCAGCAGCTGGCCGTAAAAGTCAAAGCACAGGTTGATCAAGGTTATTTTATCCATTGCATCGCCCCGTTTAATGGATCAAGCTAAACTACTTTACAGGTATATATTAACCGGCTGAAAAGTCTCTGTCAAGTGCAACAGGTTTACAGGATACTATTCCGCTGAAACATAGTTACTGGTCAGACCCTGTGTTTGTTAGTACCAGTAGCCCAGGCACGCATAATTATTAACCGGAAGCGACTTCTCGGAGAGCCTGAGCGCACGGTTTACTCGAGGTTCGAAGTTCGAAGTTCGAGGTTCGAGACTATGCAACGTTTGTTAGTACCAGTAGCCCAGGCCCGTAAAGTTATTAACCGTAAGCGATTTCTCGGAGAGCATGAGCGCACGGTTAATAGCTTTACAAGCCGGCTCGATGCTGGACAGTAACCGCCTATAACTTTACCGGCACCGCACCTTTGATAACCATGCTCTGCTCCGTAACCGTACAATCCAGCGCGGCGACCTGCACTCCGGCGGCTTCGGCGGCGGCCAAGGCCTGGCCAAAGGCCTGATCGGTAGCGTTATTCGGGGTGAAATAGCGCACGCCGCTCATTTGAATAACGAATATAACCTGGGCCTCATAGCCGTCGCCAATGCAGGCCGCCAGTTCATGCAAGTGCTTTACGCCCCGTTCGGTAGGCGCGTCCGGAAACATTGCCACGCCATCCTCCTCCAAGGTTACGCCCTTTACCTCAATGAAAATTTTCCGCCGGCCGGCTTCCACATAAAAGTCAAAACGGGAGCGGCCATATTTGGCCTCCGGCTTAATCAGCGTAACCCCTTCTATATACTGCCCTGATTGTACATACTCCCCCAGCGCCTTGTTCGGCGCCTGGCTGTCCAGATTAACCAGCCGCTCGCCTTTCTCAATGGCTACCAAGTCGTATTTAGTGGCCCGGTTTGGATTAGACGACGGACATAAATATACTTTTGCGCCCGGGATCAGCAGTTCTTTACAACGTCCGGTGTTCTTGACATGGCAAATCTCCGTCCGGCCGTCAAGCAACACCTCGGCAACAAAGCGATTCGGGCGGGATATAAATACGCCGGAGCAGATGGCGTGATAGATCATGGCCGGCTCAAATACCTTCTTTCACTTTACCTGCAACTTTTTCTGGTCAAAAGAAGTCTAATAAGTTAAATATGGGTCTGTCCCCAGAGGGATGCAAATACTGCGCTAAATGGGGCAATGTTAAAATAATAGCATAAATGGAGGCAAACATGAAACTAAAAAACTATGGTATCGCTTTATCCCTGGCCGCTTTACTGGCGGCGCCCGCGCCCGGTCTGGCCGCTGCCGCGGCAGACGCCGCTGACCAGAACGCCGCAGTTACCAGCCAAACAGAGTACACAGTAAGCCCCGACAATGCCACTGCCGCAGCTGCCGGCCCGACAGATAATCAGATAACGCGCGGTGATCCACTCGCCCCAACGGATAATCAAAATAACTCTGCGGCAAGCGGTGACGACGCTGCCAACAGAGCTGACAACTTCAATATGGTATTCCTGACCCTGGGCAGCAAACAAGCCTTATTGGGCGACATGCCTTATCAACTGGAAGTCCCCCCGGAAGTAATCAAAGGCACCACCTTTTTGCCGATCCGCTTTGTGGCCGAACAAGTCCTAAACGCAACAGTGGATTGGAATCCGGACACCAAAGAAATCAGCCTGGCCAAAAACGACACTAAAATTACTTTAACCTTAAACAAAGAAGAGGCTTTGGTTAATGGTCAAGCAGTAGCTCTGGCCAACCCGCCCTTTGTCAAAAGCGGCCGCACTTTAGTGCCTTTGCGCTTCCTGACCGAAAACCTGGCCATGCAAATCGACTATAACGCCGCGGACAAAACCATTACCATCATTAAACCGTCAGAAACGCCTCCGCCGGTTAACTTACCGCCGGTAATCACTTCAATGGGGCTCCAAAGCAATGTCCTGAAAATAGGCGAAGTACCCAAGTATCAATACACCTATGACAATGAACCGTCCGGAGAAACTATTATTGCCGAAGATTGGAACTGCCAATTAGTGGACAGTGACCAAAAAATAGCGGGCAAACCCCGGGCTTTCTTTAAACCTGGTCAATACACTTTATCGTTAAAGATTGAAGACGCCGCCGGCAACTGGAGCGATACCGCAACCACCGAATTTACGGTAACCAATGAAGTCCTGGTCAGCGAATTGACCTTTAAACTTTCCGATCCCGTTTATGGCGAGGTCTATCAAAATGTACTGGATAATCTGAACTTCAACCTGCTGCCGAACAGTCAAAACGTAACTTTTCAGCGCAGCGGGCCGGAGCTGGAACTAAGCAACAGTCCGGAAATGGTAAATCAACCGGGGATTCTCTTCCAAAACCAGGTTTCCGGTGATTTCCGGTTGTTTTATAATCACGCCAATAACACCGCCGATAACCTGTACTTATATGTTATCCTGGCCAACGACGGCAGCGAACCGGTAACTTTACAAACTATAAGATCCGGCATCGGCGGCCCCAGCCCCGATTACATGAATCTGGGGCAAACAGTAGCCTTGCGGTTTATGTCGCCGGCCACCCCATCCAGCATTACCATACCGGCCGGAACAAAAATGCTGTTTAATCAAGGTTTGCGGTATTTGAAGAAAAATGAGGGCGTTACCGCCATGTATGATTTTCAAGCCAGCGGGCCAATCACCCTTACTATTGCCATGGGCCCGGAAAAGGCGCCGGAACCGCAAATCGTCCAACCGCCTGTGGCGGACCAAAACCAGAATCCAGCGCCGCCAGTCACCCAGGACAGCCAAGGGGGCGTCGTCCAACCGGACGTCAGTGGCGCGCCAAGTTCACCGGATCAAGCCGCCGGCCAAGCCCCGGCAACAAATACGCCGGTGGTAGTGCCGCCGGTCAAAACTCCGGAGCAAATACTGCAGGATAAAATAAACTATCTGTTAGCCTTGCCCGTTCTGCCGACAAACCCACAGCAAGTACGGGGAGTGTTCCCGAACAGCGAATGTTTGGTGACCGTACAGGCGGACGCAAATGGGATGAGCAAAATTACTTTGGGTAAAGAAGATCCCGGTTTTGACAGCTGGGTAGGCGGCATCGATCCCCTCACCGGCGAAAGCGTGCGCAACATCGGCGGCTATGGCGTCATTTACCATCTCCAAATAACGGCCCCGGAGAAAACGGGCGTTTTGCTCAATCCCCGCGGCAGCATCTTCAAAGGCGCGTTTCAAGCCCCTGACGGCAATGTTTACAAAGCCCCGGCCGCTTTTATCTTTGCCGGGCTGCAGCAAGCCGCCGTGCTGGGCGTGGTGCAGGCTAATCAAAAGGCCGATTTCCTGTACACTCCCCCCAGCGGTTCCGATACGCCAATCATCATCGGTTTAATCCCGGCACAATTTTGGGCCAAGCCGAACCCGAACCAGTAAATAAAAAATAGTTCAGTGTTTGTTGATCCGCAAATCCTAGGTACGCAAACCGCAAACCGTTAACCGTAGCGATCTCTCGGCAAGTAGTTACTGGTCAGACCCTGCGCTTGTTAGTACCAGCCCAGGCCCGTAAAGTTATTAACCGTAAGCGATTTCTCGAAGAGTATGAGCGCACGGTTAATAACTTTTATTTTTAATTTAATTCTTTTATTTTTTTTTGATATAATAATACAGCAACTGATGGTATTATTAATCTTGGTTGGTAAAAAATCTAATCAGCTATTCAGAGCAGGAGGATCATCTATGCCCAAAAGAACCGATATCAATAAAATCTTAATTATTGGCTCGGGACCAATAATCATCGGCCAAGCCTGTGAATTTGATTATTCCGGCACCCAAGCCTGTAAAGCCTTGCGCCAACTAGGCTACCAGATAGTTTTAGTCAATTCAAACCCCGCCACTATTATGACCGATCCGGAAATCGCCGACGTCATTTACATTGAACCGCTGAATCTAAAAAGCCTGTCCGCTATTATCGCCAAGGAACGGCCTGACGCGGTGCTGCCTAATTTAGGCGGCCAGTCGGCGCTAAACCTTTGTTCCGAGCTGGACAAAGCCGGCGTGTTAAAAGAGTATGCCGTCGAGGTCATCGGCGTCCAAATTGACGCCATCGAACGGGGTGAGGACCGCATTGCTTTCAAAGAAACAATGGCCCGCCTGGGCATTGAAATGCCGCGCAGCAAACCTGCTTACACGGTGGAGGAGGCGGAAATGATCGCCCGGGAACTGGGCTATCCGGTCGTTATCCGCCCGGCCTACACTATGGGCGGCACCGGCGGCGGCCTGGTTTATAATGTCGAAGAGTTAAAAACCGTAGCCAACCGGGGTATTTCGGCCAGCATGGTGGGCCAGGTACTGGTTGAAGAATCAGTATTGGGCTGGGAAGAACTGGAGCTGGAAGTGGTCCGGGACGCTAAAAATCAAATGCTCACCGTTTGTTTCATTGAGAATATCGACGCTATGGGGGTACATACCGGAGATTCCTTCTGTACCGCTCCCATGCTCACTATCAGCCCGAAACTGCAGCAGCGCCTGCAGAAATACGCCTATTCCATTGTCGAAGCCATTGAGGTCATTGGCGGTACTAACGTACAGTTTGCCCATGATCCCCAAACCGACCGGGTAGTGATTATTGAAATTAACCCCCGGACCTCCCGCTCATCCGCTTTGGCTTCCAAAGCGACCGGTTTCCCCATCGCCTTGATTTCCGCCCTTTTGGCCGCCGGCCTGACGCTGGACGAAATCCCTTACTGGCGGGAAGGGACCTTGGATAAATACACCCCCTCGGGAGATTACACGGTGATTAAATTTGCCCGCTGGGCTTTCGAAAAATTCCCCGGTTCTCAGGATAAACTGGGCACTCAAATGCGGGCCGTGGGCGAAGTGATGAGCATTGGCAAAAACTATAAGGAAGCGATGCAAAAAGCCATCCGCTCCTTAGAGACCGGCCGTTACGGATTAGGCTTCGCCAAAGACTTCCATCAAAAGTCCTTGGCGGAACTGCTGCAAATGCTGACCGAGCCCAGCAGCGAACGTCAGTTTATCATGTACGAAGCCTTGCGCAAAGGGGCGGATGTTGCTACTTTACATCGCCTGACCCACATCAAGGCCTGGTTTATTGAGCAGATGCAGGAGTTGGTAATGCTGGAACAGGAAATCCTGCGCTGCAAAGGGACCAGGCTGCCGGATGAGCTGCTGGTCCGGGCTAAAAAAGACGGGTTTGCCGACCGTTATCTGGCCATGTTGCTGGCAGTGCCGGAAAAAGAAATCCGTCTTCAGAGAACGGCTTTAGGCATGGTGGAAGGTTGGGAAGCTATTCCGGTCAGCGGCGTGGAAAACGCGGCTTACTATTTCTCAACCTATAATGCCCCGGACCAAACCTCCGTCAGCAGCCGGCCCAAAGTAATGATTCTGGGGGGAGGCCCAAACCGCATCGGCCAGGGCATTGAATTCGACTACTGCTGTGTGCACGCAGCCTTTGCCCTGCGGGATATGGGTTTTGAAACGGTAATTGTGAACTGCAACCCGGAAACAGTTTCCACCGATTATGATACCTCCGATAAACTTTACTTTGAACCGCTGACGGTGGAAGATGTGCTGAGCATTTACGAAAAGGAACAACCGCTGGGGGTCATCGTCCAATTCGGTGGTCAAACCCCGTTAAATATTGCCAATGAACTGGCGGAAAACGGGGTCAGGATTTTTGGCACCTCCCCGGATACTATCGATTTGGCCGAGGACCGGGATCGCTTCCGCCAAGTGATGGAAAAGCTGGACATCCCCATGCCCGAATCAGGGATGGCGGCAAGCCTGGATGAAGCGCTGACCATTGCCAACCGCATCGGCTATCCTTTAATGGTCCGCCCTTCATATGTTTTGGGCGGCCGGGGCATGGAAGTTGTTTATGATGAAGAGATGCTGCGTCAATATCTGGCCGCGGCGGTGGGAATCACCCCGGAAAGGCCGATTCTGATTGACCGGTTTTTAAGCGACGCCATTGAAGCCGAAGCGGACGCTATCTCCGACGGCGTGGAAGCATTTGTGCCTACGGTGATGCAGCATATTGAGCTGGCCGGCATCCACTCCGGCGATTCAGCCTGCGTCATTCCTCCGGTCAGCATCCCGGCTGAGCAAGTAGCTACTATTGCGGAGTATACCCGCAGGATCGCCAAAGAATTGCATGTGGTCGGTTTAATGAACATGCAGTACGCCATCGCCAAGGATCGGGTTTACGTTCTGGAAGCCAACCCCAGAGCTTCGCGGACCGTGCCCTTGGTATCCAAAGTATGCAACATTCAGATGGCCCGCATAGCGACGCAAATTATGCTGGCGGAACAAACGGGGCAAAAATTCCCCCTGGCCGAACTCCAAGCCAAGCGTTTTGCCCATTTCGGGGTCAAAGAAGCAGTCTTTCCTTTTAATATGTTCCAGGAAGTTGATCCGCTGCTGGGACCGGAAATGCGTTCCACCGGAGAAGTGCTGGGCATTGCGGACTCTTTCGAGCTGGCTTATTACAAAGCCCAGGAGGCGACTCAGTCCCCCCTGCCCATATCCGGCGCCGTGCTGATCAGCGTCATCGACCATGATAAACCGGCGGCGTTGGAGGTAGCCAAGGTATTCGCCCAAATCGGCTTCCGGATTAAGGCCACGGAAGGAACCCATAATTTCCTGCAAGCAAACGGCCTGCCCTCGGAAAAGATTGCCAAGGTATTCCAAGGGCGTCCCAATATAGCGGACGGCATCAAAAACAAGGAAATCCAATTGGTCATCAACACCCCGTCCGAAAAGCGCGACAGCAAACATGACGATTCTTATATCCGCAAAACGGCCATTAAGCATAAAGTGCCTTATATCACCACCATGGCAGCGGCCCTGGCCACGGCCAACGGGATCGCGGCCTATAAAAAGAATAACGCCGGCCAGATTAATTTAAAATCGCTTCAGGAGTATCACCGGGAGATCAAATAGTGTTAGTTACTGGTCACACGTTACTGTTCAGCATCGAGCGGCACGCAAAACCGTTAACCGTGCGCTCATGCTCTCCGAGAAATCGCTTACGGTTAACGGTTTTGCGTGCCGTATTCACTTTGAGGATCAACAAATGTGTGACCAGTAACTAGCGTTGAAATGGTCCGAACAATAACAAATGTTACTGTTAGGTACAACGATCCGGGAGGTAATAACTTTGACTGTCCATAATGAGCAAAATGTCCCGCCGACAGAAACAGAAGCGCTGCTATCCGTAGACGACGCCCTGGCTTTGAGCCGCAGCGAAGTGCATACGCTGTACAAAAACTGCGGCAACCAGGGGCTGGTCACCATGATGGGCCTGGTGGGCTTTGACCGTCAGTTTGTGAAAGCAAAAGGCATGCGGGTCTGGGATAGCGAGGGCAATGAATACCTGGACTTTCTCGGCGCCTATGGCGCCATGAACCTGGGCCACAATCACCCGGCAGTTATTGGGGCGCTGGAGAAAGTGCGGCATTTGCCCAACCTGATTCCCGCCTCGCTGCCCACTATGCAAGCCGCTCTGCTGCATAATCTGTCTGTGATTACCCCCGGCCGTTTACAGCGATCTTTCCTCTGCAACAGCGGCGCCGAAGCGGTGGAGGGAGCGCTGAAAACAGCCCGCGCCGCCACCGGCAAAAGCGGGTTCCTCTACTGTGAAAACTCTTTTCACGGCAAAACCTTCGGCGCTCTCTCGGTAACCGGGCGGAACAAATACCGCAAGCCCTTCGAACCCCTGCTCTCCGGATGCGAGGCCGTTCCTTACGGCAATCTTGAGGCTTTGGAGCAGGTGCTGGCCAAATTTAAACCGGCTGCTTTTATCGTCGAGCCGATTCAAGGGGAGGGCGGCATTAATGTGCCTCCGCCCGGTTACCTGACCGGGGCGGCCCGGTTGTGCCGGGAACAGGGCGTGCTTTTTATCGCCGATGAAATACAAACCGGCTTTGGCCGTACGGGCGCCATGTTTGCCTGTCAACTGGAAAACGTGGAGCCGGATATCATGTGTCTGGCCAAATCTCTGGGCGGCGGCGTGGAACCCATCGGCGCTTTTATCACCACCGACGACATTTGGCAGAAGGTCTTCGGGGGCATTGAAAAAGCAACCTTACACACTTCCACCTTTGGCGGCAACACCAGAGCAGCCGCAGCCGGCGTGGCGGCTATCGAGGTGCTGACCAAAGAACAGCTGCCGGAAGCGGCCGTGGAAAAAGGAGCTTATTTTTTAGCCGGATTGCTGAATTTGCAAAAAAAATATCCGCTGCTCAAAGAAGTGCGGGGCCGCGGACTGTTCATCGGTCTGGAATTTACTCAACCGGGCGGTTTGGCCAACAAGCTCACCATGGGCATGGCTAACAAACTGTCCAATGAGTATCTGGCCAGCCTGGTGGCGGGCGAGCTGCTGAACAAACATCACATCATCACGGCTTATACTTTAAATAACCCCAATGTGATCAGGCTGGAGCCGCCCTTAATCGTGACCAAAGAAGAAATTGATACTGTCTTGAACGCTTTGGAAGACATATTAAAACACAACAAAGGTTTCCTGAGTATGGCCGCCGCCGGCGCCGGAACAGTGTTCAAAAACTTCCGCAACAAATAAGACCGGCCGGGCATCAGCCGGGGCGGCAAAGCGCGTATAAACAAGCGCCTTTATGATGGCTTAATCAGCTGCAGGATGGCCAGGCAAAAAGCGGGCAGATCATCAGGCTTGCGTGAGGTGACCAGATTGCCGTCCACCACTACTTCCTGATCTAAAAACTCCGCGCCGGCGTTAACAACATCATCTTTAATGGCAAAAAAGCAAGTTGCTTTTTTGCCCCGCAGTATGTCCGCCGAAGCCAGCATCCATCCCCCATGGCAGATGGAGGCCACTACTTTGCCGCGCTGAAAGATATCCCGCACCAGTTTGACCATGGCAGGCTCCCGGCGCATGAAATCAGGGGCAAATCCGCCCGGGATGATTACCGCTTCATAATGGGCGGCGTCGGCGTTAACCGCGGCTAGCGTTTCTTTAGCCGGCAGGCCTGATTTACCCGGATAAGTATCCAATCTGCCGGTCCCCACCACATCCACTTGGAACCCGGCTTCGATAAAACGGTAATAAGGATACCAGAATTCATGCTCATTGTATGCTTCTTCAACCAAAAGCGCTATTTGACGGGCCATTTATTTTCCCTCCTTGGCTTTAATCAGCGATTGAGCGGCCTCCTGGGCCGCGGCGCAAACGGCGTTTTCATCCATGGTCAGCAGCCGGCGTTCCTCCATAACTACCCGGCCGTCGATAATGACCGTGTCCACATCCGAGGATAAAGCGGCATAGGCGATATGGGCGTGTAGATCATGCAGCGGGTATAAATGCGGTTTGTGCAGATCCAGTAAAATGATATCGGCCAGCAAGCCCGGCTTAATCTTACCCACCAGGCCGCCCAGCCCCACCGCCGCGGCGCCGTCAGCCGTGGCCATCCGCAGCGCTTCCCGGGCGTTCAGCGCCGTGGCGTCGCCGGTACTGACCTTTTGCAGCAGGGCGGCGGCGCGCATTTCTTCCATCATATCAAGGTTGTTATTGCTGGCGGCGCCGTCGGTACCAAGACCGACCAAGGCTCCCGCTTTTTTAAGCCTGGTCACCGGAGCGATGCCGCTGGCCAGTTTCATGTTGCTCTGAGGGTTATGGGCCACCCCAACCCGGTGACGGGCCAGAATTTCTATTTCCCGGTCCTCCAGATGCACACAGTGGGCGGCCAATACCGGCGCTTCAAACAGTCCGGTGGTTTCCATTAAAACAACCGGAGCGCAGCCGTACTTTTCCTTAATCTCATTTACTTCATCTTTGGTTTCGGCCAGATGGATGTGGATACCCACCTGCAGCCGGAGGGCCTGCTCAACAACTCTTTTGATATATTCCGGCGGACAGGTGTAAGGAGCGTGGGGGCCAAACATAGCGGTGACCCGTCCCCCGGCGCCGCCGTGCCACTGTTCAATAAAAGCAATGGATTCCCGCATGGCCTTTTCGCCGTTCTCGCCCAAGCCAATCATCCCCCGGCTCAGTACAGCCCGCAGACCAGTTTCTTCCACGGCCCGGGCCACCATGTCCATAGCATCATACATATCGGCAAAGGTTGTCGTCCCGCCCTTGATCATTTCGGCGCAGCTCAGTAAAGTGCCCTGGTAAATATGCTCCGGGGTCAGATGTGCCTCCAAAGGCCAAATTTTTTCTTTCAGCCAGCGCATCAGGGGCAAGTCGTCGGCATAACCCCGAAACAAAGTCATGGCGGCGTGGGTATGGCAGTTGACAAACCCGGGCATAGCCACCATGCGCGGCCGTTCCAGCACCACATCCGGCACAAAATCAGCCGGGGTTGAACCGGCGCTTCCCACATGATAGATCCGGTTATCTCGAATGGCAATCTCGCCATCCTTGATTAAATCTTCCCCTTCGTCCATGGTCAGGATGGCCATGCACTTAAGCAGCAGATTTGACATAAACAATCCAACCTTTCTGTTAGCGCTAGTTATGCTTTTTCTTTAGGCTGGCCGTAATCATGCAGGTACGTATCCCTTAAAATCCGCACCTCCGCCTGGTCGATTACCCCCGGCCGGCCCAGCGCCAAGGCCGTGGTGTATACATGAGCCGCCTTTTCCACCACCAGACACACCTGGTAGGCTTCACGTACATTCCGCCCCAAACCGACCAGGCCGTGGTTAGCCAGCAACACAGCGTTGTTTTGTCCCAGGGCCTCAACCGCAACCTCAGCCAAAGCCGCAGTTCCGGCCCTGGCGTAACCGGACACCGCTACCTCACCGCCCACCAGCTGAGCCAATTCTTCCAGGATAGGCGGCAAAGGCTTGCCGGCCACCGCCAAGGCGCAGGCGTAGGTGCTGTGGGTATGCACGATGGCGGCTGCATCCGGCCGGGCCCGGTAAATGGACAAATGCAACTTAAGCTCGCTGGAAGGCCGGCGGTTACCGCTGAGCACGCCGCCGTTGCCATCCACCGCCACCAGATCCTGTTTTTTTATTTGGTCATAGGGCATACCGCTGGGCGTAATCAAGCAGCCTGAACCTTCCGGCAGATCCGGCAGCCGGGCCGAAATATTGCCCCAGGTACCGGCAACCAGGCCGGCGGCGGTCATCATCACGCCAACGGCTTGAATTTGTTCGCTCAGTACTTCTACTGTCAAAGACATTGTTTAAATGGCCCCTAATACTGATTTGCATTTCAAAACATTTCTTAACGCAAAGCAGTAAATACTATTTCCCTTAGCTCTTGCCGCTAATTGCGGCAAGTTTTTAATTAAGAATAGTGTTATTCGCACTGCCAATCGTTGATATAACTGCACTGGGCGTCGGACAAACGATCAATATCAATGCCCAAGGATTTTAACTTCAGCCCGGCCACCCGCTGGTCTATATCACCGGCCACGTCATAAACCCGCTTTTCCATTGTTTTGCCGTGCCGGGCGATATGCAGCGCGGCCAGGGCTTGCAAAGCAAAGGACATATCCATAATTTCCGCCGGATGCCCGTCCCCGGCGGCCAAATTAACCAACCGGCCTTCGGCCAGCAGATACAGCCGGCGTCCGTCGGGCAGCAGAAACTCTTCTATATTATTGCGCACCGGGCGCCGGGATACGGAAGCCCGCTCCAGTTCCGGAATATTTATCTCCACGTCGAAATGGCCGGCATTGGCCATGATGGCTCCGTCTTTCATGCGCCGGAAATGTTCTTCCCTGAGCAGGTCGCGGCAGCCGGTAACAGTAACAAAAATATCGCCCAGCGCGGCGGCCTCCAGGCTATGCATCACCCGGTAACCGTCCATATGCGCTTCAATGGCTTTTACCGGATCCACTTCACAGACGATCACATTGGCGCCCAGGCCTCTGGCCCGCATGGCCACGCCTTTGCCGCACCAGCCGTAACCCATCACCACCACCGCTTTACCGGCCGTCACCAAATTGGTGGTGCGCAGAATACCGGACCAGGCGGATTCACCGGTGCCATAGCGGTTATCGAATAAAAATTTGCACCGGGCGTCGTTGACGGCGACCATGGGAAACAGAAGCTTACCCGCTTTTTCCAGAGCCCGCAAGCGCAGCACCCCGGTGGTGGTTTCCTCGGCCCCGCCAATCACCTCGCCGGCCTGGGCCTGCAATTCCGTGTGCAAGAGGTGCACCAGATCACCGCCGTCGTCAATGACAATTTGCGGCCGGCTGTTTAATGCCAGATGCAGATGCTCGTCATACTCCTTGGGTGAAGCGCCGTACCAGGCGTGCACTTTCATACCCGCGGCAGCCAGCGCCGCGGCCACATCGTCCTGGGTGGACAAGGGATTGGAACCGGTGACGGACACGTCCGCCCCGCCGGCGGCCAGCACTTCGGCCAGGTAAGCCGTTTTGGCCTCCAGATGAATGCTCAAAGCAATCCGCAGGTCCTGAAAAGGCTTGTCTCTGATAAATTCTTCCCGAATAGCGTTCAGCACCGGCATGTGTACCCGCACCCAGTCTATTTTCAGCCTGCCCTGGGTATGCAGGTTAATATCGCGGACAGTATAAGCGGACAAAGAACCACTTCCTTTTTATCTTCTTTTTAGACTTTCTGAATTAGCCCTCAAAAGGGCCAAAGACTCGCTATAAGGCGGATAAACCACACCGCGGTCGGTGATAATAGCGGTCACCAGCCGGGCCGGGGTCACGTCAAATGCCGGGTTCCAGACATTTACCCCTTCCGGCGCCACCATACGGCCGGCAAAACCGGTCACCTCAGCCGCGTCCCGTTCTTCAATGGGAATATCCCGGCCGGAAGAGAGGTTAAAATCAATTGTCGACAGCGGCGCGGCCACATAAAAAGGGAGCCCGTGTTCCTTGGCCAACACCGCCACCCCGTATGTGCCTATTTTATTGGCGACATCGCCGTTGGCGGCAATGCGGTCCGCGCCGACAATCACCAGATCCGCCATCCCCCGGGCCATCAAATAGCCGGCCATGTTGTCGGTAATGAGCGTGACCGGTATTCCTTCCTGGCGCATTTCCCAGGCAGTGAGCCGGGCGCCCTGCAGCAAGGGCCTGGTTTCATCGGCGTAGACGCTGATTTTTTTGCCGGCTTGGTGAGCGGCCCGGATCACGCCTAAAGCGGTGCCGATTCCCGCCGTTGCCAGAGCGCCGGCATTGCAATGGGTTAAAATAGCGGCCTCCGGGGGAATAAGCTCCGCGCCGAACTGCCCCATGCGGCGGTTGCCCTCTAAATCTTCCCGGTAGATGGCCTGGGCCTCAGCCAACAGTTTTTCTTTCACCGCCGCCGGGCTATCCCCGATAGTATCCCCGATACTATCTCCGATACCATCCCCGATAGAATGAGGCAAAACCCTCAGCATCCGGTCAACGGCCCACTGCAAATTCACCGCCGTCGGTCTGGTCGCCACTAAATCCCCGGCAATTCGCTCCACCCCGGCGATAAATTCCCGGCCATCATCCGTTTGCAGGGCTGCCGCCCCCAGAACCAGCCCGTAAGCGGCAGCGGCGCCGATAGCCGGCGCGCCGCGCACGCTAAGGCGGCGAATAGCTTGGCACACGGTATTGTAATCACGGCATTTAATATACTCGATCTGATCAGGCAAGAGGGTCTGATCCAAAATTTCCAGGCAGCCGTCCGCCCAATGCATTGTCTCCCAAGTTTGCATCTGCCGGCATCAATCCCTTCCAATGGTACAACTAGAGCCCATTTATAGCATGACGTATAACTTTACCTAGTATTCGCGATTTTTCCAGGCAATCCTTTTCGGCGGCAATTTACGCAGCCGTTTATTGATTGCCTCTGTAGGATTAAATGTAGAGGATTAAATGTAGGATTAAAATTTACCTGGCCGGCAGGTAATTCATTTTTCCACATGAATAAATAGATGCATATAAATAAAAAGGGGGGGTTGTATTTTGTGCCGTAAGATTGTACCGGTAATGGTTTGCCTGGCTTTGCTATTTTTCTTGGCCACAGCGGCCCAGGCAAGCACGCAAGTCATTGTTGACGGCAAATCTCTGTCTTTTGATACACAGCCGGTGGTGGAAAACGGGAGAATGCTGGTACCGTTGCGCTCAATATTTGAAGCCCTTAATGCTAAAGTTAATTGGGATAACAACAGCCAAACAATTACCGCTACAAAAGATGATACTAATATTAAACTGATCATCGGCGGCCAGGCCTATAAAAATGATCAGGCGGTAACTTTAGACGTTCCGGCTAAATTAGTCAGTGGCAGGACTTTAGTTCCTTTGCGGTTTGTCTCCGAAGCGCTAGGCGCGCATGTAAACTGGGAGAACGGCGTAGTAACCATAACCTCGGCTGATGCACCTGCGATTACATCAACTGCCAATAGTACCGCCAGCACTGATTATAATGGTCAGTCTGCTTATCAATTGTATATTAAAGCAAAAAAAGATTTTCACAACGCCCAATCACTTTCCGTAGAGCAAAACATAAATATTGATCTAAATTTAGACGGGATGAAATTTCCAATAAGCATAAGGTATATTATAAAGCAGGTTAATCTTAGCCCAAATAACATCCAGATGACCACAGAAAGGACTATGCAGTGGTTGGGCGAAAACGAAAAGGCAAAAACTTATTATAAAGACGGCTATTATTACCTGGATAGACCACCCCAAAAGATAAAGATGGCCATCAGCCCGGAGGAATTTAGCGTGAAAACGCCAGCCTTGGGTAAACCACTAAAAAAGGGCAGACTACCCCCTTGTCCGAGAAAGCAAATTTTTAAGCCGAGTTTGCTAAAGGAAG
>JGI20166J26741_10648892_pt1 | contig 15436 bp, 10 predicted proteins | sample TergutCu122P5_FD_26741 | JGI IMG/M metagenome (IMG submission 26741)
TTGGATGATTACGGAATTGTTCGCGCATCCGGAAAGTTGGAATGCGACACAGACTAACTGTCCCCCCCTTGGGGGGGATCGAAACGCCGACGGCGTTTCGAGGGGGGGACAAGACAATGCAAATTGTCCCCCCACCGGCGCACAAAAAAGTGCCGCCGACTCCCCCCAAGGGGGGAGTAATTGCCCACGTTTAATCGTGCCGTCCGACCTGGCCGAACTGGTGGACATGATTTCTTCCGGCGACATTTCTGGTAAGATTGCCAAAGACATCTTTACGAAAATGCTGGACGGCGAATCGGGCACACCGAAAGCAATCGCCGAACGTCACGGCCTGAAACAGATGAACGATACCGGCGCGATCGAGACGGCCGTTGCGGACATCTTGGCCAAAAACGCCGATTCAGTCGAACAATACAAAGCGGGCAAAGTCGGCCTGCTTGGGTTCTTTGTCGGCGCAGTGATGAAGGCCACCGGCGGGCGGGCCAACCCCGCCACCGTGAACGAAATTCTAAAAAAGAAACTCGGGTAAAGGGATAAAAATGCCATATAAAATCATATCCGTATTGGGCGACAGCTTTACCCAGGGAGCGTTCGACGAAACCGGTCTGGGCTGGTTCGGACGGCTGTCGACGATGGTCGCGGCGCATAGCGCGGCGCACGGGGCGACAACATTTTGCGCGAACAACATGTCGATGGCCGGCGATCGGATATGCGACGCGTACCATCGCTTTGCGGCCGAGGCGTTAACCCGCGACATCGACGTCCTAATTATCGCGGTCGGCACGAACGATGTCGTCCGACGCGGCGGCCCCGATGCGCCGACCGACCTGTCGCCGGCATTGCGGGGCGAATACTGGAACTGGCTATTGGATATGGCCGCCAAAAACATTCCGACCGTATTGGTTCTGGATCTGCTACCCGTGATCGAAGAATCGGAAACGGATGCAAACGGCGTCTATGACTTTAACAAAGACATCGAAGCATACAATCATCAAATCGAACAAATCTGCGCCGACAAGGGGGTTCGTTTTATTCGTCGCGCCCAAAATTGGGCAGATCGTAACTTATCGGAATTGTACGTCGATTGGGGTCATCCCAACGGGCGCGGTCATCAGCTGATCGCGGACGAGGTTTTTGCAGAATTGGAAAAATTGAAACTGATTTAATGAAAACATTCTATATCAAAACCTTTGGGTGTCAGATGAACGTGTACGACGGGCAACGGATCGAATCCATGCTGCGCGGGCGGGGCATGCGCGAGACCGACGATGTCGCGACGGCCGATCTGATCATCCTGAACACTTGTGCCGTGCGGGAAAAGGCATCCAACAAGGTCTTTTCCGAATTGGGCCGCATCCGCGATTCGAAAAAACCGGCCGCCCTGTTCGGCATCGTCGGCTGTGTCGCGCGCGAAGAGGGTGCGAACGCGTTCAAACGGATTCCGGAATTGAACTTTGTCTTGGGCCCGCAAACGTATCATAAATTGCCCATGATTCTGGACAACCCGGACGCGCGGTTGCTGAATGTCGATTTGTCCGGATTGGAAAAGTTCGACGAATTGCCGGAAATGAATTATGCAATCAATGCTAACTGCTCCCCCCCTAGGGGGAGCCAGCGAGCGAAACGCGAGCTGGTGGGGGGACAAAACATGCGTAAGGTCCCCCCACCGGAAACGCTTTGCGTTTCCGACTCCTCCCAAGGGGGGAGTCGTTTACTCCCCAGAATTAATCCCCTTGCCTATATCCCGATTCAAGAGGGGTGCGATCATTGCTGTACCTATTGCATCGTGCCGTTCACCCGCGGACGCGAAATTTCGCGTCCGTTTGAAGATGTCATGAAGGACGTTCGACATGCGACCGGTGCCGGCTTGCCACCCGAAGCCGGGCGTTGCGGTGGCGCGATCGAGATTTGTTTTTTGGGTCAGAATGTGAACGGGTATAAGTTCCCCTCCTGTGGAGGGGTGGATTGCGGCGAAGCCGCAAGACGGGGTGGTCTTTCTATTCCCCAAATTTTAAAAGACCACCCCGGCCCCTTCGGGGCCACCCCTCCACAGGAGGGGAATTACACTCTTGCCGATCTGATCCGTGAAACCGCGAAAATCGATTCGGTGAAACGCATTCGGTTCACATCCAGCTATCCGACCGAAATGTCGGACGATCTGATCGCCCTATTCGGAACGGAACCAAAGCTGCTGCCCTTTCTAAACATGCCGATTCAAAGCGGATCGCCGTCCGTGCTGCGCCGCATGAACCGGCCGTATTCGTTGGACGAATATGTGGATATTGTCGCGCGGCTGCGGGCGGCGCGGCCCGACATTCAGATTTCGTCGGACTTTATCGTCGGATTCCCGGGGGAAACCGATTCGGATTTCGAACGGACGCTGGACATCATCCGCCGCGTCCGGTACATCAATTCCTATTCGTTCAAATATTCGCCCCGCCCGCACACCGCGGCCGCGACCATGCCGGATCAGATTCCGGAAAATATAAAAAAACGGCGGCTGAAAATTTTGGATGATTTATTGGTCGACATCAATCGCGAATTCAACGAATCATGCGTCGGAAAAACGATGCCATGCCTGATCGAGGGCGCGGATAAAACGGGCAAACACCTGATCGCCAGGACGCCGTATATGCAACAAGTGATTATCCCGAAAGACGAAAAACGAAAGACGAAAGACGATTCGTTTTTCGTTTCTCGTTTTTCGTTTCTCGTAAAAATCACCGACGCCAACAAATGTTCCCTGCGCGGGGAAATTTAATGGACTTTCAGGTCGTGCTGTTCCAGCTTTCTGCGGATATTGTCATTCACAAGGCAATCTTTCATCCCGCTGCAATCATAGCAACTGTTATCGATCCGCTTGCGACAACTGTCCGTATCGCCCAGCTTTGTCACCAAGAATAGCCGGCCATGCGCCGTGATCTGAAAAAAGTTTTTGTTCATTTCCGGCGTACAGCCCAGATTCATGTCTTCGGTCATCGTGTACCGGTATCCGTATTCCCGATCCGTCTGTTCCAGTTTTTGCATCAGCGGCTTTTTCAAATCCGTCGGCACCGACATATCGTTGTCCGCGCGGCCGTCGCTGATCAGCCAGCTGAACCACGGAATCACGTTCGATTCGCGGCAATACTTCAGAATGCTGGGCGCGCCGTCATCGCCCGCCGTATGTTTGGTCAGAACGCAATTCAGCGCGATCCGGCGATCGGCTGCGAATTTCCCGACCCATTCTTTGCCTTCGGGGCTTTCGATGATACGCCGAATGTTTTTATACCGGGCGTTTTCGACATTCACGCCGAACAGCCATGATTCCAATTCCCGATTTTCCACCGAATTCATTTTCAACATAATCGACGCGTTGTTTTCATACAGCATTTTCCATAATTTCCCCTGTTTGGCCATCAGCGTCGTACCGTTCGTTACAACGAACGGAATCATGTTCAGATCGTTGATGCCGCCGACCAACGCTTCGAAATCGGGTTCCAGCGTCGGCTCTCCCTTGCCATTGATCATGACCGTTTTCGTGCCGAATTCATTCCGCAACAGCCGCAACATTTTCAGTTTGGTCTCCAAACTGGTCGTCCGGTAATTGTCGTCGTCCTCTACCGAGCGCAACGTGTCGCCATTCCCGGTATACGGCGCATCCGTATAGCAATAGCGACAATGCAGATTGCACAGATTGCCATTGAATAGCCGCACATGCAGCAACGGGTTTTTCTTGGCCTCTTCTTCCGAAAAGTCCATGCCACGCAAATACGGCGGCATTTTCGAATCGCTGTGCGATGATCCGAAAGCCTTGTGGACGGAATGGATAAGATTTTCTAACATTTTAGTATCCTTGACAAATTGTTAACTGTGGCTATCATACCCCCCCCCAAATATTTGTCAAGTCATTTTTTAAGAAAAATAAAAAACGCGCGACCGCGCGTTGATAATTGCAGGTTAAATAAGGTGTTATATTAAAATACAACCTTTCCTTCGGCGCCGATTTCATAAAACCGGCCGATGCCGGTATTCAGCATGGCAACCCGAACCCCGAATCCGGCGCCATCCATCGGCAAATCGACATCCATGCGCAGCCCCGCCTGTTCCCCGTCGGTCATCAAAACGCCGTACGCGGAATAATCCGTCATAATCCCCATCATTTCCGTGGCATACCCGATGCGCGTGCCGGCGCCGATCGCGGCCGCCGATTCAAAGTCGTTCAAAACCCGCGTCGTCATGGCATTGGCGCGGGCGAACGGAACGACGTACAGCTCGCCCTCTTTCGGTGAACCCACATCATAAACGCGAACGCCGATATCCGTCGCGCCATAATAAATCGTGCCATTCGGATTATAAATCGCGCCGGACGTCCCGTTATAAATCGGCCCGGTCTCAAAGGACGCGAACCCGACGCCGGCCATGGCCCGGGCCGTGAACCATTTCCGATCGAACGCGGCGGTGACATTGCCGCCGTAAATCCGACCGCCGAAATCCTCTAATCCGTTTGTGGAAAAGCCGGCGGCGGTAACGGATGCGCCGAATCGAAAATCGCCGAATGGCAATTCCGCACCGATGCCGCCGTAATATAAAAACGTGTCGCGGCCGAATATGGCGGCGGCCGTGCCCGCCGCGCCGGCGGACGACGCGCCGCGCGACATCATCGCGTTCGACATCATCGCGCCGGTCATTGCCTTTACCGGCCGCATCAGGTTATTCGGGTTCAGCATGACGGAACGATTCATGATCGCGTCCAGCTGTGCCGCGGATCGCGCCCCGTCCAGACTTGCGATCAATCGCGCGGCGATGCCGCTGGTCCGGATCTGGTTGATAAAGGCGCCCTTTGGCCCGCCGATGATTTTCATATAATCGGTTTCGCGATTGATATTCAAAATCACGTTCGTGCCATCCATCGCGGTTTCGGCATAAAACAAATTCGGCGTGTCGGTGACGACGGTCAGCGTGCCGTCGCCGCTGACATTCTTTAACAAGACAATATTATTCGCATCCGGAACATTGTTTATATAAAACATAACTTTTCCCGACAATTGCACCGGAACGGACGCGCGATCGCCCAGATTGAAATTGATTCCGGAATCTTTCAATATCAATGCATCCGCGCCCCGGGCCAGATTGGCCAAATCCATAAAGTTCACATGTTTTGCGCCGTCCGCCATCACGAAAAAACGCGACGACGCGTCGTTTCGCGCGACGGCGACGGCATTCAGATCGGACGGTCCGCCGACAATCTGATTTAACGTCGCGTTCATCCCGATAGTAACAATGCCGGCGATTTCGCCGGCATTGACCAGATTCACCTGACACCCGGCGCAGACGGAAACGCCGCCGGAAACCACACCGTAATTTTTCAGGTTCAGGGAATTCGCGACCAACAGATTCCGATAAGCCAAAATCGCATTTTCATGAACGACGGAATCGGTGTAAAGGGTATGCGTTATGCCGGAATTAGAGTTGAAAAAATCCTCGGCCGACGCGGCGGCCATACAAAAAACCGCAACGATTGCGGCGACCGCCGCAACGCGAATCATCACGGGCATGGGACTCTCTCCTCTCGGCGAGGATTCTAGGAAAAGGTTCCCATATAATCAAGGAAAAAATAAAAATATTTATTCCGTGCCATTTACATCCATCAATATTCATACTCGGTGCCGAACGGAAACACGCCGTTGGCCCGATCCTGTGCCATCGCGGTGCCGCCGCCGTAAAGCGAATTGAATTGCTCGCCCAGGTTCGGGGCGTTGTTGCGCGTATCGTCGCGATTTTTCCAGAATTTCCAACGATCCGCATTAACGTTTATATTCTTGTCGAATCCGCGGGCGGCATTATAGAAATGGCTTAACTCGTAATAAACTTCCTCCGGTGTCGGACTGCGATTGGCTGTCTTTTCTTCGGTGTCCTTTGCTTGGTCGCGCAACTCTTTGTCTTCCAAAAACTGAACTTTGTCCTTGAATTGGGTTTCCCGGGCATTCAGCGCGGCCAGTAACAGCTCTTTGGTCGCAATCTCGTTATATCTCGCCTTGCCGTTATGCAATGCCGGATCGTTTCGATCGTTCAGGTCTTTAATTTCTACTTCCAAATTTTGCAACCGATCGCTCAGTATCTGTGCCTGATTATCAAGATTTATCCCGCCCGGCTGTTTTTCCGCCTTCAACCGCTCCAACTCGGATTCCAGCCCCTGCATCCCGAACAATCTGAATATTTCGTCCGGGGACATAAATTTCAAAGCATCGGCCGTCGCATCCTCTATCACCTTATCCGCGTTCTGCAGTGTTCCCGCCTCCCAGTCGTTGAACTTGGGGCCCAGTATCGCCTGCATTCTGTCCCTTTCCGACGCCTGCGGATCAAGCAACTTTGCATTTTCGTCTTCCGCATCTTTCAGTTCTTTTTCCGCGTCATCGATCTCGTGCCTGTCGTCGATTTGTTTCAAACGTCTTTTCCATCCGTCGATTTCTGCTTTCTTGGCCGGTTCGTCCAATTTTTGTATTTTTTTATCAACCTTGTTCAGCTGTGTGGAAAGTTTCGCGATGAGGGCCGTATTTGTTTCTTTGTTTAGCGCGGCGGCCAGCTTCTTCCTTTGCGCAACAAAGTCCTTTCTGTTTTTTTCAACCTCTTTTATTTTGCTTTCTAATTCTTTCTTTTCTTTACTCAGATCTTTTAACTTTTGTTTCGCCGTCCGGACGCGGTCGCCCGCGACGCGCTGGTCATCCAAAGCGGCCTGCTTTCGGGCATTGAATGCGTCGAATCTGGCACCGGCTTCGCGCTGATCTTTTACTTTGCTTATCAGTTTTTCCAGTTCGCCTTTTTTTGCTATCTTATCGGCCCGGTCTTTGTTCCATTGCTCGTAACTCTGATCCAGGTCTGGATTGGCGGCTTTGTAATTGTTCAAATCGTCTTCGGCGGCCTTGCGTTCTCCCGCAATGCGCGTCAACTCTGCCCTGGCTTCGTCCAGCGTTTTGAAATCGATGGAATCGCGGCCAAGTTTTTTGATAATGTATTTCAGACGGTCTTTGTCTTCCTTGCTGCCGTGCTGCGGCAATTTTCCGATCATCGATTGGATTCTGTTTCGAACATAAACCAAACCTATGTATCCGCCCTGTAGCCCCAGATTAAGAAGACTGGTCAGGCCGTTGCAAATCAGCGCGATATCCTTGTTCTTCATGAACGTCGCGTCTTTGAACATGTCCAGCTTGTTCTTTTTGAATTCGTCAAAATGCGCGGAATCAAACGGGTCGTACATCAGAACGGCCAGCGTTTCCAACGCGACCCGCGCCTCGCCTGGCTTGATATATCCGGTCGGCCCGGCGGCCTTGATGATCTCGGTCGCGATCGCCGCGTTCTGCGCCCCGTTGCGCAACGCCCCCGCAAAGGCTTTCTTCATCGGCCCCTTGATCTTGTCCAAGACTTTGCATAACGCCTCGAACCCGTCCGCGGAACCCGGAGACAAATCGGCAAGACGCGTCTTGATCTTTTCCCGCTTGTCCAGAATATCGGACAGGCCCTTGACCGGCGTGCATTCTTCTTTCAGAATCGCCTCGACCAGACCCTGGGCCAGCGGCTCCATGTAGATATGCCCCTCGGCCTTTTTCCACATTTTCCGAATATGCTCGTCCATAAAATCGTCGTATTTTTTCTGCGCGCCCTGCAAAAAGGTCAGCTTGTCTTTCGGAACTTCGGCCAGTTTGTTTTTGCCTTCGTCATAGTTGGCCGCGCCGATGGCGGAATCAAATATCTTTGTGATATTCGTGCCGCCCGCATTCATGAACGACGTATAGAACGCGGATTTTTTGTCCGCCTTCTTCGGATCATAAAACGCTTTTAAAATATCTTTGTAAACGCCCTCCTTGAAAAGGAGCAACTGATCAGGGTCTATCTCCTCATTTTCCGGATCAAGCGCGATCTGCAGGTTGGTAATCTCACCGCCCCCCACACCCAGCGCATCGTCTTTTGTCAGTTCATTCTTTATCGCACCAAATCCGATTGGCGCCGTGCTGTACGGGGTCGGATGCAACCATTGTGATAAATTGACAAGAAAGTCGCCGATTTTTTTCGGTATTTTTTTTGTCGGATCGTAATTTCCGGACTGAAGCCCGCTGATAAATTCGCCCAGCGTTGGATTGTCCGTAAATACCGCCCCGCCAAACTCCCGCGGGGCGACCAGAGACGCCCGAAGCGGCGCCGCCGCTTCGCTTGCCAAAATATCCCCGACTTTTTTCAATGTCTTTTTTAGGGTGTCATAATTCGGCGCGCTGAACGCCTTGAATCCGCGTTCCGCTTTGAAAAATTGTGCCAGTTTCGACGGATCGTCCGGCGGAAAGATAAGACCATCCTGTTCAAGTTCCTGATCATTGATCCCACGCAATCCGTCGCGAACCCACCGATAGAATTTTTTCCAGTCTTCGATGTCCATGGCGGCGATTTTCGCCGGATCGGGTGCGGTTTTCAATTCACCCTGACGCACCACAAGGTTGCCGTCTTTATCATAGATGTCGGTTTTCGCGCGCCAATTTTTCATGTTCGGCGTTCGCCGATCCTGCGGGAACCACAGGTCTGTCACCACGCCCGTGCTGATTTTGTCGCCGTTCGCATCCAGTCTGTAAATCTTGTTGCCGATGTCGGCCAAAAAATTTCCGGCCGCGTCGAACTGGGCGGTCAGCACGTTGCCTTTTGCGTCGATAATCCTATTTGTCGCCGCGTCGATTTTATATAATTTGTTATTGAATTCGCGCAAACGGTTCCCGGCGTCATCGACAAGATTTCCTTTTGAATCGATTCTGTAAAGCTTTCCGTCGTCGGCGAATTCTTTAAAAACATTCCCGGTTGCGTCAATATAGTTCCCGGCCGCATCAATCGTATAATCAACGCCTTCGACGGTTTTGACTAAATTATCGCCTGCATCGACTTTATTGCCGTCACGATCAAACCGAATCCAAACGCCGTTTTCCGCGCGGGTTCCGAAAGGGGCGCGTCCTTTTTGCAGGGGCAAACCGCCGACGCTCTGAATTTTCAACGCGCCATCCGGCCCCATAAAACTAGAAGATGTCAGATATTCGTATCCGTATACGGCCTGACCGGCGCGCTTTCCCTTCAATTTGTCCCACTGGGCGACTTGATTGGCCGTCATCTGGGACAGATGATACGATACGAAAAAATCCCATAAAAATTTATCAAGTGCCGCGGCCATCGATCTTCCTATTTCATCTGGGTTCGGGGGTTGTATGCTTTCGTCCCCGTCGTTCCCCTCCTGTGGAGGGGTGGATTTTTTGTGAGCAAAGCGAACAAAAAAGACGGGGTAGTCTTTTATCGTTTCGAATGCTAACGATTTATCTTATTCCTACTGCTTTAACAGACCACCCCGGCTCGCCTTCGCTCGCCACCCCTCCACAGGAGGGGAACCCGCTATTTCATTTGTGTCCGCGGGTTGTATGCTTTCGTCCCGTTGCGGATTTCAAAGTGCAGTTGCGGACTGTCGACCTTGCCCGTCTGGCCCACGGTGCCGATCTTGTCCCCGACGGAAACCGGCGTGCCGCGTTTGACATTCATCGTGTCCATGTGCGCGTAAACCGTCATCCATCCGCCCGTGTGTTGGATGATCACCAGGTTGCCCATGCCCTTTAATTCGTTCCCCGCATATGCCACGACGCCGTTTTCCGCCGCGCGAACCGGCGTGCCGATCGGCGCACTGATGTTTATTCCATCATTATACAATCCGTTTTTCTTGGCCCCGAAATCGGAAACGATCTTGCCGGAAACGGGCCAGCTGAACTTGGTCGACGCGCGGCCCGTCACCCGGGGCAGCTTGTCCACATTGCCGCCGGAGACGCTGGGCGTGACCGTGATATTCGGCGCCGGATGACGCGCGGCGTTCGATGCGCCGGCCGCCGCCGTTTGGGGAGTGGTGACGTTAGTCGGCGGCTTGCCACCCGTAGCCTCGGCGGAGGGTGGCACGGCCCCGTACATCGGCGCCGGCGTCACCGGGGCTGCCGACGCGACGTCTTTTGGCGACGGCTTGATAATGGACACGGTTGTGACGGGCGGCAACGTGGGTTGAGCGTTATCTGTGCTCTGCGCGGTGCTTTGCGCCGCGCCAATCGTCGCGGGCAGCTTTAATTTCTGACCGACGACCAGGGTATACGGTTCGCGCAATTCGTTTGTTTGCGCCAAAGAATTCAAATCGACGGAATGCGCGCGCGATATGGAATACAGCGTGTCGCCGACCGCCACGACATGATACCGCGCATCGGGCAGTTTCAGTTTCTGACCGGCCCGCAGCGCGTACGGCGCGGTCAGATTGTTTTCGGAAATCAAATCGCGCAGCGGCACATCGTACCGCTCTGAAATCGCGAACAGCGTGTCGCCCGCTTGAACGGCGACCGTGCCGTTTTCGGGGGGCACGACCTGAACGACCCGATCCGCCGTGGCGACGCGCGCCGGCACCAATAACACATCGTCCGGCGAATGATCATCCAAAACCCCGTACAGGTTCGGCGCAACATCGGCCGGCGGCGGCGCAGGAGTTATCACTGGTGTTGGCGCGGGCGTGACGACGGGTGCGGGATGCGGCAAAACGACCGGTTGAGGTACTGTGGCCGCGATATCTTTGGGCGACGGCTTGATAACGGATACCGTTGTCACCGGCGCGATCGGTGCCTCTGCAGGCGCGGTGCCGTATAGATTGCTCATGCTGCCGTATTGCGTTGCCGACTCGTCCCCATACAGCGCCGTCCCGTCGGATACGGACGTCGCCGGCGCGGCCGTTGACATCGGGGCGGATGCCGCCGTGGCGGACGTTATGGCATGATCGTCGCCGAATGCACCGACGATCTTTGGCTGCAAATCGCAAGACCATAGGAACACGGCACACGGCACAAGAAACCAGATAGACTTTCTCATAATGGATAATTATACCATAAACTCGAACAAAAAAATAGCGCCGCGCGGACGCGCGACGCTATTTTTATTTCTTTATTTCCCGTCCCTTGTTCCTGTTCCTTGTTCCTTTCTCATAAACACCACCCCGCTGAAATACAGGGCGATCAACGGCACGGCCAGCATGGTTTGCGACAACACGTCCGGCGGCACGAAAAACGCCGAAAAGATAAACGCGCCGACCACGACATACCGCCACGCGCGCATCGCAGATTTCCGCGACAAGATTCCGATGCGGTTCAGCAAAACCATAACCAGCGGCAATTGGAACGCCAATCCGAACGTCCGCAACAGGTCGATGATAAACGACAGGTAATTCGTGACCGATGGGAAAAACGCCGTCGGCACCGGCGCGTGTTGGTTCAGATTGATAAAGAATTTGAACACCATCGGGAACAAAACGTAATACGCGAACGCGGCGCCCGCCAAAAACAGCGCCGGCGATAGGATCAGGACGGGCCCGATGAACCGGCGTTCGCGCGGTTTCAGTCCCGGCGCGGCATACGCCCATGCCTGAAACAGCAAAAACGGCAGCGTGGTAAAGATCGCGAACAAGGTCGCCAACGCGAATTGCACGAACAGCCCGTCGGTCAGATTCGTATAGATCATCTGCCCGCCGTCGCCCGCCCATGCCGCCATCAATGGCGCGGTCATGAATGCCTGCAACTGGGGCGCGATGTATAATCCGATGCCGAACATGACCACCAGGAACAACAGGACCCAGATAATGCGCCGCCGCAGTTCCATGAAATGTTGGATCAATGTCATCTTTTGCTGCGGGCGTATCATTTGCGTGCTCTGTTATCTGTTATCTGTGCTCTTGTCCGCTTTCGCTTCGCCTTTGGCGAAGCGAAAGCGGACATTGCGTCGTCCATCACTTGTTGGGTCATTTTCGTGATCGGTTCCTCGATATCGGCCTGATCCTTGATTTCGTTCACTCCGTCGGATATTTTCCATATCAGATTGCGAAAGAATTTCACGACCCGGGCCAGCCACCGCGCGACGTCGGGCCAATCGCGCGCCGGTATGACCAGAATCGCCACGATCAGAATCACCAAAAATTCATCGCCCGATATGCCGAACATTTTATGACCGCCGTTTATTCATTGGCGCCGCAACGACGCTGTTTTTTGGATAAAAATTTTTTGATGAATTTTTTCATCTTGTTTCGTTTTCGGATTGACCGGAATATTCAGAATCACCTGGGGATTCAGCCGCATAAACCCGTCGCCCATCTGAAAATGCACATGCGCGCCGGTCGTGCTGGCACCGGTGTTTCCGCTAAGTCCTATGACGTCGTCCGGGGTAACGGCATCGCCGACATTGACGTTCATTTTTTTCAAATGGCAATAGGTGCTGGTGATATTATGCCCGTGCGAGATGACGACGGTATTCCCGCTTTCGTACATATGATAAGCGTAAATGACCGTGCCGGCGCCGATCGGATGAACGACCGTGCCCGCCGGTGCGTCGATATCGATGGCGTTGTGAACCGACGATCTTTCATCCTTTTGACCTTTGTTATACGTGCGTTTTGTTCCGAACTGGGTCGTCAGCGCGAATTTTTTCAGATTTTCCGGATACGCCAGATTGACGAAATAGACCGCATCGTCGGACGCCGCGGCGCGCCGCGCCGCGGCCAGTTCCGCATTTTCCTGATTTATTCTTTTCTTAACAGACGGCGGATACGGCGGCACATTGATGCGCTGTTTTTGTATGGTTATATAGTCATGCTTTTTGATATTGTATGAAAAAGTTTCTTTCTTGGCCGGATTGCCGTTTTTTACAAATTCAAGTTTCAATGGGGATACCGCATCGCGGTCAATGCCCACAACAAATATGCCGCCGGACGAAACTTTTTTGCCATCATCGGACAGATTGTAAACCGCATCGTATTCCCCGACCGATCCGAACACCATCCCGCCCTGTTCCGCCACGCCGCAAAGTTTTTTCGCGTTTTTTTCGATTCCGGAAATCGTTGGTTCCGGCATCAACGCAATCGGCGACGGGGTGCCGTAAACCTGCGACGTATCCGTTTCCGCCGCATTGGAACTTTTTATCATATTATCGGCCAGTGTAACCACGGCCACCGCCAGGATCAACAGCATCGCGCTGTTTTTCAAAATCCATAAAATGCTATTGTTTTTTTTCATATCGTTATTCGTAATATGAATCGCCGCCGCTGGTCGATGCGGTTTTATGCCGCTGGATCTGGAAATAGTTTTTCCCGAAATCGGTTTTCGGAACCAGGTTGGAAAAAGACACGTCCGTTTTCGCCCCCGTGGCGTCCGTCACCGTCCAGGCGCGCAATTTCACCGGGTCTTTGTCAAACACCACGACCATATTGCCCAGACCGTCGTTGTCTTTCAGATGCATTTTCAACGAAAACGTATCGTCCGCCGCGGTCGTGTCCGACACCATGATATCCGCGGTGCGCAGGTTGATGTTCTTACGCACCAGGATGCCCGCCGGCGTTGATGTCAGCGGCACCGTCGTGATCTGATCCAACGACTTGTCATAAAAATATAAATCCTTGCCATCCGAAATCAGCTGCACCGGCGCACCTTTGTAATCCAGCCGAACGCGCCCGGGGCGCAGCATGGAAAACGTCCCGCTGTCTTTTTTTCCGTTCGCCGTCTGCACGAAATCGCCCGAGAGTCCCGTGATGGCGTTCAGATACGTTTCCGCTTTTTGTACCAGCGCAGTATCGACAGTCGCATGCGCGACTGTCGATAAGAGCACAGAGCACAGAGCACAGAGCACAGATGCTTTGATTGTTTTTAATTTCATGGTAAATCCTTTTTTTTATCTATTATCTATTAACTATGCTCTATGCTCTATGCTCTGCGATATGAATTTGCGCTTTGCGCAAATTCATATCGCAACGTCTTCCACGACGAACTGTGCGGACACGCGGCCGTTGTATTCGTTTTCTTTCAGTTTGCCGCACATCTTTATTTTACGCCCAATATTGGCCTCGTCCAACAAAAATTTTCCAACCGGCGTCGATGCCATATTGAATCCGACAAACGCCAGATTGCCATTCGACGTGCGCACCGACCCGCGCAGATGCCCGGTTCCCATGATCGTGGCATAGGCCAATTCGCCGCCGTTCAATAGTAACGTCGGTTCCGGGTTCCCCTGACCGAACGGGGCCAATGCCGCCATTTCCCGCACCATTTTCAAATTGGCGCCGCCCGCGTCGATCTCCGCATCGATCGCGATTTCCATCCGCGGCGCCGTCCCCTCCATCTGATCGATGACGGCCGATTCCAGAAATGCCGCGAATTCATCCTGTTTCGCGACATCCAATGAAAAGCCCGCCGCCGCCGCATGCCCGCCGCCCTCGGTCAATACCCCGGCGGATAACGCGTCGTGAATGATGCGCCCCAGATCGACCATAGATGTCGACCGGCCGGATCCGTTGATCAGAACGTCGGATTTCGTCGCGACGCATGTCGGCATATTGAATCGGTCTTTTAGACGTCCCGCGATGATGCCCATCACGCCGCCATGCCAATTTTCGCCGACGATGAACAGACACCGCCGCCCCGCGCGTTGCGCGGCACCCGCCAGTTCCAGCGCGCGGATCAAAATCGCCTGTTCGATATCCTTTCTTTCCTTGTTCATATCATTCAACTGCGCGGCCAAAAATCCGGCGGTGCCCGCATTGTCGGTCAATAACAATTCCAACGCCGGATTCGCGGAATCCAGCCGTCCGCACGCGTTCAGCCGCGGCCCGATCACGAACCCCGCGACATACACGTTCGCCGACTTGGCGCCCGCAACGGACATCAGCGTGCGCAGGCCCAGATTCTGACGCCGATCCAGAACTTTCAGTCCCGTCGATACGAACGCACGGTTCAGGCCGATCAACGGCATGGTATCGCAGACGGTGCCCAGCGTGACCATATCCAGATAATCGATGATTTTCGGTTCGGTCCTATCGCTGGTAAAAAAGCCGCGATCCCGCAACGCGCGGTTCAGCGCGACCAGAAACAAATACGCGACCCCGACCCCGGCCAGATAGGTCAGCCCCGACGTATCGTCCGCCCGTTTCGGATTGACCACGGCATCCGCCGCCGGCAACGCGGCATCCGGACTATGATGGTCGGTAATAATAACGGCCATGCCCAATTCTTTGGCGCGCGCGACCTCGCGCGCCCCGCTGATCCCGCAATCGACGGTAATCAGGACGGATGCCCCCGCGGCCGCGAATTCTTCGATCGATTCGGTATTCAGACCGTATCCCTCGGGGCCGCGGGACGGCAAATGCCACATCGGATCGGCGCCGACGCCGCGCAGGTATTTGACCAGAATCGCGGTCGATGTCACGCCGTCGACGTCGTAATCGCCGAATATCGCGATTTTTTTATTTTGCATGATGGCGTCGGCCATGATGGCGACGGCCCGATCCATGTCGGTCAAGACAAACGGATCCGGCATCTGCTCTTTGATGCTGGGGGTTAAAAACAGGCGAATGTCTTCGGGGTCGGTTATCCCGCGCGAT
>JGI20166J26741_10650003_pt1 | contig 15432 bp, 14 predicted proteins | sample TergutCu122P5_FD_26741 | JGI IMG/M metagenome (IMG submission 26741)
TTTTTAATGAAATCTTGAAAGAAGGGGCTGTGAACCCTTCAAATGGCCGGCATTTTAGCGACGGTGGGTATTTAAATAGCCGGCAGCGAAAGTGTTAATTTATCACATTCTTTCAAGTTCTTTTGGTTCCTTTTTTTAAATCAATGTATATAGGGTTGTATGTTTTGTATACTTTTGTTTAATTTTTTGAATTATGTATTTTTATTGTTATATTTATGTATTCTTATTGTTACGTATGTTCTGTTCTGTATATTCTGTTTTCATTGTGCCAACTGGCACTCTTCGGCTATCCTGACGGAGGTTTTTCTGTGCTTTTTCCTCAGTTGTAAGGCAAATGCCAGGGTATAACTTGCAAAGATGGGGCACGGCCTGCACTCTTCCCAATTAGGTGATAATTTTTATGCAGTTAGTTCATCATAATCTTAGATCGACCACTCTGGATTCGAATCCCAGAAAGCCTTCCAACCAAAGTTGTTAATTGTGTTGTTCTGTGTACTGTTTGTGTGTAAATGTGTACTGTACTACTGCCACCAGGTGTCAACCAAATTGCAGTTAACAAATATATATCAATTTGTCTCCAAGGCTGCATATCAATTATACAACGCAGCAAGGGGATCTTGGTGTGTGCAATATTTAAACAAATGCCAATATATTCAAAATGCATTTGCAGAACAAGTGACATTATGAAGAGCAGTATGTATGCAGGTTAGCAGATGGATGGCTAAAAATCTATACTGATCCAGTGTTGCACAGAACACCAGAACTGAAGTTATGAATTTACTGTCAGATGGTTTTATACGTTCTGACAACAGTAACATTACACAGTGAAATATCAAAACATTTTTTCCAATTGAAATTATCCTGAAAATGAGGAATCTGTTCATGAAAACACACCCAAAAACAATGCATGTGTAGAAATTGGCAAGTGGTGACAACTGGAAAAGTTGGACCCCGGTAAAGAAAGACAGTTCAATAATCATTACATATGTGTTCTTGTAGCACACCACAAACTCGCATCTTCTGATCTGTATTCAACCATGGTGAGGTACAGTACTGTATGAGTTTCTTGTCATCAGAAAGAAATTAATGGTAAATGTATTTGTAAACGTCAATGCCTGTGTCACAATTCATCTTTATGCAGCTAAACTACATGTTGTACAAAAAATTGCATGAAACCAAGTTCGCAAGCAGAAAGACAGCAACCAAAATATGCTGATAACGGAACACTTCAGGACTCTCAATTATGATATGTAACCCATTAATCACAACCACTTCACATAATTCAGAGATGTGGAATTAAATATAGAAGCTTCTAGATGTAGACAATTTGACATTAATCAAAATTTAAAATCTAGAATAAAAATGGCATTGCTGCAAACTCACATATCAATGTCATTAAGATCAATTCTACATTCTTCCAACGACACTCAATGTTAAATACTGATAAACGAAACAATGTTGCAGTTTTAAGTTATGCTGGAGAGATTTCATCATGTCTGTGTTGTAAAATTATTTTTCTTTTCTACAGATTATTCAAGTATGCTCCTGGCCTTCAATGCTGAACAAAGGAAAACTTATCTTTAGGAAAAAGGATACGGATTACAAAACATCTTCTTCAAATCCACCTTCTCTTTGCAATATGGGCACGTCTGTTTCTTACCCACAATGCACCATCCTCGAATACAAAATTCATGAAATCTGATAACAGCATTAAGAAAATTATGCATGGCAATTACAATGCACTACATTCTAATACATCAAATAGAATTAAGTGACTCAAGATTGTAATACAGGGCATTTCACAATTCCCACTGGCCCAGACCAAGATCCATCCATCACCCTTTTCCACTCCCACCACTCTGACTGCCCACATTCCTTGCAGCCCACTACATATCCTTCTGCAGATTGCTTTATCTACCTGGAATCAACCCCTTCAATCCTGAAGACAGAGACACCATGTTCCTCTGACATATCAGGGTCAATGTAAAAACCTACATGACATCACAATCTAGAACCCCACCATCTGAATAATACCCTCTGTAAAAGGAATCTCCCCCCCCCGTTTACACCAATAAACCACCTACATTAAGGATACACATGGTTACAAGACAGCTTATATGTATTCTCCAAGACTCCTTCTTCATTCTCTTGCACTAGCAGTTTGTTACCACATACAGCACACACTCCGGAGTCAAGGTGCCGTGTGGGCATGCCTTGATCTGTGTAGTACTGCACAAATAACACAATTCATAAATGAAATACAATTGCTTCTAAGGAACTACATGTATGGAAATGTAATATGTAACACTAATCACAATAATATAAAATATATGAGGTAACTTCAAAAAGCAATAATATATACACAGGATGGACAAAATAATGGAAACACTTGTGAGAGACACACATTTCTTTATTAATATTGAGTTGGGCCTCAATTTGCCTGTAATAGAGCTTGGAGCCTTTTTAGAACAGACTCATGGAAGTTCTGAATAATCTCTAGTGGATTACTGTACCACCCTTCGTGAAGAATATCTTCTCGTTGCTTGAGAGATGATGGAGGAGAGAATCAGCTTCTCACCCCACTCTCTAACACTAACCACAGTGGTTGATGATATTTAAGTCTGGCAGTTCTGCTGGCAGTAATTCGACCATTTGAAGTAATTTTAGGACCAGAAGAATACCAAGATATTGCTGCCCAAATCATCACAGATTCACCTCCATGTTTCACAGTTGGAACCAGGCATTCAGGATTAAAGGCTGCCTTGGGTGTTCTCCAAACATAAACCCGCCCTGACGTTGGAAACAATGTGAAGGATGACTCATCTGATCATATTATGTACTCGTATTTCCAGTCATCAAACATCCAGATTTTATGATCACCTTGTAGCACTGTTTTCAGTAATCAGAGGTTTAGCAATTCCAGCTCTAACATGGATGTTGGATTTGTGAAGCTCTCTTCGGACTGTTTTTGTGGAAATGGGTCTTAAAGATGATTTTTGAGTTCTGCTGTCACCTTTACTGCAATAGTTATATTATTTTTAGGCACAATTCTCTTTAATGTGTGGTGATCCCTTTCACTTAGTTTTGATTTTCAGCCACTATTCCACTTAACTGATGATGTCTTTCCATGATTTGTGTATGCTGTCATAATCTTGGAAACTTCTGCTCTGGATACATCTAATAAAGTGGCCAATTTGGTTACAGAAGCTCCAGCTAAACGCGCACCAACAATCTGCCCTCCTCGAAAATCTGGCAAGTCTCCCATTTTGCAGTACTTGCACACAAACTGTTATTAAACACCATCTGTAATGCACTGACACTGGCACTACACAGCATAAACAAATGAAAGAACAATGGAAAACATAACTGATGTTCTTTTGGTGCATCCAACACAAACAGTTTTATTCCTATATTGTCTAGTGTTTTCATTATTTTGTCCACCCCCTGTAAGCAAATATAGCAACAACGATACAAGTATTTTCCTGCATATCTTATCATAATTGTCTTAGATTACGAGAATTGTTCAGCAGCTTTTCAAATAATGGGCACAATAGGGTCCAGATGAGGGCACAGTTTGTGTAAGGCTCTATGATGGGGATATGGACTACTGCATGCAGCAGGTTAACATCAATTTTGCCAGTGACTGGGAAGTGTTTAATCAAAATGCTGCATACATTTTGCATAGTGTAGGGCAAACAAGTGGTGTCCAAGTCCAGGATGTGTGAATGGCATGACGGACTCAAGATTGTTTATGGATCACTAGAAGCTGACCCAAACAGCTTTAATGAATGGGACAACATGAGGGAGGTCTTGGAGGATGTGTTCTCTGAAGATGATCAAACAGAAAGCTGGAACTTCAGTCTTCAGTTAACAACCTCCTAAGACACCATAACATTAATATGATGCAGGGCACTGAATCAGACATATCAGGATCAGTAATGGCCCCTCAAAGAATAGAAATAATCTGCCATTTTTATGAATTATTGTCACAAGTAATATGAAAAGTATAGCAGATTCAACCTATACAGCAAAAGATTTGTAACAAATGATTTCTTTCAATGCCCAAACAAGGCACACATTTCCATTTTACTCCTTTTCTTATGAATAATATGTATCAACAAAGGTGCAACAATATCTTGTTTGTTTCCATAATTCTCCACTCCACTTCTTTCAACACCAGAAGAAAGGAAACCAATAAGCATGCAGTTATTCATAAGGCAGGAGTGCACACAACCTGGGTGTCAAGTTGATGTGGCTACTAAATTTTGTACAGTGAAGTGTTGACATTTGTTCCTCAAGTATGAAACTTAGCTTAATTTCACTCTTCTGGTTCCTCCAATTATGAGGTGCCTCCTAGATTTCTGGAAAATTTCTGCAAACCTGTCATACAGCACAGAAGTTTCACAGCCACAGGCTGACAGAATGAATATTTACATGGTTCAAAATGTTGTCACATTTATCACTGCTTCCTCATTGCAACTGCAAATTTTGACAAACATAGTGCTGGCTGTAATACTGACACTCTTTTACATTCAGACATGCAAGACAGTATCCTAAGCCGATCACTGTCATACGCCTGAAACAAATTTGACAAATACACAGTAATACAAAAATTAATATTGGAAAATTATGGAGCGAGAGAGTGAAATAATAAAATATTTCCTTCTCAATATTGGAGTGAAGAACTGTATGCTTTTAAAATAAAAGCAAGATGTATTCACATGAAATGTGTGTCATACATCCTTGGAGTATACAGACTAAATTGCTAGTCTGTTTGAATAATTTTCATTTCACTCACACACAGTCATAAACAAAAATTAACAAACATGATACACTTACCCCAATATGTGATGCCATTTTGTCAGCACATATTTCTGCTATATCTCGGCCCAAAACTCCGTAGTATAGGCCATAAAATAGGAAGAGCAATCCAACATCCATCCAAATATGTGGTTTGGCATCAAATACTACATTCAGCCCAAAAAATGTAGCCATCATGATGATATATCCTATCAAGCCCAGAGCATAACTTGCTTTGTAGATAAAGTAAAACCACTTGTAGACCAATCTGAGAGGAGACAAAAGTTAATCACTTCGTTCTATAATGATGCATCGTTTCCTACTTTTTAAATATTGAAAGTTCATTTGTAAGAACAAAAGGCTGTTGCTATTATAAAAAATATTAACAAACCTGGGGGTTGTACCTTCAATTGGTTTCTGAATGGCTTTCCTCACTACTAGACTAGTTATGCAGGAAAACAGTAGCCAAAAAAATAAGAAACGCCACCACTGATTCTTCAGGCACAATAGTAACGGAATAATCCACATACCAATAAGGGTAGAAAACTGGAAAGAAATAGGGACCAACAACAATATGAATAATACAGTGCAGTGCCTATTTAATATTTCTTGATTTATAAAGTGTCTTACTGTTAAACTTCTTTCACCACTCACTGTGGTGACCATGGAGATAGTCTTCATGTATTATATTCAGGATGTTCTAAGTTCAAATGTGCAACAAGAGAATGGCTATGCTAACGAGAATTTTATATTTCTCCTATGTTGTCCAAGGCAAGTGCTGGAATAGTAACTTAAACTAGGTCATGATCACTTTCTTCAAAATCCTTTTCAATTCATTAGGCGCTAATTACCTTATCACTGAAACCTATATAATTTTAACACGTAAAAGCACCATTCAATAAATCATAAACAAAGTAAACAAACATCTGTAGTTCTTGATCAATAATCACAGTGTGAAGTTCCACTCACGTAAGTATTCAAACCCAGTGTCTCCCATCAACTACTAAACAGAATGTCCTTATAATAAGGACAGAAGTTTCACAGTCCTCCAGTTTCAGCTATATCTAACAAAGTAACTCAATATACAAAGTTAATATCAGTTTAAACATGAATTCCACTATATTTATAGTTGTGTTTACACTGTTATTAACTTTGTATACCGAGTCACTGAATAACACAACATGATGCCACATGTCAAAACTAACAAAATAATAAAAAACCAATTCCAGAATTAAGGTGCATCATACGATGCTGACTTTTCACATTTCCATGTACAGAGAGATTAATTCCTTTTTGTAAAATTTCCAAGTGGTTAAACTATCGTTTCCAAAATAGGCAACAGAATACGATGATCTCATCACTATTTTAATATCTTACCCTGGAACAAAGTCTTCATTCAGAGAGCTTTACACACATACACACACACACGCACACAACAAACCAAACATAAAGCATAATCAGTCAAAAGGCATCAAGCCTCAGGTGAGGCATACTCAGTCAAATAGGAACATGTAGTGTCCAACAATAAGGCAGATTCAATAACTAAGGTTTCCTAGCCTGTCATGTTTGTGTTAATTACGCATTTTATTTTTTGGTAGGAGGCAGAACTTGTAATACACGTTACATGCAACAGATGGCACACAGGACAATAATTCAGTCAGATGATATTCATATATTCACTGTGCAATGTTAAGGACACTGTAACCTTACTCCCTTGACAAAGTTTGTAGTATAATTCAGTTTTAATGGACAAAACATGCATCCACCATCCAAAATTCACTGCTAGTTGATGACAGTGCATGGTGATGATACGAGAGTGCGGCATGTCACAAATAGGTGCAAAAAGTTCAAAAATGGTTGTACATCCATCACGATAATCACGTCAGTGAGTTCAGAACAACGACGATGGATGTGAATGTATTACAAGTGGAGAAAATGATTGTGGAAAACTGACTAGTCACAATTCAAGATTAATCTGCTACACTGGAGTTACCTTCAGAACTGTACACAACATGGTTGTGAATACAAGAGGCCAACTTCTACTTTGATGGAATTTTTAAAAGTCATGCCACAACTGGGAAAATGCATTAACGTGTTTGAGGGTTATTTTGAAAAAGAATGGCACACCAGTGAAATAAAGTAACTAGAGTTAACACTGTAATGACTTCTCATTTAATCTTTATGACTTGGGGAACCTTATTTATTGAAATCCTTTGTATCCTGTATTAAAGACATGCAATTTACAAGTGCCCAATAAATAAGTGTAGCATATACAAATTCTTCAATACAGTGAACAGCATTACAAATTGACAAAAACTGCAATTTTATAATCACAGAAAGTCTACAGAATTTTAGTATTCAACAGCCAGTGTTCAACAAGAGTTTTGTGGTCATACATGGTACATATTCATGTGGCCATAAAATAACTTCAAAACTAGACAACTGACAGAGTATAGTATGTTGCACTGATATGACACTTATGCAAGGTGAAAACAGATCCATTCAATACAAGATATTGAATTCTTTTCATACATCTTTAGGAAAAGAACTTCTCTCATGTTACAATCTTATCAAATTGGAAACATTACGTTACTTACCTGAAATACAGCATACACAACAAACCAGCACAGAATACATGCTGTTCATATATTATGATACAATGTTCATTCATGTAGTGTCTACAGACTTGCACATGTTACGCCTGTTTGGCAGTGGATCATAACATAATTTCCTCTTACATGCCACAGTAACACTGGAGTAAGGTCACTAACCTGACTGCTAGGTCGACAACTATACAACTCAGTATCACCATAACTTCAAATCCCTTATAAATTCCACCAAGCACAGAGGTGATAAATTTGAAGAGGAACAGCCCTGTTTACTGTCTCAGAAATCAACACCAGCAAAATCTCTCTCTCGAAGATTGGTAATATCACCACCTCTTACAGTGTGACAGTGACGGACAAAGGAGTTTGAACTCTTCTGGGAAGTTACGCTGTGTCAACTGTTAAATAAATGCTGATGTTTTGGAGAATCAACCTGCCTCCATCTGCTGGGACCAGCAGCAGAAAAGGAGTGGAAAGCTAAACATGAAGATGTAGGCAGGACAACCCTCTGCAACAACAATAACTATTTCCCAGTTCACACAATGTAACATCCCAGAAGACTTGAATCTTCATCAAACCTGCCATAAAACCTTAAATCTTGCACAGTAACAGACAAGCTACAGTGCTCATAATAACATATGCATGTGTTTGTACATTACTGTAAAGGTTGAGTTCCTTATTTACACACCATGTAAGACCTGTAATGCCTCTTCTTCCACTCGACTAGAACAATTTGAGCTACGACCAATGTGATAAGAAGAATAAGAACCATCTCTGCGTGCATAGATTCATGTCCCTTATGTTGCTCATGGAGCTTCATGTGTTCCTGCCTGTAAGTAAGAAAGTGTTATATTATAACCAGGTAAAATTAAACGTAAATACAAAATTACTGGTACACAGTTTTCAAATATGTATAAATCATAAAATCTGAAACAGCTCCAAAAAAGAAAAATCATTAATTTCCAAGTTTCACAGCAGTTTTTTTATCATCTATGCAGAACTTATTTAATTTTGTTTTGCCCACAACAGTTATGTAAAAACATTTTTTTCCTGTCCATTTCATCTGTTTTCCTGCCCTACCACTTCTCTCATCCAAGTCATGACTACCAAGAAAATTTGTAAACAGATTTTGTATTTAATTTTGCACTTCATTCTTTGGAATATTTTCAGTCAGTCCTGCCATTTTTAATATGCTTTGCACAAATCAAATTTGTAGCAAAGCACTGGGGATTCATTATGGAATCTCATGGTCTAACCCAACTGCCTTACTTGTTTTATAAGGTATTATCATGTTCATTTGTTTGTGTGCATGTGCGTGCACATGCGCACACGCACGCGTGTGTGTGTGCAGACCCTAGCTTAGCTGTACATGTTACTTCTCCTCTCCTAATAATTCTTTAGTCAAACATGTTTACATTCAACTAGATATTAACATCATACCGCTGGAGGCCATCCCACTTCTGTAGGCTTCAATTTTCTACTATCAATAATACTAAATGTTAATTCTGCAAATTGGTATCATGCCAGCGACACTAGGGCCACATAATGCAGAGCTCTAGAAAATGCATATCTGATTGAACTAACTTTTATATAATGTGGAGTAACGGGTTTACCATGCTTTACATTTTTTGTTTTGCTGGTAACTACTGAAGCAATGAAAAAAGGCATGTGGAATTTGGTATGGCTATAGAGAAAACATTTTTTGGAGTACATGCTGGAATGTTAAAGTTATAGACACGGTGAACACATCAAAATCTTTGGTTATGTCTGGCATGTACTAGGCAGTGAAAAACTATACCAATGAATATTATAAAACTATAAGATATGAAAAATTATGAACTTCCTCATATAGTTGGAAGCACTTAAACATAAACAGACTCAGGTTCTTCCAAGAGGTTCTTGTTATTGCTCATAAGAGAAATTCACAATTTGCATCTAATGCTGAGTGGTTCTGGCATATTTTCTGGAATCAGAGCACCATACTTCACAGTTGTATGTTTAACACTTATGTTCTGCATTCATGACATCCAAAGTTTGGTTCTCTCCAAATCAGCTATTCTGGACTGGATTTCTTTTTTGTCAAGCTCAGTCTCCTCCGAAAAATTCTGATATGGCATCTTCAGAGAGGCAACCACCATTTTCACATTTGTTATGTTTTTTGCATCTTGTTGTGCTTGTATTCAAGGAGAAAACTGCTGATATTTCCTTGTACAGATGGAAGTATCAACAATTTTCTCCTTCCACACCATTTTCAGTTCCTTATTCACAAATCATGGCACTACATAACCAATGCAGTTAAAAAATGTCATTATATAAAGCCAGAATCAATGAAAATTCTCTACAAATTTACCTAACTTTGTATTCACAAGTTCCTGTTCACCTTGACCGCACCCTGAGATCACAAAATATGAACATTTAAAGACAAGAATTAATCTTTATTACAATTCAAGGTTCAGCACATATCCCACAGTAGGCCCACATATCCCACAGTAGGCACAAAAGGCATATAAAAACAAGCCAGTTAATACTGTACTAGGAAACAAACAGCTGTTTGTTGTGAGATCCAAACAAAGAAGAAAAGTACACAGTGTAGGTAGAATGCAGAATTTCTATATGTGAAACCTGGTCTTACAGGTGTAACAGGTTAACCTGACGGCAATGTCGCTGTTTACTTCTAATGCCTGTTTCATGCTGGCCACTGACAAACTATTCCATCCAGGTCATTCACCAATTTTCACATCCAAGTACATGAAATATAATTACTTATACTATTATCTATACTTCTGCAGTCTTAAACATTTAACATACATATACATACATACACACATTTCTTTTTTGTAAAATTAATCCCATTGTGGTATGTCACATTGAAATTGACTTACGTGTTCCTGTCAACCACAATATGTAGCAGCCAGACACATGGACAATACCATGACAAGCAAACATGAGCAACTGTAAACTGATTTTTCTAAAAAAATTATTATGTACCAGAAAAATGCAAATATGTATAGTGCCTATAGACATAAATCTTAAAAAAAGTGGACACTGCAACTAATAAAAAAGAACATATAACACCCATTTTTTGGTTTTAAAAAGAACTTATGATTGCCCACAAGTACATAGGGCAACAAAGTACTTGAGTTAAAATATAGATGGTAACAACTTTTAGATAAAACAGGAAGACATATAATAAAGAAACCACACACAAGAAATATAAAAAAAAATAGTTTATATTTTAATTGTTACATAACAGTTATATTGCTTGTACAATTTGTGAGATCTCCCAAATTTAAAATATACATGCATTGTATTTTGAGTTTTAAAATCATGTATTTAAATGCCTTAGGATGGTTAGTATGACCAAAACATGTAGCATGTAATGATAAGACTAATAAAATTTGACGTGGTTGATGGCAGCATGCATGCCAATTTGAATCCATATACTCACAAATATATACAGGGTGAGGCATAAGTTGATTAACACCCCTGTGAGGCATACGACGGTTAACACCCCTTCATCCCACGAATGGCATGTCGTACGCACCTGGCTCGCAGTATATAGTGGTTGGGGGTAAAGCTGTACAAAATGCATGACATGGGTGCCACGGCCGCCATCTTGAAGGCCGCCAACAAGCCGTTCGTGCGATAAAGGGGTGTTAATCGACTTAGGCCTCACCCTGTACATTAAAAAACCAGTACCATACAAATGGCCTTTATTTTCGCTGCTTTTCATATCTCAAAGACAATACACATATTTCCTTTGTGACACTGTTACTTTACTTATAATTAGTATATGAACATCCTAATTTAGTGTACAACTTACAGTCCATATGCATTAAAAGTCATCCTACTATTAGTAATCCTTCACTAAACGAACAGTACTTTGGAAAACAAATGGCCAAATTTCCTGTGTAAGTTCTAATATTACAGCCACTTCACCAAACATTTACAACTCCTTTTTCACACTTTGGTCCCTTGTCATTTTAGCTTCTGATGTATGAAACACTGTTCTGCCTCTGAACACACTAAAGAATATTTTCCTCAAACTAAAATACGTAGGTCATTTCAAAAGTTCTGCACACTGCACTTGTGTAGCCAGAAGGATGAGGCAATCATTCTGATTTTCGCGACAGTTGTGAGCCACACTTCAGTAAAGAACACTGTGTGCGTATTCACAGGCTACGTGGTCCCTGTTATGCAAAACACAGCCTTGAAATGGCAGAAGAAACTGATTGGAGTCAGATCTCGCGCAGTGACCAGCGATCATACATTAAAATTGAAACTTTGTGAGGAAAAAACCCAACCGAAATTCATAATGCTTTACATGAGGTTTGCGGGGATAGTGTAGTGATAGCAACAGACAGAGTGCCTCCGGGGTCCACTGTAACAGCGGCATATTACAGAAAGTTTCTGCAAGATATTTTGCGTCCAAAGATTCGCCAAGAAAGGTCTGCCATGTTCGCAGCCGGTGTCCTCATTTTGCATGATAACGCACGGCCTCATGCCTCAGGTGCAGTATCGGAAATTTTGGACAAGTATGGATGGCGAGTGCTTCCCAACCTGCTGTACAGTCCTGACATGAGCCCACCAGACTTTGACTTGTTCCCAAAAGTGAAGAAACCACTCCATGGGAAACGCTTCAGAAGCATTGAGGAGGTGTCTAATGAGGTGACCTGAGTAATCAGATGCATCAACAATGAAGGCATCCTGACAGGAATACAATATTTGCCAAAAAGTTAGACCGCTGTGATAAAGCACAATGGAGATTACATTGAAGGCCTGTAAATGTATTTTGTAAAATAAATTCATTTTTGAAGAGAAAACGTACAGTGTGCAGAACTTTTGAAATGACCCACATATGTTATTATACAGGATGATGAAAAAGATGTGCAACCTAAAAAAATTACAAAATATATATCAATACATTGCATTACATATTAAAGATTTTTATGGAGATTGCCCTAAAGAATGCTGGATGTTTTCCACACTCACGTCATTTCATAATGCATGACATGCAGAATGTTTTTGATCACTCACATTACCTGTTTCATGTAAGGGGGCTACTAAACAAAATACTGTTGACTCATCTTGCACTTGAGACTTAGGGGAGGCACTCCTAAAATCATTCTGGTATTTCAAATAGGACTGAGAATGAAGATAGTGTTTAAAAAAAAAATACTGCCCCTGTGAAATGACATGTCAGTATACACATAGTTTAAATGCCACTGCTGAGATGGCATCGAGTCACATGGCCTGTGCTTGTCCTGACACAGCTTCTGTAGTCACCAATATATTCATCCACCAATTCAACTTAATCACACTTATTCCTAGCTAGTTCTAAATTTCAGACTCTGGGTTGTGTGACCTCATAATCACTCTGTATAATGTATGCAAACACTGTAATATTATGTGTAACTTCTAAGGAAAATTTTTAGTAAAATTTACTGTGTTTAAGACTAAAGAAGAACTAAATATTTTGAAACTGTTTATAAATGAAAATTTTAAGTTATAAATATGTAACATAATATCAAATTACTTACAGTGATAATGATTTTTGTACTCACCTCCACTTTTCTTCTGGAGAAAGGTCTTCTATTGTCTAGAAAAAGGTATTTGCATTAGTATATGGGTAGTGGGTCATTTACAATAGTAAAGTGAGAGTTTTAAAATTTGAAACTGGTCACAATGTTCTTGTGAGTTGAGTTCATTTGGAATTTTAGTCCAAAATTGGATAAGAAGTGATAAATGTCATTAACCATCTGTAAATATGAAACAATCAGACTTCAAATGCACAGGCTTTTGTATTTAATATTGGCAGTCATTACTTGAATTTATAAGTCCAATGCAAGTTTAATCTATAAACTATTTTGATTTTCGCATGAAATGTCTTATATAAATGTCATATTTACAGCAACTGAGAAAGACACTCCATTAAATCAGGAAAGACAACAAAAAAATTTGTGGCTATGTACGCCCATCTTTTCCTTTTCACATTTTGTACACCATCACCTCCCTCATACAATTATCCTAAACACCCTACCTGGCTGCCAGTTCTGACACCAAATAGTCAACATAAATCAATGACAGTCACATTCTCATTCCACATGTATTATAACAATGCCTCATAACACCCAGAATTCATCTCCTTCATGTCAATCAAGAAACCAGTCAATTAACAGTCTTACAATATGTACAAAAACAGAAAACATAATTAAAGTATTGCCAACTTCCTTTGAAACAATGAGACATGTACTAAGACCTGTAACAACCTTTGCACACAACATAATAAGGCACACTGTAAATGAAAGTAATATCAGTCATTCTAAGAAGTCAAAGCTAACTTAACCATACACACAATTCATAAACCGACTATGGTAATTGGTAACTCTTATACCAAGTTTGACACTAATGGCAGGGCAAGTGCAAACAGCACAGGTTCCCACAAACAGTCAAGCGAAAATGTTTGTAACTGCTCCTTCAGTTCTAAAATAACCTCTAACCAGGCTTTCTTTATTGATAAGGTTTGGTTTCATTTACATCAAAAGGTGAATTCAAGAACAACAAATGCTGCAATTTACACCATCTGGTGTACGGTGCACAGTGAATTCAGGTAGCAACTGGATAAATTTTCTTCCAAAATAATTAATTATGAACGGTACACGGATCACATATTCAACCAACTTTCTAAACCATTCAGAGATGAATATGGCCAATGTGCACTGTTTCAGCAAAACTTTCTTCCTGTGCAAACAGCAAGGGCGGCCAAGGATGCTTGAAAGAAGTGTTTAGGAAAACAGCTATGTGAAGAAATTTGTAGCTAGAACAATCTCGTGTCCTCAACCCACATGACTTTATTCACGGGCTTCAAAATATAAAGTTCTATAATCGAAGCCGTGGTCATTATGCATACATACACTGCGGTGCAGTCGGCCACTTTTATTGAAACATAACCCCACGCTACGAAACGCATAAACCGAAGCGCATGCAATGTCCTCATTCTCAACGAATGTACAGAATTATAATAAAGGGCGGGGTATTTTGTAATTAATAATGGACAAGATATCACTCCAACCATACAAGAAACAGAAATTGTGTTACTTTAGTGTTAGGTTCACAGCGTGCCAGAAGATGAGATACAGCATATACCTCGTAACCAGCAGTTAACAGGAACGTGTGCATCATACCTAACAATATTTAACACGGTCTTCTATCACGTATCAACTGCTGCAGAATAAAGTTAACGAATTTGTCCGTAATTCTTACCTTATTCTGCATTTCCACGCCTGCCATTATTATGCAGTGCTGGTAACGTGATCTACTCAAAACCGAATACATATATTGGTGGCCCTGCACATTAATGGCGGGGTTAACACTACACACAAACGAACATTGATATACTGTGATCATAGACATGTCGCTGTACGCAAGTATTCTCACAGACAGGGTGGTAACAAATTGCCACGTACCAAGCAGGATGTCGTGTACATTTTAGAGGTCTGTATGGAAGGAAATTTCTGATTTATACCCGGTTGACCCGCAAGCTTACCACCAAATATTTACCCGTGTTACACTATATGACGTTTTCATGCAAATTGACGGTCGCTGACATTATTGCAGCGTCATTACTTCTTTACTGTTTTGTTCTGCAGCAAACCTTTTCACAATTAGGAGGAATGACATGTACAATGACACCCTACTCGGGGGCCTCATCACCTCCCTTTCCAATGGCCGTGTCTGGACCCCTACAGCGCACAGCTGTGAGGTTAGACTAGGAATTAGGAGTGCGTCCGGCCCGGACCCAATGTGACTATTTTGAGCAATATATTTCTGCGCTGAACAAATTTTAAATTATTGAACACTAGGAAAAATGAAAATTTCGATTTACATCAGTAAAGAATGTTTGAGTTACATATTTTACTAATATACTCAGTGCTCTACAACTTTTAGTCTCCACAGATGCATATACAGGAGAAATGGAAATTCGTGCACAAACTATTCGTGGCAAGTCCTTGTTAAGAAGAGTTCG
>JGI20166J26741_10651114_pt1 | contig 15431 bp, 14 predicted proteins | sample TergutCu122P5_FD_26741 | JGI IMG/M metagenome (IMG submission 26741)
TCATCATATCTGCACATCCCTAATTACCTCATCATATCTGCACATCCCTAATTACCTCATCATATCTGCACATCCCTAATTACCTCATCATATCTGCACACTCATGGAACATGAAAGCTAGCATTCACAACTCAAAAATATTTACATAAAATCTACTTTCCTTCTCAGGAACATAACTTTACCAAGATTAATTTCGTGTTTTGACTTCTTCTCTTCCCCATCTTTCTTGTCTTTTTCACCTCTTGGTTTTCCATCATCACCATCTCCTTCATCATCTGTATCTGAAAAAAGAGATTAAAATGTTAGAAACAACTGCTTTCAACCTAATGCCCTTCCTCCTCCTCCTCTCCTGATTATCCGTATTACCAGTCATCTGGACTGTCACATTTCACAGTGATGATCTTCTGAAGTGACATATATATTTGTTTGAAAAAAAAAAGGGGGGGGGGGGGATGTGATATTTATTCAAATTCAACATGAATTTTTCCCCTTAAATTTGGTGCTTACATATGTGAGACTGTCTTAAATTCATGTATGAAGTGCCCAACTGGATGGCTCTGAACCTGACCATGTGGAGCCAAACCATGGCCTGCACAGCCAAATTGTCATGTGTAAAGAGAAAAGGGAGAACAAAGTATAAATAAAGGTGACACAATCTTCTTTTTTGGACACTGTCCATTGTTTGGGAAGCCCTATCAATTTCCACCTCATACAAAGAGGCACCTAACCTGGTGGACCCTTCAGATCAATCTCCCTCAGTCACTGGGCACCACAGAAGCAGTACACTTATTAAGATATACACCTCAGAACAGGTCTAGTCAGAGGCTAGCAACAGGAAAATGGCTACTGAAAAATTAAAAAAACTACAAGACACAGATATGAAACCTGGACCAATGCACAAATTAAAAACCATAAAAGTAGTCATAAACACAGGCTGACTAGACCATAGACAAAACGTAAAAAACCAAAACAAACATATTTCAAATTCTTAACACCACTAACACCATCTGTAGAGAAAATCGTGAATCTCAATGGGTTCAAATAAGTTTATAAACCCAGAAATACAAATGTATTTAGTCCATGTGGATCGTAACGGCATGGCAGTGCAGTTCACCAGAACTGATTGTGAAGGGTTTTAAGAAGTACTGTATATCCAATGAAATGGGTGGGGCTGGTGATGATATGTTGTGGAATGGCAGTAAAGAGGATGAGAATGTTAGGAGTGAGTAAGAGGAAGATGAAGGCACTGAATGTGAAGATTGAAGTCAGTGACAATGATTGGTAAAGGCAAACACAATCTGACATGCTATGTGTATTAAGTGTATGGAAGTAATTGAGAATTTTTTTTTTAGCAGACATTCATTTTGGGAGGTGTGTTTTGGGGTTTGTCTTAAAGTCATCTTGCATTCAGGCAAATATGGAACAATATAAGCTACAGATGCTGACTCTACCTACTGCACAAGGCTCTGCACAATTTCCTGATCATGAAGTATTATACCCCATACACACCCTTTTAACTCGCACACATACCCACTAGTCATCTTCTTCTTCCAATGAATACTAAACCAGCACACGCTTTCAGCTGAATCTAAAATACACTAAATAACATGCAAGAAAACAGGGCAAAGCTGCAGGCAGCATGGGCCACTGACTTTAATGTCTACAACGCTATACATTACAGACAGGTCTCATTTTATGTGATTTCTCTTTGCATGATTTCGCTTTAACAACTTGAAAACATGCCATTTTTCAAGTTTATGCAATAAATTTCAATTCAATGTGATTTGTTATACACAATCAATCCATGGCCACACTTGTCATGGAGGCTAGCATAAACAGACATCTCTGCCAAGCCATCAGTCACATGTACAGACGGTTTATGTCGGTGATATATGACATGGCTGATGCAGTTCTCACTTCAACAGCATTGGCTTTTTGTTACGAAAATGAGTGACACACATAAATCTACGTCACCTAGTGAAAGCCAAGTGAAAAATCAGCGAAAGGCAGTCAGTACTAAATAGAAAAGACGTAATAAGCCGACTTGAAAAAGGTGAATGTTAGATACACTCATTGTAGTGTACGTACAATTCGTGATAACGCTGACAGAATTACAGGAAGCGCTAAGTCTGGAATTAAAGTGTTTGTGTAGCAAGACTACCACAGTCCTATTGGAACTGTACCAAAGACTAAGGATGAGAGTCTTGTACATTTTTATTGTATTAGAAATAAATAAATACACTGTACATAAATGTACATATACTGAATATACAACACATATGTACTCTACAGGTCCATATGTCCACTAGTGGTATAGTCAGACACTATACAGGATGATGCTGTGAGTACCCTTAAGGCCCAGGAAATACACCATTTTGAATGGGAAATCTGTGTTCGATTTGCACGATTTCAAATGACATTTTTCGGGAACGTAACCCTGGCATAAAATGAGACCTGCCTGTAGCAGACTATTTATCAAATAATGCAACAGGTCATTTATATGTGCAAGGAGAATCATATGACTTCACATCACTATGAATACCTACCATCAACAGTACCAACAGAATCCAGAATCATGAAGTTTTCCATATTCAGTTCTTTGTCTTCATCCATTCCACTTCCGTCATCCTCCTCCATATCCCTGCCTCGGTCATGCAGGCGCATCATACGCTCTTCAAGTCTTGCCTTTCTCTAAAACAATGAATATTCACACCTTCATATTTAAAATGGTGTGTGTCACACATATTTAATCTGATGCCAGCCAAAAAGGAATCCCAGCTTATGCTTACAACAACATTTCCACTTACAAAGAAGTGAAGCAATGATGTGTCACGTTCTAAGTTAACAGAAGTATGACGTACAGTCCCTTTACAATCATGCACCACATTAGATCAAGATGAATAAACAATTCCATTTCCACTATATACTGCCACAATTTTTAAGTGTTCAATATTCAAAGAATACACTTGTCTTTCATAAACAAACGAATATAAGATATCCAACACAACACTTTAATGTCACACCACACAGTGTCACAAGTTTCGGTTCACATGAACTGTCATCTGGCACTTATTTTGAAACTGATGTAAAAATAAGTGCCTGATTATGGTTCACGTGAACCAAAACATGTAGCACTGTGTGGTGTGACATTAAAGTGTTGTGTTGAAAGCGTATTTTCGTTCATGATAAAGAACACAACTGGATGCAGAGGAATAAAATTGTTATACTTCTCTTTCATTTGAAACCAGATCACAAGGACAGAAGTTATGAAATGTAAATCAGCTTAGACAATGACATCCACTTAAGAAGCACATTCACAACATAACTACACCAGCCATGCATCCAAAGGAGTGTTTGTGGGCAGTGAGAGTAGAGTTAGCCTTGTAAATCATAAAAATGAGGACATCTCAAAAACCTTTAGACCTCTGTTCTCTGTCTCAGTAATTCTGTTGAAAAGTTGGCACTGGGATAGTGATTTTTGTCCCTTGTATACTGCATACCAAAACTACAAGGCAAATTTTCTGTAAGGGAATAAGTTTTTGTCACATAAACCTCAACCCACAACCCTTCGCTGTGTCTGACACAAAGTGAAATAAAAAAGATGTCATACTTCACTTTCCCACTAAAATGTAATGTCTAATAAGCATATAATAAGTGCTACATACTAGCAACAGAATATACAGTATAATTCCCTTAATCTGGTACTTATGGGACCCTGACAGGTACCAGATACTCAGACAGTACCTGTACTGACCTAAGTTCCTGCAGGTAATTTTTTGTTAATGCTACTATAATTGGACTGCACGACTAATCGGTGGAATATTCCATTTTGATATCTCCACCTGTTCATTCAACGTCATCAGGGCCCTCTTTTGTGTTTTATAAAGTCTTCAAAGCTAAAGAAGTTGACAGAGTAGAGGACAAAGGGTTAGAGCTACCACAATGTTTGAAGCACACACACACTTGGAAACCTTTTTGCAAATGAGCAGAACTAATAGCACTGGGACACTGCATTAAACAGTGCATAAGAACCCCTCTTCATATTAAGCAATTATACAATAGTATAATTACCTTAAGATGGTCCAAGGAGCAAATGTGGTTTTCGTACAGCATAGGAGACTTGAATCCAATACGACACACACGACAATATGGCATCAGGAATTTTCTCATTGCCTAAAAAACAAAATTATCCATATAGGCTCTCCTCAGCATAACATTACATCCAAATCACTTAGTAATGAAGACATACCCGATGAGAATCAGAGGCCTGATGCTTTGACTTCAGTTGCCTGTAGTTCAGTTTGCATATAGGACAGAAATTGGAGCGTGGTGGAAGATTCCCATGAACTTCTTCACTTTCCTCCAAAAGTCTCTGCTTCTGCCTCTGGCTCATGCGCATACGTGCAAGTGTCTGTTTGTGCCTAAGTGACTGTTTGCGCATCATATTTATATGCTTTGAGGTGTACAAATGCAATGTGTATTCCTGCAAACAGAAAACATATTACAATACTGAATTCCAAACTATGTCCATTCTACAGAATTCCATAAACAAAAACAGAGAACTAAAGTTATTCTGTTGACCAACTGAACTCCCATACTGTTATGGAACCCCTTACGTTTCATCACCACTACCAATAGAAGACCTCTGTAGGACCCATCCGTGAGCCAGTTCACATATGCAGTTTATTCCTATTACACACTGGTCTTCTCTCCACTACAATCAGATAATACACAAACCTTGAACGTGATGCAGCGCACAAAGCAGTGAGGACAGCTCAAGCGGATGAATGGCCTGCCACTCAGTGATGATCGCGGCAAGTGTTTACGACCTTCTTCACTCACTGCACGAGCATCTGAATCTTGCTTAATTGTAACCTGACAGTACACATAACAAGCAATGTACAATTAAAATTATCGTACACTCAAGTAAGTGGATGCATTACACATTACTAGTAAAAACAGAAGAACTTAATATGGTTTCACATGGAAAAGAACAATGTAAGTCTCCGAACCAGACCATGTGGAGCCAAACCAAGGACCACATTGCCAAATCATGCAAAGTCTGCACTCTTCTGAGATATTACACAGTGTAGTGTGATAATTCTGTACTGATGTTTAGGGACAACCTATCAGTCCCTGTTTGAAGGGTCAAGAAATTCAAAAGAGAGAACGCAGCATGAGGGAAGTTGGGTGACACAGTCTTCTTCTTTAGGACTTTATCCATCATCTAATTTCTTCAAGACACACAACATTTTGGAAGCTGGCTTTGTCTTCGATTCCAGGGAAAGAAGCACCTAACCTGGTGAACCCCACTGAGTTACTCTCAGTCGCTAAGCACCACAGAAATGAACTTGTTAAGGTATGTAGCTGAGAACAGATCTAGTCCCATTGTAGTATAAGGAAAATGGCCATTGAAAAATTAAAAATTCACAAGGCTCAAAAATAAAACCTGGACCAATCCACAAATTAAAACCCATAAAAAGAGCCATGAACTCAAACTTATCAGGCCACAGACATGATACAAAATCCAGAAAACATGTATTGAAAATCTTAAAACCACTAACACCATCTGTGGAGAAGACTGTGAATCATCATGGGGTTCAAGCAAGTTTATAAACCAAGAAACATAAATGTATTATTTAGTCAATGCAGACCATAATTGCATGACAGAGCATCTCACCAGAAGATAACGTGAAAGGTTTTCAGAAGTGCTCTATGTCCTTTGCAGTGGATGAGACTGATAATGATATGTTGTGGAATGATAGTGAAGAGGATGGGAATGTTAGGAGTGAGTAAGAGGAAGATGAAGGCACTGAATGTGAAGACTGGAGATGGGACATTGATTGGTAAAAGTAAATACAATCTGACATGAAGTGTGTATTAAGTGTATTGAAATAAAAGGGTGAGAATGTCGAGCACAACAAATTATTTGTTGTGCTCGACGTTCTCACCCTCTTATTTCAATACACTTATAAGCACAACGGGGATGATCAACCTAAATAATGTGTATTAAGTGTACAAAATTAACAGTAAAATATTTTTTCTTAGCAGAAATTTTATTTCTTAAGGTCATCTTGGATTTGGATAAATACATTTTCCCTTGGCAGATGCGTTATTTTGGAAGGGTTGTCGTAGATTAGAGTCATCTTGCATGCGGATAAATACGGTAGCTCCATTTATTTGGACCTCAGAACTAGATGGAAGTGAATCATCCTGGGGCCATAATGGTTCCCGAGCCAGTCTAAATGTTAGGAGAAGAGAAATTTCCTACCCCTGCTGGGATTTGAGCCCTGTCATCTAGCCCATAGCCTATTCATGATACCAACTATGATGTCCCAACTTTCATAATTTTCTTTTCTTACTGCCTGGTACTTGAAACCATTGGCTTATTAGGAGTCATCCTTTAAAACAAATGTCCTGTCTACTGTTTGCTGAGACCAACAGTTACATATATATATGCATGTTACATTTTTGGCTGGTTCTAATTGCAGTCAGTTTGTCCACTGTCTTGTAGAGTAGAGTGTTTTTTCTTTTTTGATGTGATATAAGCCACTTTTCAGAAAACTGATGGTTCACAAGCCATAAAATGGTATGATTTTGCCTTGATTTTTGGTCTATGCGAGCATGGTAGCTAATCTTTCCTGGCAAAACCTGTTAGAGGAGGATAGGTCCCAAGTTTGTTCCTGCATTTATTTCTCTGTAACCGACCTTCTGACTGATTTCATTTTGTGTTTGTTATTCTCGTTGTGAAGAGTGTCAAAGAAGGTATTTTGTAGCATCTTTTTTGTCTTTTCCATATATCTTTTTTATGTATTTTTTATCTCCTGGCTTCACAGGCATACTACAGTATCAGTGAAGTGATAGGTGAAACCTGGAACATGGGCATATTATTTACAAAAAAAAAATTTAAAAAAGATAAACTGGAGAGCCTATGGGGAGAACCAGAAATAATGGGGCTGAAATATTTGGAGGATTACATAAAGATTTTAAAATTGAAGAAATTAGAACCTAATGAAAATAAAGAATAAATGTCTGGATTGTGATGGAAAGCCAGCAGAAATGTGCATAAAATTTAGTAAAATAAGATAAGAATGGGAATTTTGGTGGATATATTTATAGAAAGTTTGGTGGCAAAGCTTACCCTAGGAAATAGAAAATGGCTATAGTGTGTTCACCTAATAAAAATAAAGGAAAAGTAAGACTGTCTAGTAATTATATAGGAGTTTAACTTACTACACGTAGTGGGAAAAATTTTCTCAGTGTTTTGGCCACTAAACTGAATGGTTAGTAGTGAATAATACGATACTGGCAAGGTTTCAAGCAGGTTTTGTTAAAACAAGATGGGCAATTATGTGTAACATTCACGTAACCACTGTTGGCATGGAAAAGCAACAGATATTAAATATTATGAGTGTTTGTATTCTTGCCTTGTTTATCCACCCTGCCACATGCTTGTGCCACGTTATACTGTCGCCTGTGTTCTGTCTGGCTGTATTGTATTTCTCACATTATCTTATAAATGGCATGATTTCTGGTAAAGGTTTACTGAACATAAAACGCGTGTTTTGATTTACTCTACAACTTCTGTTCGAAATATTTCTCATTTTAAGAAGAATTCAGCAAGATATAAAAGTACACGTCTTCATATAAAGTACCCATTATTCTTGTCACATTTGAAACCTTGACAGTGTTTCCTCAGATATCAAATTTTTAGACAAGCCATACAGTGGGGGCTGAGTTGTTTCATGTGGACAGACAGATGGACAACACCTGTATTTAAAATGTGAATAATACAGGAACCAAGAATGGTGGCATTATGAAATAAACAGCATTTTGAAGAGAAAAAAAAAACAGTGTGTGCAGCATGTTTAAAATATTCAGTACGTATATTTGTTGAATAAATATATAAAATGCAGCGTATGGAGGTTAGCAGTGCGGTGCGACCCACATATGGGTCATTAGGCATCAAAGGGTTAACAATCTAAAAAAAGAGAACCACAGAAACATCTTTGTAATAAAAACCACAATAGGTATTTAAGAGACTACAAGTTATGTATGTACTGTCTGCTGTATAGATTTAAAAAAAGCAATACCACAAACAGAGATGCCCCGTGGCACAAAATGCCATCATGGTGAGTACAAGGCAATTTCACATTCACAAGAATACCATTAACTCCAAAGCTCATACAATGCTAATAATGTTAAGAATAAATACTGCTGCACCAACTTTTCAAATCTAAGCTGTAGTCTAACATACATGATATATATGAACACAGGCAATGGACTTGCAGTTTACATACTTTAATCATTTTTCCAAGTCCAACATGCGTCCTCAAATAAGTAGTTTTCAAATTCTACAAATTCTCATTACCTTGAAGCTACACTGTATGATGTATGTGAAAAGAAACATTCACTTCTGTGAGTCTGGGATACAACTCCCTCCCTCTCTCATTTCTCCTCGTGAACTAAATACATCAAAGTGACAGTAACCAATTTTCACAAACCTGGGCAAAGTTATCATTAACATCATGACAAACAAAATTAATATGACCATCAGCAAGTGTGTGAGGTGGCAGCAACATCAGCACTACACAATACTTAGTGTAAGTTCTGTATCACAATACATATTCCCAAGGTATGCAACATTTATGACTAAAGCAACATAATTTTAAGGAACAATGGAAAGAGTACGCCCAAGTCACAAACAATTTTCATGCACAGATGGTAGCAAACTGATTATGGCAGCATATGCAAACCCATTTTCATGAATGTATATGCTTACGTGTACACCCCCATCATTCTTCACATCTTTCTTGGATGGTGCTGGTGCATCAGACACAGAAACCCGGTCCTCTTCTTCTTCCTCCTCCTCCTCCTCTTGACCCTCATCATCATCATCCTGCCCTTGTTCCTCTTCTTCTTCATCATCAACCTCTTCACCTTCTTCCCTCTCATCATCCTTGAGTGGTGTCTTGGCTTCCTTCTTTTTTTCCTTTACCTTTGTCTTCTCTTTCTTGTCTGGGGTTTCTCCTTCCTCTAGTTCATCATCTTCCTCATCATCACCAGCATCTGCCTGCTCCTGAACCACACAATCCCAATTACATGGACACAGTGAACTACACAGCAAGCATGTTTAAATTAACTAAAAACCCTGGCATTCAGATGTCTTATTAACTAAAACTGAAACCATCAGCACCTGGAAACCTCCACGTACCTATTCCTCTGTCAAACCTTTACCTGCACCAGACATCTGAATGACCTACTCCCACTTTCATATACATCATACATTCAGCAGCAAGCTGCATTTGTGTGGTCTATGGCTATAAAACTACAAACTATACTGAGAAGTCATTTTACCTAGTCCACCAGGGACGTGTAATTCTTTGCTCGTAAAGCAATAATGTGATTCATAAGGCACTATGTGGTCAGGGGGACAAAAAAAAAGAAAATAGTAAAGAAGAGAAATTTGGGGGGGGGGAGATGAAACACAGGGAACAGCTATTAACATGCTTCTGAACGAAATTTTAGATGACAATGATATTCAGGGACACAGCTCTCACAAAGGAGATAATGTACAATTATCCCCAAAACAAAATAGTGAGATTGAAGACAAGGATAACAGCAATCGCTAGAACCAGAAGGGTATCACCAGTTTCATGTTGAAATTCCAGTACATTTGGTAGTTCACGGTTGAAGCTCTGTGGACTCAAGTTTGATTTGATTCTAGTAGTCAAGTTAACCATGAAGACTACTTAAAAATTTTATGCAACACATCATACAGAAAACAAAGAAATATTCACAGCTACAAGTGTCACTCCATTTACTTGTCACTAAAGGATCAAGCAAATGCATGGTAATGCACAAAATTTACACAGTTTTGGCACTATTAATGCTGAAAGAAAATGCAACAGAAACCCACAAAAACGGTCCCATTACAATAACAACAATTACCACCACCACTAGCTCCTTCTCCTTGAAAGACTGAAACTCATAACACAAATGCTGTATTTTAATGACAACTCTGCACTAAGTGAATATGATGGGCTAACCAAACTTTTCACAATCTAACCTATTTTTTCAAAGATTCAAATCTTCTGCTATGTTATACCATGTCAAACGGGTAACAGTTCCCAACATTCTGCATAGGGCAACACACTCCTGAAAGCTGCAAATTAGCCACACAATTGTACGAGCTATGAAAATACAGTAGATGGAATGTCTAATCCATTACTGACACAGGGAAGGGCATGAGTTACAGAACAAGTTCATAAATGCAGAGACAAGAAACTACTACAATAGCACTACAATTTGTAGAGCCTCTCCTATGATGGTGTTAACCACTACAAATGAGAACAGCATGTAACACAGGTTTCTGCCATTACATGCCCCCGGTATCACTGCCTTCTGAGCTGGTCTAGTTGGTTTTGCAGCCATAACCCTCTCTAATCTTTTCAGTTGCAGCTATGAGGGCAATGATTCCATGATGTCCCTGGAATTCAAGGATACAGGCAGTTCCAAACCTAGCTGCAGCAGCACTTCCAGCAGTGGAAGTAAAAATAAAACCCTCACATAAATTCAGAAGGGAACTACTCCAAAGACAAAAACAACCAAGAGCAAATACACGTACATTTCAATACTGACACAGTCTGGGAACTTTCAGATATGACCCCGTACCATAAGGTCATATTCACTGGATGGACAATTTCTACAAGCTGCCAGTTAGGACTTCCTCTAAATCCAAAAGAGGACAGTGTTGGTGCCTTACCTATTAACAAAGTTTTCCTCCCATAAGGGGAGGGAGGCAGTGGGGGGGCAAAGGGACAGAATCTTCACCATACCACATAGATGAAATGTGCGTCAGCAGAGATAGGAATACAGTATAATAAAGCCTTTTGTTTATGACTATAACATCCATATGGCAAGTGCTGATCTAAATAACAAAATGTTGCAGCCATATCTGGCAGAAAGAAAATGAATGGAAGGCTTGCAAACTATGTAGAAGGTATTCAATGTCAGCATTCACAATTCTGTGGCTGTCTCTGTCATGAAACAAGGTAGCCGAACACCTAATATTCAGGCTTCAAATGGCACAGGGTCTAACAAACATGGATCAGGTGTAACTTGTCCTGCAAATGGAAAAATGCAGAAACTCAGGGGCTTGTTACATGTTCTTAACAACAAGCTGTTAAGGAAGGGGTCAAACTGCTGATGCCATGATTATGAATATGGTTTTGATAGATGCTACAAGTGTTATTCCACAAATCTTCACTTTTACTAACCTGAGTTCCTGTATACAGTGCATTCAAACATTATAAACTAGCTTATGAAACAGCTGTAAATATTTCAACTTATATACAGACCAAAAGTTATGTAAATTTAAAAAAATGTGCTGCAAATATCAATGATATCTACATAAGTACTATAACAGGCATCAAGAGTGTGAGGTTTACAAACATCCATGCTAAAGGGTTGAATGCCTGAAGCTGGAAATCCGGGGAGTGTGGCACATGGTGTGGTCCCATAAAACAGACAGCTCTTCAGAACTGGGGTATAAAAGAACAATTTTGTCAAAACTCAAGAAGAAAATCTGAAATATTGGCAGTGCCAAGGTTTTTAAACCAGTGGCATAACAAAGTTGGCAGTCTACCACAAACATGTTGTACCACATGCAAAGAACTGTATGCTAAATACTAGGTGCAGTTAACATTTTAATGGCAAAAAATTATTAATAACTGATTTGCTGCATTGTATGCTTCTAGTTTAAAAGCAAACACAAAAAGTAAAGCTGTGCTTGGTTTTTGGAAGCAGGCTATGATGTTGCTACGAATTCAAAACCTCTGTTTGGAATAGATGTTTAGGATTTTTATATTACAATGTGTAAAATACACTAAAACCCATTCACTCAATGCCAGACTTTTAATGATACTGCTACTTCTGATACTAAACTTCCCCAGCCAAGAAAATAAGATTTTACTGACTTTCCAACATGAATAATTCGAAATATATCTGCACTGAAATTCAAAGTCTGAATCAGATCCACTGAATCACGAGCAGTTAATTTACTTTAACAGTATCATCCAGTATTCTTACTTTTAACTGTGTCCATAACATTAAACCATTACGGGTGTTATCAGGTTTACAGACTATATTGGAGAAGCTCTGTACCATAGACAATTCAAACTATAATCAAAGCTGGTACAGCTGGAGACTATGTTACTGCAAACACTCATTATCCAATCTATTCAGGCATATTAAAAATAACTGTAGCTCTGTGAACACGGAAGAAGTCTGATGGATGGTCAACATTCTGCTTGCACTTAAACTGCGACAAACCTACTCTGGGCTCCACTTTCCACTTCAAATTCAGATGTCTTACACTAACACGTTTGATGACTAAATTTCACAACAGCACAGTCTGACTGTTAATAAGAGTAAAGAATAGAAAGATTCTTCAGAATTATATCAACATGAACAGAACCACTACAATAATGGCTGGGTAAATGGTACAACTGCACTTCTACATGTGTACATACTTTGTCCATGTCTTCATCCCAATTATCTTCTTTCTCATCGTCATCACTGATGTCTTCAGTTGCTTTAGATCCATCTCTTTCACCCTGGCCTTCTTTTTTAGTTGACAATGCAGCCTCCCTAATCCTAGTTATTACAGAACAAGTTTAGTACATTTCAAACCAACACATACAAACAAATTATAGAAATTCATCCTCCCATTCCACCCTTGTGCCAATTTGTCCGACGTTATGTCTTGTTAGAGCAGCAGTGTCCATCAACTTGTTCATCTCCTTTCTCGATACACTTATTTCTATCTTTCTTATTTATGTGTTTATATATATTCTATGCGCATACACTGAAGGCTGTTCATCTTCAGAAATAGAACAAACAGTTTTGCATACCTTCATAATCCCCAATCAAGGTGTTATTTTTTTACAATTAATTTCCTTTTGCCACTGTAACCCATTTCCCTCAATTTCAGGGTGTGTAACAATCACCGCAGTACACCTGATTTTTGTACAGGTGACATCCAACAAATTTACATGCAAGTTAATATGTTTCTGGTTGTTGCAGTTGCCATGTCTAACATAAGTAACTAGAGACAATGCTTTCTTTCAACTCTATACAAGGCCATCTACTCCATGATTAGCCCAATCCATTTCCCCTTTCAATCTCTGTTATCTTTTAAGAACAAATATTTACTCAGAGGTGTGAAGTCCAATTTCCTCTTGCTCTCTCTGTATATCATTTTGTAACCATTCCATCAGTTTCTTTTCTTTTAATATACTGTAAGATATTACCTCCGCAGTCTCTGAAGCTTGAGCCTCCTTAGGTTATCAGCTTGTGATCTTGTTGCTAAGATTCTTTTTCGGAAGGTGTAACTAGAATCCAAAATGCTTTTCTTCTTGAGTACGGTGTCGACTCGTCTGGGGAAAATCATTCTCGACATGCCTCTTGTTCCCCTGCCGCTAATGCGCCCCCTGAAGGAGCCTCGGGGGGAGGAAAGATGCCTCGAGGGGGCACTAGAGGGTGGGGGCATGCTTGAATCCAGCTGTTCAGCCTTTCTGTGGGGATAATCCTCCCTTGAACGGTCTCTGAAACTACTGGCGGACCGCCTCTCCTCGCGGTAACCGCGGCCCCTTTCATCCACATAGCCTCCCTTCTCCTCAGAGTAACCATAGCGGTTACTGTAATCACTCCCACCCCCGTAGCTGCCTTCGTGGCTGCGGCGGCTAGACGAAGCCTGTATGGCAAACCCAAAACATATACAGCTATTACAAGGAAGAGATGTTCTCATCTGCATGTTCACCACCACTGAAATACTGAAAAAATGATACTGTTGTCAGGCTTTCAAACATCAACATTCTTCAATTAACAATCAAATATTTCCCTTTTTATTAGCCAGGTCAAGCAAGATTGGACAGGTTTGCAAGTTACACCAACATCAAATGAATTAAAGAATTACAAGTCCACCCAAGCATACTGGGTTATCATAAGAGTTAAATGTTTTCATTCATACCATCACAACTTCTACAAAGCAAGTTTGCATAAAACATCTTCTTATATGAAAATAATAAAAAATTATACTTTACTCGGTTCATTACCAATGTTATGTACAGCCTGGATTTTCAGTTACTTTAGCAATTCAAAAACCACCTGGTGGCACATTATTCTGATGTTCAACTTTCCTCAGGGAAGTTTTCAGTATCAATTTTCTGCTTTATCTCACAAATCTAAGTATTTAATCAGACAATCATCTGAATTCTCTCTCTCTCTTTTTAAGATGAGAACAGCCTTCCTTTTCCAGAGGCATATCAACTATTCCATGGGATGTTGTTCTAACACCAAGGAACTTAAATTCTCATCCTTCACATAAATATTAATATGAATATTACAGAACTGAATAATAAGTAAAATGGAAACCTGTCCACAACAGGAAAATATACATCACAAATATAAGTGATACATTATGCAATTATCTCAATTATCATTCAGACCTGCCTTCCTTTCCCAGAGGCATATGTCACTGTGTTGCACATCTGTTCTAATGCAATGAAACCATTGAATTCCTCATCCTTGCTACTGACAAATGTAAGTATAAAAACTGTGATACTGAATAGGTAAGCTGAAAACCTGTCCACAGTAGTAAAAATAACACATATCAGATGTTAAGTATAAACACTCTTCGTCCAATTAGTCTTCTTAGATGAAGAAGTTTGTCCCTTGTAATCTGTCACAAGAAAACGTGATTATTCTATTTATGGCAAAATACTAAATATAAAACCTTTCTTCTTTCACATATGGCAACTCAGATCTTCAAATTTCTCATCTCCTCTTTTAATATACAACCATCTTCACTGCTGTCCGTCCTGTAATGGTGGTATAAAGACATAAAGCACAAAAACGGCCCTCAAGTAATGTTAATAAGATCAACACTTCCCTGGTTATACCAGTCTAAGAGGGAAGACACAAGATGTGGTCACTGTCTCCACAATAAAACATGATAATATAAATGGAAACAAATGAATCAAACAAAACAAACAAAAGAAAATCAAGCCAACAAAATTTACACTTCACTTTCAGACTTAGCTTTATATCCATGTTCTCATCTTGGACTAATCTCAAACGCATATTTAACAAACAACACCGAATGATAACTAAATATTACTCAAGTGTTCAATGACGGTGTATACTTGAAAACTGTGTTCTCAGTTGCACAAAGACAAAACTGCATCAGGTGAAAGAATATCTTGGGTTTAATGCCATCACCTACCATGGCTGAAAGGTACAATCAATGGAAGAGCAAGCTGTAGTATGGATGGACCTGCTGCAGCAAATATACACCCAAGCACCTTGGTTTCAAAAAATTTCAGAGAGGGATATAAGAAATTGCATCCACAGAGTTTTAAACAGAAAGT
>JGI20166J26741_10653336_pt1 | contig 15427 bp, 10 predicted proteins | sample TergutCu122P5_FD_26741 | JGI IMG/M metagenome (IMG submission 26741)
GAGGCGGAGCGCGCGCGAAAGCTCGACACGTCCGAGATCAACATCCCGCCGGGCCCGAGGCTCGGCAACGTCGTCCTGGACGTGAGCCGCCTCGTGAAGGGTTTCGAGGGGCGGACGCTGTTCGACGGGCTGTCGTTCGACCTGCCCCGGGCGGGCATCGTCGGCGTGATCGGCCCGAACGGCGTCGGCAAGTCGACGCTGTTCAAGATGATCGTCGGCGACGAGACACCGGACGCGGGCTCGGTGAAGCTCGGCGAGACGGTCAAGGTGAGCTACGTGGACCAGGGACGGGCGGGCATCGCGCCTGACCAGAACGTGTGGCAGGTCGTCTCGGACGGGCTGGACTTCATCAAGGTCGCGAACTTCGAGATGCCGTCGCGCGCCTACGTCGCCTCGTTCGGGTTCAAGGGTCCCGACCAGCAGAAGCTGGGGGGCGTGCTGTCCGGTGGGGAGCGGAACCGGCTGAACCTGGCGTTGACGCTGAAGCAGGGCGGCAACCTGCTGCTGCTCGACGAGCCGACGAACGATCTGGACGTCGAGACGCTCCAATCACTCGAAGACGCGCTGCTCGAGTTCCCCGGCTGTGCCGTGGTCGTGAGCCACGACCGGTGGTTCCTCGACCGGATCGCCACGCACATCCTGGCCTGGGAGGGCGACGGGGCGGACGGCAACAGTCCGGTGTGGTTCTGGTATGAGGGCAACTATGCCGACTACGAGGCCAACAAGGTGGCCCGTCTCGGCGAGGAGGCCAGCCGGCCGCACGCCAGCAAGCACCGGCGCCTGACCCGCGACTGAGCCGTCACAGGTGGGCCGCGAGGAGTTCGGCCAGAGTGAGTGCAGCCCGGCCGGTGAGGTCGGCGACCTGCTTGCGGCAGCTGAAGCCGTCGGCCAGCACGATCGCGTCCGGGCCCGCGGCTGCGATGGCCGGCCCGAGGTCGTGCTGGAACACCGTCACCGACGTCTCGTAGTGGCCCCGCTCGACCCCGAAGTTGCCGGCCAGGCCGCAGCAGCCGCCGACCGTGACGACCGTCGCCCCCGTGCGGGCGAGCAGGGCGGCGTCGGCCTTCCAGCCGAGTACGGACGCGTGGTGGCAGTGCGGTTGGGCGACGATGGTGTGGCCGGTCAGATCGGGCACGTGCCAGGCGGGCACTGTGCCGAGCAGTTCGGCGAGCGTGACCAGGGCGCCCCGGACGACGTCCACGCGGGGGTCGTCGGGTAGCAGTTCGGCGGCATCGGAGCGCCATACGGCCTGGCAGCTCGGCTCCAGGCCGACGATCGGGATGCCGGCGGCGGCGATCGGCGTGAGCACGTCCAGAGCCGCTCGCAGCTGGGCGCGGGCCCCGGCGTGCTGACCGGTGGTGATCCAGGTCAGCCCACAGCAGGCGTCCTCCCCGATGATGCGCGGCGCGAACCCGGCCGCGACGAGCACGGTCAGCAGCGCGGGCAGCCCCGTGCCGCCGAGCGTGTCCGAGAACGAGTCGACCCACACGGCGACGACGGGGCGATCCGCCAGGCGGCGTTCATCGAGACGGGCGAGGGCCGCCGTGCCCGTGCGCTTGGCGGAGCGGGAGCGGAAGCGCGGCATCGGCCGGCGCGGGTCCACCCCGACGGCCCGTTTCACGAGATCCGACAGGCCAGGGGTGGCGAGCACGAGGTTCGCGATCCCGGCCAGGCCCGGCGCCGACGCGACCAGGCGGCCCCACCGCGGCAGCCAGCCGAGAGCGTAGTGGCCAGCCGGGCGGAGGCGGTGCCGGTAGGCCTCCTCCAGGGTCCGGGACTTGAGGGCGGCCATGTCGACCCCACTCGGGCAGTCGCGACGGCACCCCTTACAGGCCAGGCACAGGTCGAGGGACGCCGCGAGTTCGGGGGCGCGCCATCCCCGCACGAGTGCGCCGTTGACCATCTCTTGCAGCAGCCGGGCCCGTCCGCGGGTCGAGTAGAACTGGTCGCGCGTGGCGAGGTAGCTCGGGCACATGACCCCCAGCGCGGACGTGGTGTCGGCCAGGCACTTGCTCGTGCCGTTGCACGCGTGGACGGTCCGCACGAACGCCGGATCGGCGGCCCGCAGCGGCGCGTAGACGGTCTGGGCGACGCGGACGTCGGCGTCTGTTCGCACCGGGCGGACGATCATGCCCGGGTTCAGCAACCCGAACGGGTCCCAGGCCGCCTTGATGTCGGCGAACAGGTCCAGCGCATCGGGGGAGTACATCGCACCCAGGAACTCCGAGCGGGCCCGTCCGTCGCCGTGCTCCCCGGACATCGACCCGCCGTGGCGGGCCACGAGCCGGGCCGCCTCCACCATGAACGCCCGGTAGGCGGCCGTCCCGCCCGGGCGGTCGAGCGGGAAGTCGATGCGGCAGTGGACGCAGCCCTCGCCGAAGTGCCCGTACGGCAGGCCGTGCAGCCCGTGCGCGGCCATCAGCGCCTCGAAGTCGCGCAGGTATGTCCCGAGGGCCGCCGCGGGCACGGCCGCGTCCTCCCATGAGGGGTACGCGGGCTCGTCGAGGGCCACCCCGGCGTACCCGGCACCGTCCGAACGGATCCGCCACAGCGCCGCGGCGTGGCCGGGATCGCGGACGACGTACCCGTCGGTGCAGGCGGCGGCGGCGAGAAGGGCCTCCGCCCGGGCGGCGACCTCGGCGGGGTCCTCGCCGACGACCTCGGCCAGGACGAGCCCGGTCCCGGCGGGCAGGGCGGGCACCGCGTCCGCGCCCTTCAGGCGGCGGACGGCGGCGATGATGCGCTCGTCCAGTCCCTCGGCGGCGGTCGGCCGGAACGGCAGGAGTCGCACGATGTCGTCGGCGCCGTCGGCCATCGTGGGGTAGCCCAAGGCGATCGTCGCCCGGTGCGGCGCGTCGCGGACGAGCGTGACCGTGGCCTCCAGCACGATCCCCAGGGTGCCCTCGGTGCCGGCGAAGAAGCGCTCGGTTGCGAAGCCGTGCTCGGGGAGCAGGTGCTCCAGCGCGTAGCCGCTCGACTGCCGGGAGAACCGGCCGAACTGGGCCCGGATGAGATCGGCGTGGGAGAGCACGAGCGCCCGGGTCGCGGGCAGGGGACCGGCCGTGTCGTCCCCGCCCTCGCCGAGGACGACGATGTCCCCATGCCCCGTCAAGACCTCGAGGGACACGATGTTGTCGGCCGTGCGGCCGTACCCCAGGGCGCGTGGGCCGCACGCGTTGTTCCCGATCATGCCGCCGAGCGTGCAGCGGTCACTGGTGCCCGGGTCGGGCCCGAACCGCAGGCCGTGCGGTGCGGCCGCCTTCTGGAGGACCGCCTGGACGACGCCCGGCTGGACGACCGCGCGGGTGCGGCCGGCATCGACCGCGAGGACCCGGCTCAGGTGGTGGCCGGCATCGATCACGAGGCCGGCCCCGACGGCGTTGCCCGCGATCGACGTGCCGGCGCCCCGGGGTGTGACGGGCAGCCCGACGGCGAACGCGGCGCGAGCCACGCGGACGAGTTCGGCCTTGTCGCGTGGCCGCGCGACGACGAGCGGCACGACCCGGTACAGCGACGCGTCGGAGGAGTACAGGGCCCGGGCGGCGTTGGAGGCGTCGAGGCAGGTGTCGTCCCCGAGAGCCTCCCGGAAGTCGGCCAGCAGCCGCGCGCGGCCCTTGTCCGAGTCCAGCGGCCCGACGGCGTCCGTGGCGTTCACGCGATTCAGTGTGCCACCTCGACCGGTGGGCCCGGGGACCAGGCCCACGGCATGGGCGTCTCCAGCCCGAAAGTCCCGTCTTTGTGGGATTCGCACAGCGGGGTTCCGGTCGGCGCCGGGATAGGTTGAATGTGCAAACGCATGTTCTCGCGCACCGAAAGGGTACCCCGATGAGCACTGGTGAGGTCCAGCAGGAGATCGTGGCCGCGTCGGCACGCAGCTACGCCCACATGTTCCGCCAGCGCGTGGCGGCGACACCCGAGGCGGTGGCGTACCGGTATCCGGCGTACACGGAGCCGGAGGAATGGCGGTCGATGACCTGGGCGGAGGCACGCACGCAGGTGGACCTGCTCGCGGCGGGCCTGTGCGACCTCGGCGTGGAGACGGGGGATCGTGTGGCGATCGTATCCGGCACACGGTGCGAATGGGTGCTCATCGACCTGGCGATCGCGTGCGCGGGTGCGGTCACAACCACCGTCTACCCGAACACCAAGGCGCCGGAACAGAAGTTCATCCTGATCGACGCCGGGTGCGCGGTGGTCGTCGTCGAGAACGCCGAACAGCTGGCGAAGGTCACCGGCGACGCGGAGCTGGACGCGCGGCTGCACCACATCGTCCTCATGCTGGACGACCGCACGGGCGGGCGGGAGGACGCCCGTGTCGTGACGTGGGAGCACCTGTTGCGGGCCGGGAAGGAGCGCCTGGAGGCCGAGCCGGACATCGTCGATGCGGCGATCGACACACTGGACCGCGAGTCCCTGTCCACCCTGATCTACACGTCGGGCACGACGGGCCGGCCCAAGGGCGTCGAACTGCTCCACGGGTCGTGGACGTACGAGGGCGAGGGGATCGAGCGGACCGGGATCGTCCTGCCCGACGACTCGCTGTTCCTGTGGCTGCCGCTGGCCCACGTGTTCGGCCGGGATCTGCTGTCGGCGCAGCTGCGGGTCGGTTTCGTGTGCATCGTGGACGGACGCGTCAACCGGCTCGTGGCGAGCATCGGCGAAACCGCCCCGACGATCCTCGTCGGTGTGCCGCGCATCTTCGAGAAGGTCCGGGCGGCCGTGATCACGATGTATCCCCGCCAGGGGCTGAAGGGGCGCATGAGCCGTTGGGCGTTCGCCGTCGGCCGCGAGGCTCAGGCGCGCCGCCTGGAGGGACGGCGCCTGCCGCCGGGCCTGGCGTTGCGGCATCGCCTGGCCGATCGGCTGGTGTTCAGCAAGCTGCGGCAGAAGCTCGGCGGGCGGATGCGGTTCATGGTGTCCGGCTCGGCGAAACTGTCGGCGCAGGTGCAGGAGTGGTTCTACTCGGCCGGGTTGATGCTCATCGAGGGCTACGGTCTGACCGAGACGAGCGCGATCGCATGCGTCAACCACCACGACTCGTTCCGTCCCGGCACGGTCGGGCCGGCCCTGCCCGGTATCGAGGTGCGGATCGACGACGACGGCGAGATCTGCTTCCGCGGGCCGATCGTCGCGCGCGGCTACCACAAGCTACCGGAGGCCACGGCGGAATCGTTCGTCGACGGCTGGTTCCACACGGGCGACATCGGCGAGCTGGACGAGGACGGCTACCTGCGCATCACGGACCGCAAGAAGGATCTGCTGAAGACATCCAACGGCAAGTACGTCGCCCCGCAGAAGGTCGAGTCGGCGATCATGGCGAACACGCCGTACGCGGCGCAGGCGGTCGTGCTCGGCGAGGGCCGCTCGTACTGCACGGCGCTGCTCGTGCTCGACGTGGACCAGGTGGCCAGCTGGGCGTCCCAGCACGGCATGGCGGGGGCGGACTACGCGGTGGTCACACAATCGCCCGAGCTGCGCCGCCGCATCGACCACTACATCCGCCGCACCAACGCCAGGCTGGAGCGCTGGGAGACGATCAAGAAGTACGTGATCCTCGACCACGAGCTGAGCCAGGAGGCCGACGAGCTCACCCCGAGCCTGAAGATCAAGCGGAGTGTCGTCCTGGATCGCTACCACGGCATCATCGAGGCGCTGTACGCCGACGAGTCGCCGTACGAGTTCGTGCCGGATGCGCCCGCCGGCCGTCGGTCCCGCCGGGGCGGGGCCGAGATCGAGGAGCTGGACATCGACGACGAGACCGAGGCCGACGAGATCGAGGAGCGCGTGGCGGCGTGACCGGGACGTTCACAGCGCTGGTGCAGCGCCGGTGGGTCGACCTGGACGCCCAGGGCCACGTCAACAACACGCTCGTCGCCGACCATCTGCAGGAGGCCCGCACCCAGCTGTTGATGCGGGCGGATCTGGCGTCGCTGCTCGAGCGGGGCTGCGTCGTCGTGTCACACCACGTCGAGTACCTGTCGCCGATCCTGTTCCGACCGGCCCCCCTGCGCGTCGAGGTGGCAGTCGGGGAGGTCGGCGCGGCCCGGTTCGAGATCGACTATGTCGTGTGGGACGCCGACGTCCGCTGCGCCCGGGCGCGGACCGTCCTGTGCCCGTACGACTTGACGGTGGGTTTGCCCCGCCGGCTGACACCGGCCGAACGGGCGGGCCTGGCGGCGTACCGGCCGGCCGGCGCCGCAGCCGCGGACGCGCTCGCCGCCCAGGGTTTCACGCCCCTGCGGGATCTGCCGATGGTGCCGTTGGCGGGCCGGGGCGAGCCGTATCCGACGTGGGTCCGATGGTCGGATCTGGACCGTTACGGGCACGTCAACAACGTGCGGCTGTTCGACTACGTCCAGGAGGCGCGCATCGCCGCGATGGAGAGGATGGACCGGTCGATGGCGCGGCTGGGGTCCTCCGCCTGGGGCGACGGCGGGACGGCGGCATCGGCCGGCGAGTCGCCGCTGATGTGGCTGGTCGCCCGCCAGGACGTGGCCTACCTGTCCCCGGTCGCGCACCGCGGTGAGCCGTACGAGATGCGGACGCAGCCGGTGAAGATCGGCACCACGTCGATGACGCTCGTCGCCGAACTGGTCGACCCGCTGAACGACGGGGCGGTGCTGGCGCGGTCCGCGACGATCGTCGTGTGCGCCGATGCCACCACCGGCCGGCCGACACCGCTGCCCGGCGGGGTCCGGGCGTTGTTCGAGGAGTCGTGACCGGCCGGAGAGCCCTGGTCGTGGGAATGCCCCGGTGGTTTCTGTGGTTGACATGAGCGGGCCCTGCCGCACGGTAGGGCCATGACTCGATGAGGAGGACATCATGGGGGAGTTCGAGGGCAAGGTCGCATTGGTCACAGGCGGCGGCTCCGGTATCGGTGAGGCGGTGGCGGTCGCGCTGGCGGCCGGGGGAGCGCGCGTGGTCGTGGCCGATCTGAACGGGGCGGCGGCCCAGAAGTGCGTCGATACGATCGTCGCGGCGGGCGGGACGGCCTGCGCGATCACGGGCGACGTCGGCAAGCCGGAGGACGTCAAGGCCGCGGTGGACAAGGCCGTTGCGACGTATGGAGGTTTGCACCTGGCGCTGAACAATGCGGGCATCGGCGGCCCCAAGGGCCCGATCGAGGACATGCCGATCGACGGCTACCTCAAGCTGATCGACGTCAACCTGCACTCGGTGTTCTACGGGATGCAGTACGAGATCCCGGCGATGCTCGCGGCGGGCGGCGGCTCGATCGTGAACACGTCGTCCATCCTCGGCCTGGTCGGCACCGCGATGGCGATCCCGTACGTCACCGCCAAGCATGGCGTCACGGGCATGACGAAGGCGACAGCGATTCTGTACGCCGCCAAGGGCATCCGCATCAACTCGGTGCACCCGGGCTACATCGACACGCCGCTGCTCACGACGCTGGACGACGACACGACGAAGGCGCTGATCGCCATGCACCCGATCGGCCGCCTCGGCACCGCCGAGGAGGTCGCGAACGTGGTGTGCTTCCTGCTGTCCGACAAGGCGTCGAACGTGACGGGTTCGCAATACGTCGTCGACGGCGGCTACATCGCCCAGTGACGAACCGGCGGAGGACGACCCCCTGAAGGTGGAACGCTGATCCCGTTGAAGGGGGCCGTCCTCATGCCGTGCGACCACTATCTGCCCGCGTCGTTCATCGGGCGCTTCTCCTCGACGCGCCACGGTGACCTGTCGTCCCGCCCGGTGTGGGTGTACGACGCGGGAACGGGCGAGCCGGTGTTGGCATCCGCCCGGAGCGTCGGCTCCCGTCACGGCCTGTACGGGCTGACGTACGGCGGCCTGGCGGACATGTGGACGCACGAGGCCGAGTTGCCGCCCGTCCTCGACGCGTTGGCGGGCGGCCGGGACGTGACGCTCGGGGACTGGGTGCATGTGGCGGTGCCGTTCGTCGCGGCGCTGTTCGTCGCGGGCCGGGAGTGCGCCGGTCGTGACGGGCCCGTGCCGTTGGTCGCCGCGCTCCAGAACACCGGTTACCTCGCACGTGGCAAGCCCGAGAGCCGGGACGCAGCGTTCGCGGACACACTGGCGCTGGTCTTGACGGCCCGCTGGGTGGTCGTGCACGACGGCGCCCATTCCGAGTCGCTGATCTCCAGCGACGTCGGATTCGCGGCCACCCAGGAATCGGGCAGCGGCGATCCCGGCTGGGCGATACCACTTGACCTCGACACGGTGCTGGCGGTCTTTCCGCAGGCGACGCGCCGGTTGGGAACGTTCCGCGGCACAAGGTGGTGCGCGCTCCTCGACCACGTCGAGGCCACCGCGACCGCCTTCGCGGGCCTGAACGCCGAGATCGCACGGGACGCCTGCGGGTTCATCGTGGGTCCGACGAGGGCGAGCGTCGCCGCCCATGCCCGGGCCGTGGAGGACCCGACCGCCGACGGCCATCGCACCCTCCTGGAGTCCGTCGGGGCGGGCACGGCGCTCCGCGAGGTCCAGGCCGCACATCGCGGCGACTGGTGGTACGTGGCGGGGTTGGCCGATCTCGGCCTCCCGCCCGATCAGGCCATCCACCATGGGGTGAGCGTCGACGATGTCGACGGTGGCCGGTGGGCGCCCCCGCACGCTCCCGGAACCGGCATGAGGGTGTCCCCCGGGGGGATCGGCTTCGCCGGGAACGAGGTGTGGCTGTCGCGTGATCCGGCGGGAGAGTTCGACGGCCAGGTCATGAACGCGGCGTAGGCACGCGAGGACGGTTCCGGCGGTTCCGTCTGTCACCTCGGGCGGCATCGCGTCGGGGTTCGCGGTGACCGCCACGCCGGCGCGCAGACGCGAAACGGCGCCCGCCGGTGAACACCGGACGGGCGCCGTCCCGTCTGAAGCAGTCCCCTGTGAAGGGGAAACCTCACTTGGTGATGACCATCTTCAGGGCGCTGTTCTTGGCGGCCGCGCCGAAGACCTCGTAGGCATCCATGAACTGGTCGAGTTTGAACTCGTGCGTGCCCATGGGCTTGACATCCAGCTTGCCGGCGCCGATCAGGTCGAGCATCATCGGGCCGGTGGTCATGTTGACCAGGCCGGTGGTGATGGTGATGTTGCGGGTCCACAGCTTCTCGACCGGCAGGCTGACCGGCTTGCCGTGGACGCCGATGTTCGCGACGTGGCCGCCCGGCTTGACCAACTCGAAGCACGCCTCCAGCGACGGCGGCACGCCGACGGCCTCCATGACGACGTCCGCGCCGTCCTTGCCGACGATGTCGAACACCTGGTCCATCCAGCCGTCCTTGGAGTTGTTGACCGCATGGGTGGCGCCGAACTGGGCCTTCGCCACCGCGAGACGGTTCTCGTCCATGTCGATGGCGACGACCGCGGTCGGGCTGAACAGGCCGGCGGTCTTCATCGCGGCCAGGCCCACGGGGCCCGCGCCGATGCAGATGACCGTCTTGCCGGGTTGGACGTCACCGTAGAGCACGCCGATCTCGAAGCCGGTCGAGAAGATGTCGGAGCACATCACGGCCTCGGCATCGGAGACGCCCTCGGGGATCGCGAATGTCGACGTCTCGACCAGCGGGACGCGGACGTACTGCGCCTGGGTGCCGTTGATGCGGTGGCCAAGCTGCCAGGAGTCGCCGAAGGAGCACGCCTGGCACTTGCTGGTGAGCCCCTTGCGGCAGTACTCGCACACGCCGCAGGAGGTCATGCAGCTGATGACGCGGCGGTCGCCGACCTTGAGGTTCTTGACGCCGGCGCCGACCTCGACGATGGTGCCGACACCCTCGTGGCCGATGACGGTGCCGGGGGTTGTTTCGGGGACGTCGCCCTTGAGGATGTGCAGGTCGGAGCCGCAGATCGTCGTCGTGTCGATCTGGAAGATGGCGTCCGTCGCCTCCTGGATTGTCGGATCGGGGGCTTCCTCCCAGGCCTTCTGGTTGGGGCCGTGGTAGACAAGTGCCTTCATGTAATTGAGCCTTCCTTTTCGTGGGCAGCTTTGCCACAGGTGTCGTGGGCCGCGGGTGTGTCGACGCCCTCAGCCCGGGGGTGGCGCATTGGGATGAATGCGCCAGGGTCAATCATGTCACCACGTGCCCAACTCGCGCCAACGCGGGCGACGTCATCAGGTGAGTTTGCTTGTCGTGGGGCAGTTGCACGATCGGGCCCGGTGGCCGGCGGGCGGTGCCTAGCCGCGGGCGTCCCGGGTGTAGGTGATCATGCCGCCGCGCATGGTGAGTTGCACGGGGTCGGGCAGCAGGCGACCGTGGTAGGGATTGTTGCGACTGCGCGAGGCGGTGTCGTCGCGGTCGACGACATGGCGGCGCGCCGGGTCCACCAGCACGAGGTTCGCGGGCTCACCGGGGAACAGGGGCCGGCCCTGGGTCGTGAGGTGGGCGAGGGCGGCGGGCGCGGCGCTCATGACGCGCGCGACATCCGTCCACGTCATCCGTCCCGACAGCACCATCGTCTCGACGACGACGCCCAGGGCCTGCTCGAGCCCGGTCATGCCGGGCCGGGCCTGGGGCATCGGCCGGTTCTTCACCTGGGCCGTGTGGGGGGCGTGGTCGGTGCCCACCATGTCGATGGTGCCGTCCGCGAGCGCGGCGCGCAGGACCTCGATGTCGGCCGCGGGGCGCAGCGGCGGGTTGACGCGGTACGTGGTGTCGCCGGTGGCCAGCTTGTCGGTGCTCAGCAGCAGGTGGTGGGGTGTCACCTCGGCCGTGACACGGATGCCGCGCTTCTTCGCCCAGCGGATGATCTCGACGGTCTCCGGACAGGAAACGTGGCAGACATGCAGGTGGGCGCCCGCCTCCGCGGCCAACTGCACGTCGCGTGCGACGATCGTCGACTCCGCGACGGACGGCCACACGGGGAGGCCAAGACGCTCGGCCAGGGCCTCGTCCGGGCAGCACGCCTCGGGTGGCGCGATCCGTTCGTCCTGGGAGTGCTGGGCGATGACCCCGTCGAACAGCGCCACGGTCGCGAGCGCCTGACGCATGATCCGGGGGTCCATGACACAGAAACCGTCGTCGCTGAACACGCGCACCCCGCGCCGCGCCATGCCCTCGATGTCGGCCAGCTGCTTGCCACCACGCTCGTGGGTGACGGCGCCGACGGGCACCACCTGGGCCCGTGCGGGGGTCCACACGGCGCGGCGGACCATCCAGTCGACTTCCGCCGGGCCGTGCGTCGGCGGGATCGTGTTCGGCATGGCGAGCACGGCGGTGAAGCCGCCGCGCGCCGCGGCCGCGGTCCCCGATGTGAGGGTCTCCGCGGCCGTGGAGCCCGGCTCGCGCAGATGGGTGTGGGGGTCGACCAGGCCGGGCAGGACGATGAGACCGTCCGCGTCGAGGCGCTCGGCCCCCGGGGGTGCGGTGTCGACGAGGACGCCGTCCCGCACATAGAGGTCGCGCCCCCGACCGTCCGCGCCGCGGGCTCCGGCGATGATGAACGCCCGCTTGTGGCCTGTCGGGCGCGCCGCGGCGGCGTCCGTCTGCGTGATCGTGTAGCCCGGCATGACGCCCAGATTACCCGACTCGGGCGGCCCGGTCGGGGGTCCGGAGACGGTACGGCAGAATAGGCCCATGGCGACGAACCTTGCGGACGAGACGTTGGTGGTGGACGAGGCCGGATCGAGTCCGGTCGATCCGGGCCCGGGAGACTATCGCCGCTGGCAAGATCTCGCCGACACGATCGTGGCCGCCCAGGAGGCCTACTACGGGCAGGACGCGCCGACCCTGTCCGACGCCGAGTACGACACGCTGATGCGGGAACTGGCCGCCCTGGAAGACCGGTTCCCGGGTCTGCGTACCCCGGACAGCCCGACGCAGCGGGTCGGCCAGGCGGTCATCACGGATTTCGCGCCCGTGACGCACCTGGAGCGGCTGCTGAGCCTCGACAACGTGTTCAGCGAGGAGGAACTGGCCGCGTGGATCGACCGCGCGACGCGGGGCCTGGCCGGCCCGGCCGAGTTCCTGTGCGAGCTGAAGATCGACGGGTTGGCGTGCGACCTCGTGTACCGTGACGGGCGGCTCGTGAGCGCCGCGACGCGTGGTGACGGCCGCGTGGGCGAGGACATCACGCCGAACGTCCGGACGATCAAGACCGTACCCCAGCGGCTGCACGGCGCGGACGTACCGCCCCTTCTTGAGGTGCGCGGGGAGGTGTTCTTCCCCGTGGCCGCGTTTGAGGAGCTGAACGCGTCCCTCGTCGAGGCGGGACGCCCCCCGTTCGCCAACCCGCGCAACGCGGCCGCCGGATCGCTGCGGCAGAAGGACCCGTCCGTCACCGCGTCGCGTCCGCTGAGCATGCTGCTGCACGGGATCGGCGCGCACGAGGGCCTCACGTTGAGCCGGCAGAGCGAGGCGTACGAGCGCCTGGCGGCCTGGGGCCTGCCGACATCGTCGCACTGCCGCGTCGTCCACAGCCCCGCCGAGGTGTTCGAGTACGTCGCGTGGGTGGGGCAGCACCGCCACGACATGGAGCATGAACTGGACGGGGCCGTCGTGAAGATCGACCGGCTGGCCGACCAGGCCGTGCTCGGGGCGACGTCGCGGGCGCCGCGGTGGGCGATCGCGTACAAGTTCCCGCCCGAGGAGGTGAACACGCGCCTGCTCGACATTCAGGTCGGTGTCGGTCGCACCGGGCGTGTGACGCCGTTCGGGGTGATGGCCCCGGTGCGGGTGGCCGGGTCGACCGTCGAACGGGCGACGTTGCACAACGCGTGGGAGGTGAAGCGCAAGGGCGTGCTGATCGGCGACGTCGTCGTGCTGCGCAAGGCCGGGGATGTCATCCCCGAGATCGTCGGCCCGGTCGTGGCGCTGCGGGAGGGCCGGGAGCACGAGCTGCGGCCGTTCGTCATGCCGGAGACGTGCCCGTCGTGCGGGACGGCGCTCCGTCCTGAGAAGGAGTCCGACAAGGACATCCGCTGCCCGAATGCCCGCAGTTGCCCGGCGCAGCTGCGCGAGCGCGTGGGGGCGCTCGCCGCCCGCTCGGCCCTCGACGTCGAGGCGCTCGGCTGGGAGGCCGCGATCGCGCTGACCGATCCGGAGTTCGGCCGGCCCGCATGGGCGGACGACCCGGTCGGGGGCGTGCCGCGGCGCCGTCCCGTGCTGGCCGGGGAGGCCGGGCTGTTCGACCTGACCGTCGACGACCTGGCGGGCGTCCAGGTGTGGCGTCGTCCCGTCGTGCGGGATGCCGCAGGCGAGACCGGTCGGGGTGAGTGGGTGCAGGAGCCGTTCTTCTGGACGAAGCCGACGGACAAGGAGCCGTCGAAGCCGAAGGAGACGACGCAGACGATGCTGCGCGAGCTGGAGGCGGCCAAGGACCGGCCGCTGTGGCGTGTCCTGGTGGCCCTGTCGATCCGGCACGTCGGGCCGACCGCCGCCCGCGCGCTGGCCTCACGTTTCGGCAGTCTCGCGGCGATCCGGGCCGCGAGCGCCGAGGAGTTGACCGGCACCGACGGGGTTGGTGCGGTGATCGCCGAGTCCGTGCGGGAATGGTTCGGCGTCGACTGGCACCGGGAGATCGTCGAGCGGTGGGCGACGGCCGGGGTCCGGATGGCCGACGAGCTGGTCGAGGGGGCCGCGGCCCTGCCACAGACGCTCGCGGGGCTGACCGTGGTGGTCACGGGCACGCTGCCCGGTTTCACGCGCGAGGAAGCCGAGCAGGCCGTGATCGCCCGGGGCGGCAAGGCGGCCTCGTCCGTCAGCGGCAAGACGGACTACGTGGTCGTGGGCGAGAACCCGGGAAGCAAGGCCGCGAAGGCCGAACAGCTGGGCCGGCCGATCCTGGACGAGGCCGGGTTCGCCCGGCTGCTGGAACACGGTCCGGACGGCCTGGCCTGAGCATCATTCCGCGTCTGGCGGTGTCATCCCCAACGCAGCGGCCCGGTCCTCATCGGTGAACCGCCCTGCGTCCAAGACGACGGGCGGCGCAGCCCCTTCCGCGACGGCGGAGCGCACCCGGCTGGTCACGCCGGACAGCCCCCCGAGCGCCGAGGCGCCCTGCGTGTCGACGAAGGTCATCGCCCTGGCGTGGTCGATGCCGAGGCGGGCGCCTTCCTCGATGGCATCCTGGTTGGCGCCGAGGTACGTGAAGATCCAGCCGTGCCGGGTCTCCTGAGCTTCGATGAGGGCCTTGACCGCCGGATACGTCATCTCGCGGGACGAGTTCTCCAGGCCGTCGGTCATGATGCCCACGATCACCGCGCCGGGGCGCTCCGCCTCCGGCATCGCCCCAAGACGAGCCTGCGTGTCCCGCACGGCCTGGCCGATCGCGTCGAGTAGGGCCGTGGCGTCGCGCGGGCACAGGTCCAGCGGGGGGACATCCGCCAGGTCCTTGGCGGTGTACACGGACTCGTACTCGGTGTCGAACTGGGACAGGCTGACCCGGCACGTGCCCGGTTGCTTGCGTTGCTCCGCCATGAACGCGTCGAAACCGCCCTCGATGTCGGTCTTGATCGACTGCATCGACCCCGAGCGGTCGAGCAGCATCGTGATGTCGGTGTAGGTGGGGTCGGGCATGGGGTGCTCCTTGGTGGGTGGGGTGGATGGAATCATGTGGTGGGACGGCGGCGCTGGAACCGCAACGGGGCCGTCTTGTCGGCGCGGGCCTGACGCACGTCGGTGGCGCGTACCCGTCCGTCGGTGGAGTAGCCGGCCAGCCCCGACGAGCGGGCCATGCGGGCGGCGACCGAGTTGGGCGCGAGACCGGCCTGTGCAGCAACTGCACGGAGCGATTGGCCTTCGAGCACGGCGGCTGCCATGAGCTCGTTCAGGGCGTCGTCGAGCCGGTCGCGCGCTTGGGCTGTGCAGACGAGCGCGTGCCCGATATCGAATTCGCCCCCGAACACGCCGACGAGCGCGACCGCCTGCTGGAGGAACTGGAGCGCCCGCTCGCGTTCCTTGGTGGCGGTCACCGGTTCCATGCGCCGAGTCTATGTGCAGTTTCTGCACATTGTCAAGTGGTTCCGGGCTGGCGCCGCGGGGCGGTTCGGCATCGGGCGGGTGCGAGAATGGGGGCATGCGCGTGCACATCGCCAGCGACCATGCGGCCTGGGACCTGAAGACGTACCTCCTGCAGCAGCTCGGCGGCACGGACCACGAGATCGTCGACCACGGCGCGGACGCCTACGATCCGCAGGACGACTACCCGGCGTACTGCATCGCCTGCGGCGAGGGCGTCGTCGCCGACCAGGCGGCGGGCGTCCAGGCGCTCGGGATCGTGCTCGGCGGTTCCGGCAACGGCGAGCAGATCGCCGCCAACAAGGTGCGGGGTGTCCGGGCCGTGCTGGTCACCCACCTCGACCTTGCCGTGCTCGGCCGTCAGCACAACGACGCGAACGTGATCGCCCTCGGCGGGCGCTTCACAGCCCCGGAATTCGCCTGGGTGCTCGTGCGGACGTTCCTGGAGACGCCGTTCTCCGGTGAGCCCCGGCACGCCCGCCGCCTCGGTCAGGTCGCCG
>JGI20166J26741_10654447_pt1 | contig 15425 bp, 13 predicted proteins | sample TergutCu122P5_FD_26741 | JGI IMG/M metagenome (IMG submission 26741)
GATGACGGTGCCGGGCAGGGTATGGGTTATCAGATCGTCCAGGGTGGCGGCGTCGCGGACGTCGCCCACAACCAGCTCGACCCGGTCATCCAGCGCAGCCGGGCGCTGGCCCGACGCATGCACCTGGGGCAGTAGGGCGTCCAGGGCGATTACGCGCGCATACCGCTGCAATAACCCGGATGCGATCGCGGTACCGATGAAACCGGCTCCGCCCGTTACCAGGCAGACGTCGTGATTTGTGTCCATGGTTGCCTCCCGACTCATCCGATGCTGAACGCATGTTTGAAGATCGCTTTGATTCCCACCCATTGACCGCGACGAATGGCGGCCGGCAGACACGTCAGCGCGTCGAGCCGCGACAGCAGGCGAAGCCGGGCGGCCCACGCGGCACGATTCCAGCCCTTTTCTTGCAACAGGTCTGCGGCTAGTGATAAGTAGCGTCTCTCGTCCGGGAAACGACGCCCCGTGACGGCCGAAGTGGCGGCAGCGCTTTGGTTGTGGCGCCGCCAATTGAACGCAACCGCAGGGGCGTAGACCAGTGTGCAGCCATCGATGATCATGTCGATCAGAAGCCCCAGATCCTGGATGATGGGCAGACCGTCACGGAAGGGGAAGCGCTTGACATCGTACGCGCGGAATGCCAGCGAGGGCCAGCTCAACCAGTCACCACGGGCCAGGCTGAATGCTGCCTTCTCGCCGCGCAGCACCTTGATCGAGCGTCCTCTTGGTGCCAAAATAAAGCGTTTCACGAAATCGCGCAGCGGTAGGGCAGGCTTCCCGGCCGAATCGATGATGCGGAAACCGGGTTGCACTATCGAGGCGTTCGGGTAGCGTGAGAAGATGCCCAGAACCAAGTCGACGTAGTTGGGCAGCATTATGTCGTCACAACCGAAAAACATGACATACGGGGCGGTACACAATTCGAGGCAACGTTGGTAGTTACCCGTTGTGCCGAGGTTTGACTGGTTCCTCTCATAAGACATGCGACCGTCGCCGTATGACGCGACTAGCTCTTCGACGGGTTGCGGGTAGCAGTCATCGACCACCACCAACCGCCAGTTAGGGTTGGTTTGCCGCCTGACCGACTCAATCGCCAAGCGAAGCAACTCGGGGTCACCCCAGAAGGGGATCATCACGTCGATGTACGGAGTCGTCTGGTGTGGCTCCTGGCTGCGCATGTTCCACATTATAGTGCCATTTCGCAACTCTTACGGGCTGTCCGGAGTGAGGCTAGATGGCTCATCGGGCACGCTGAGACTGGCCACATCATGCGAACGCCAGATGAAGGCCAGATGTGTGGCCATGCCGCAAACCGGACCGACGATCAGGGCTAGAACTGCGCGGGTTCCGATCGGGAGCGGTAGGCACAGCATCGCGACGGCGACCGCGACCGCCACGAGCCAACCCACAAGGTATTGGGTGTAGCGTGCGCTTGCTTGGCATACCACGCCGGTGACCGTGATCATAGCCGTGCACATTGCTCCGAGCGTCAGGGCAGAAAGTGTTAACCCCGGCAGTACGTAGTCGGCGCGCAGCAGTCCGAGCAGCCAGGGGCCGATCCACCAGGCCAGGATGGCACCGACCAGGCCGATTGCAGTAATCGAAGTGAGCATCACTGTCATCATGCGAGATCGTCTTGCTCTTGCTCGAACAAAATAGGCAACTACGACATTGTATAGGGCTGAGATTGGCACCATTATCGGCGCCCTCGTCAGCGATATCGCCAGCATTAGCGGGGCCGCACCCAAGAGGATCGCATCGGGTGTTGTCAGATCGAGAAGCCATGAGAAACCAACCACAAGCACCGAACTGACGCCCAGACCGATCATCGCGAGCGCGCTCCGCTTGACGAACTGTCGCTTCGACTCTCCGATTCGTTCTGCTAGTATCATCCGGACATTTCGATTGGGCAGAAGTATCACGGCCCAAACCAGTTCAGCTGCGACGACGGCGAATGCCAAGGCGACCACTGTTGGGCGCAGCAGCGCGACTACTAATAGCAGTATGAGACGGCTGCCAGCCTCCGCGAAGAGCATGGCGGCATATATATGGAGTCGTCCCGCACCGGTCAGGGCTCCAGCGGTAAAGGACTGACCAGCGTATCCAGTGATTCCGATCACGAGCGCTATGCCCAGAAGCCAACCATCGTCATGCTTGAATGCCGGTACGGCCATGCGCCAGGCTGGCATCGTCAGCCCGGAAATCAATAGAATCATCATCAGTATGGGAACCATCAATGACGCAACCGTTGGTCCGACGCTTCTCAGTTGCATGTCAGAATCGGTTGGAGATGTGATTCTTGTCGTCTCGACAGCAAGCCCGGCAACAACGGCGTATCCGAAGAACAACACTGCCCAGAACACCGAGAAGCGTGAGTTGTCAGCGATTGTGAGAACGCGGGCGGCTATCAGCAGTGAAACCAGGCCGACGACGGCGGCGATAACGCCGGCCACTCCGACTGCCGCCCCGCCCCCGTGGCGAGACATCAGCTGTTCAGCTCCTTCTGGATTTCCGGAAGCGTTAGCAGCAGGGACTTTGTCTCTTCGACGTTCAAGCGCCGGGTGTTTGCCGACGTGTACGGTTCTGCCGGCTCGATGGGGGTGCCCTCATCGAAGAATTGCTCGTATTGCAGACTGCGTGCGTCGAGCGGCACGCGGAAGTAGTCGCCTTCGTCGGTGGCCTTGACCATGTCCTCGGCGGCCAGTAGCGTCTCGTGTTTCTTTTCGCCGTGTCGATAACCGATCGTGTGTATTTCCGGCTGGTCAACACCGAATAGGGAGGCCACGGCATACGCGAGCGTTTCGATGGTCGCCGCCGGCGCTTTGCGGACGAACAAATTGCCTGATTCCTGGCATCCGAAAGCGTGTTCCACGAGATCAACCGAATCGCGCAATGACATCAGGAAGCGTGTCATATTGCCGTCGGTAACAGTTAGCGGCTGGCCCGACTTGAGTTGGCGCACGAACAAAGGAAGCACCGACCCCCTCGAGTACATGACATTGCCGTACCGCGTCAGTGCGACAGTCAAAGAACTGCCAGGGTTGTTGCGCGCATATGCCTGAACCGTCTTCTCGAGCAGGGCCTTCGACATGCCCATCGCATTGATCGGGTACACGGCCTTGTCGGTGCTCAGGCCGACGAAGACCTTGACACCGGAGTCGGCGGCGACCGATAACACATTGTCGCTGCCGATCACATTCGTGTAGACGGCTTGCAGCGGGAAGAACTCGCATGACGGCACTTGCTTCAGTGCCGCCGCGTGGAACACGTAGTCGACGTCTCTCAAAGCCGGCTTGAGCGATTCACGGTCGCGCGTGTCGCCGATGAAGAAGCGCACCCTCTCGTCGTTCAGGCGGCGCCGCATCTCGTCCTGCTTTGCCTCGTCGCGACTCAGGATGTTGATGCGGGCAACGTCCTGCGTCAGGGCGTGAACGGCCATGGTCGACCCGAACGACCCCGTTCCGCCGGTGATGGCTAACACTGACCCCTTCAGAGTCGGACTCATTCGACATCCTTTCGCGACGTGGACGGAGCCGACAACCAGCCCCATCCGTGTTCCAGTATACGCCTTCTGACAATGTCGGATGACGGCTTGTTCTTAACCTCTGCTGCATTCTCTTCGAGCCCATTGTTCCCAGACTTTTTCAAGAAAGGCAATGATCTTCTCACCCTGGTACTCACTGGTCGCGTGAAGTTTGACATATTCTTGGCCAAGTCGCGCTTTCTGAAGACAGTCATCATACTGCTGGTTGATTCTTTCTATGGCTTGTAAAACGGTTGCAGGATCATCTCCGTCAACCAGGTTCAGATATGGCCGATACGCACTTGCGATCGAGCCCACATCAGATACCAGGACTGGTGTTCCGCTAAGCAGATACTCAGTTAGTTTCGCACTTGCCGCATAACTGGCATAGTAGCTGACAATCCGATTGTTGCGTGGGCGAAGCGATATCAGCAAGTCGGCGTCACATAGCCTCTGGATTACTTCTTCCTGGCGGATCACTCCCAAATAGTCGACGTTGTGTGCTTGATCGCTCAGATCCCGCGCGGCTTCCGCATGCTTGCCTTTGCCGCAGATCACCCAATGGTATGCCTCACCGCTTTGGCGGATCGTGTCAAGCAATATGCCGGCGCCGGCTCTGTCGTCGAGAGTACCGGCATACATTATCGTCAATGGTTGGTGTGGCGGTCTTTCCGTCTGCACTTGGTCACACAACTGAACGATGCGGTCGTCGAGAGAGTAGACGATCTCCAGGTAGGGACGATTGGTGTAATCAAGAGCAGACTTCGCCACATATGTCAATGTCGCATCCGCGGAACGGATGAACCTGGGCGTCAGCCTGGCTACCACTCCTAGCAAGCCGGTGTATTCCGGTGATTCGACAGTACCCATGATGAATGGGACATAGCAGAGACGGAAGAAGAGCCTTGCCAGTACCACAGGAAGAGCCGTGAAGACATGGGCATTCCCAGTGACGACCAAGAAACTCTTGCCACGGTGGGCCCGCAGAACGCGTATGAGCTCGAGGGTGTACGTGACGATGATTGACAGGTAATACAGGGGCTTCCCAAAGTTCAGATTACCGACACCAATTGCCCTTACTCCACAATCCAAGATCACAGCCTGCCGGGGTGTGATCCGATTGAGAACCGATGGGTTGCCGAAATTGGAGGCGACTGTGATCACATACAAGTCGTGCCGGTACCGATGAAATAGGCTGCTGATGAGCGAGTTCTGGGTGACATTCTCCGGGATCTCGAAGTTCCGGTTCACTGTCGTTGCCAGGAACTTTGCCGGAACCGGAGTTCCCAAGTAGACCACCGCCATGGGAGTGGCTCCAGCATTGGCCTTCCGCCTCGGTCCCATCGTGTCTCCTCATCTGTGGTTACTCAATCTCGTGACGCAATATCACATCCGTCTAGCCAAGGTAGCCTCTGGTATACTATCAGCATGATTCACTTCGTGAGTAACCACTTCTGGCCCGATGGGTCGCCGTCCGGCGTACTGGTCGAGGAATTGGCGGATACTTTGCGTGAAATGGGGTACGAAACCGTTCTCGTCGCGGGTACCGGGTCGTTCTACGAGACTCAACGTCCGGCGCCGAACTCCCCGATCGTCCATCTCGCTACCGGCGAAGGGGCGCGCGGCAAGTCTCAGGTTGACATCCTACGTGATTCGATGCGCTTCTGGAAGGCTCTGAGGTCGTATGTTCGCACGCATGTCAGTGACGGCGACGCCGTTTTCATGACGTCGGCGCCGTTCGTAAACGTCTTCATGATCAGGTCGCTGAAGCGGCTCAAGAAGCGGGTCACCACCATTTTCCATTTACAGGATTACCTTCCGAGCAATGTTTCATCACTCGGGCTGTTGCAACGACTTGGCGCCCCGGTACTGAAGAAAGTGATCGACCACTTCTTAAGGCAGTGGGATCTCGTGATGATGTGCTCCGGCAACATCGAATACAGTGGCACCAACGGCGTCGTCGCCAGGCTGTGGCCCACCATCGTCAAGCCCGAGAAACGCGAGGTCGACAAGACGGCGAAGTCGGCGCTGTATGCCGGTAACCTGGGCATCGTTCACAACACGGCGGCGCTGGTGAAGGAGATCGAAAAGCTGCACAGCGACGGGTGGACCATAGACACGTATGGCGGCGGGCCAGGATATGCCGACCTACCGGAATATGTCAGACAACACCAGTTCGTGTCGGGCGATGAGTACCTTGATGTTCTCTACTCTCATCCACTACATCTGGTTTGCTCCATATTCGGTAACGGCTCTTACCCGTCAAAGGTGATGAACAGCCTTTACATCGGCGCCGATGTTCGTCCTTGTGGCTTCGTCGAGCCGATGCTCAAGGAGTTGGATGTGCTGCGTACCATTCCGGACTTGGCTCAAAACCGTCCGGCTTCTGCTCGCCTGATCGATGAACTGTTGAAAAACCATGGAAAGCGCCCCTAGTATGTATAGCGTATAGCTTTCTGGAGGAGCCGCTATGAAGATGTTGGTACTGGGCGCCCATGGGCAAGCCGGCCACATGATTTCGCTTTTTATGACCGAACAGGGTCATGATGTGACCGGTTTCGACCGGACGCCCGTGACGCATTGCCGGTCGATCGTCGGCGATGCTCGCGATAAAGACGCGCTCAAGAAGCTTATCGAGCAAGGGGGATTCGATGCGGTGATCAACTGCATCGGAATTCTCAACCAGTTCGCCGAGAACGACAGGGCTCTCGCCGCATTTCTGAACGGGTATTTCCCGCACTTCCTGGCCAGCATCACAAAGGATCTGCCGACGCAGATCATCCACATGAGCACCGACTGCGTATTCTCAGGTGAAAAGGGTGGGTACACCGAGACCAGTCTTCGTGACGGCCGGACCTTCTACGACCGGTCAAAGGCCTTGGGCGAGCTCGAAGACGACAAGAACGTCACGCTACGCAACTCCATCGTCGGGCCGGACATCAATCCGCAGGGGATTGGGCTCCTCAACTGGTTCATGCAGCAGCAGGGCGCGGTGAAAGGGTTCCGCAAGGCGATGTGGACTGGCTTGACCACGCTGGAGTTGGCCAAGGCGATGGAGCAGGCCGCATTGCAGAAGGCGCACGGGCTGTACAACATGGTCTACAAGCAGCCCATCAGCAAGTATGACTTGCTGTGTTTGTTCAACGAACACTTACGTAAGCAGCCGATAGAGATCATACCCGCGGATGGCAGCGCAATTGACAAATCGCTGGTCCGGACGCGGTTCGACTTCGCCTACGAAGTGCCGGACTACGAGGCGATGGTGGCGGAGCTTGGAGTGTGGATGCGTGCGCATCGGTCTTACTATCCACACTACGACGTCTGAGTAAGACATGCTACGAACGCCCGAGATGTCTACACAGCTTCCGGCGTGGTGTCGGGCATGGCGGGGTCGAATGGTTCATCGGTCCAGAAGGCAGTATGTAGAAGATCGCCGCCCGTGTTTGTGATGCTGTGCGTCCACATCGTGGGTATGTCCACGGCCATGGGACGCTCACCGCTGACGGGGATGACAGTGGTGTCCGAATAGCAACACCGACGCAGCTTGATGGTGGCTTGGCCGGACAGGACTACTATGCGCTCGATCTTCCGGCGATGGAAGTACTGGCCGGTCGTGACTGCCGGCCCAGTGGTGGAAAACGACACCTGGCCACAACCGCCGTGCGACCTCACAACATCGATGAATCGCCCGCTCTCATCGAGGCGGGGAGTCAACTCGAAACCGGTCGTCAACGGGGGTGAGTGTGATCTGTATGTGTTGAACAGGTTTCGGCTGAATTCATCGGAGACGTCTGGGATGTCGCCGTGCTCATAGCACCGTGCGATTGCTGTAAGCCTGTGAAGCAATTCCGACACCATCACCGGCCGCGACAGCGAGTCCATGACGTCCGGATCACGGTTTCCGATTAGTAGATCGGCCGCGTCTTGCGCGTGCATTAGTGTCAGTAGCTTGTCATCCACCACTTCCGGCGCGCCTCCTTGGGCAATGATATGACAGAAGGTTGACGTAACGGCATTGTAAAATGGCCTGCCATGTTCACCGAACTGGTTGGGTAACCTCATATCGACATAGGTCGCACCGATGTCTGCGGCGGCAGAGGCAAGAATCTCCGACACGCGGGTTTTGGCACGTCCGTATGCGTTGTCAAGCGCGGCCTGTATCGAGTTGGCGTAGATTACGGCGGATGGCGGTCTTGCGACCGCACGTAACGCCTGCGCCGCCTGTTCGGCGAACAGGACGCTACCAGCCTCCACTTCAAGGTCGGTGCCTCGGACTACCCCAGCCAGATGGATGAACCGGTCGGCGGCGTCGACGGCGGCGACGGCCTGATCCGCGTCGTAGAAGCTGCCAACCGGAATATCGCGGGCCACCGTCCCTTGCGCGAGAAGTGCGCACCTAGTGTGCCAGCCCAGGAACCCATCGCCCCCCGTCATCGCAACTTGCATCATGTCGTGTGACCATTCTCTTTCAGTTCGGAATGGATCTCTTGAATGGACCGGTCACCAGCCTACTCCTCTAGACATGATGCGGCCACGCGTCTGGCTTGGGCTGCATGGGGTAAGATTGGGACTGACGACAAGGAGCACCGATCCGTGGTAGCAAACTCGATCAATCACGAGGCGCCTTCCGGCGTGCCCGCCAGAGAGGCCGCCGGCTACATGGCGCCGGAGCCAAGGATCGCAGTCATCGTCCCATGCTTCAACGAGGCGCTAACCATCGCCAAGGTTTGCGACGACTTCCGCACCTTGTTGCCCCAGGCCCAGCTGTACGTCTATGACAACAACTCGACCGACGGCACGGGCGACATCGCGCGAGATCACGGCGCCACGGTGCGGCTGGAGCGACGCCAAGGCAAGGGCCATGCGATGCGCCAGGCGTTCCGCGAGGTCGACGCCGACGTGTACGTGATGATCGACGGCGACGATACCTATCCCGTCGAATCTATCCACGAACTACTGGCGCCCGTGCTGAACGGCGACGCCGACCTGGTGTTGGGCGACCGTCTATCGAACGACAGCTACGCCAACGAAAACAAGCGCTACTTCCACAGCTTCGGTAACGATTTAGTGCGGCGAATGATCAAATGGTTGTACGGCACCCCGATCAAGGATGCGATGACCGGCTACCGCGTGATGACGCGCACATTCGTGAAGTCGTTCCCGATGCTGGCCAAGGGCTTCGAAATCGAGGTCGAGATGGACATCGAAGCGATAGACAAGAACTGGCGGGTGGCCGAAGTCCCCGTGATCTATCGCGACCGCCCGGCTGGTAGCTTCTCCAAACTGTCGACCTTCCGCGACGGCACAAAGGTATTATCAGCGGTTCTCGGGTTGTTCAAAGATTACAAGCCACTACTGCTTTTCTCTCTTTTCGGTGCTGTTGGATTCATTCTGGGGTTGGCACTAGGCATCCCTACGATCTTCACCTTCTTCCACACAGGCGAAGTCCGCCTGCCAACAGTGCTTTTGGCATCTGGGATCTGTCTTGCCGGCATGCTCTCGTTTGTCTGCGGGCTGATACTCGATACCATAGTCAAAGCAAACCACAAGGCATACGAGGTGACGGTGCTGGAGAGCTACCAGAGAATCGGTCCGCGTGACTAAGGGTATCCCATCGTGCGCCGACTGATAGCCTGACCTTCCGGTGCTTAGTGGCCACGACAGTACAAAGCCGCAAACAAACTCACCAGATGCAACCGTCCGATGACGGATACCACCAACACCGATAAACGCTCGAACAGCTTCTCCTCCCTGAGTTGTGGAGAGAACGGAGTCAACGGCCTCGTTTCTCGATTTGCCCTCAACCAGCTGAATACACGTCTGTACTCCGCGACGAAAGCCGTCGACGTGGCACGCCGACCCGAGTACAAGAGGTACCAGACCAGGAAGCGCCTGAAATAGTACGCCAGCATGGCCGGTGGTTCGTTGAACTTGCTCTTGATGCTCTCCAGCAGATGAAGCACGTCGAGGTTTGGGTTGAAGCCCTTGTGGCTGGTGTTGGACACACTGGACCGGTTGTCCGTCCATGTATAGCCGACGTAGTCGATAAGCTTTACTCGAGGTTGGCATGCCTTGGCACTGAACGTGAAATACATGTCTTCGCCGATGCCGTAGTCTAGAAACTGTACGGCATTTCGCACGAGGAAATCGCGCTTATACACCTTGCACCACGCATAGATGTTGATGTAGGTCTCCCACTCGAAGCCGTGCATCCGGCGTTCGTAGATCAGTCGGCCGGCCTCGTCCCTACGACGCCACCCCCCGATCACGATGTCGTAGTCCTGGTCGAAACTATGCATATACGTCGCAAGGAAATCCGCGTCCAGGTAGTCATCGTCATCCAAGAATGTCAGGTATTCGCCTGTGGCCAGACCGATGGCTGAATTGCGAGTGCGAGCCACGCCCATGTTTGCCTGGTCAACTACGCGGATACCATGCTTGGCCTCATAATCCCGCAAGATGCCGAGCGAGTCATCGGTCGAACCGTCGTTGATCGCCAGTATTTCCACATCGGTGTACTCCTGAGCCAGTACGCTATCGAGGCACTTCGCGATTGAAGCGGATGCGTTGTATACCGGAATTATCACGGAGACTTTCCGGCTTTGCATCTCCGTCACCATAGCAACTGCTCCCATCTCAGGCCAGCTCGGCGACGAAGCCGGCATCGTTGCTGAACACCCGGGAAAGCGAGTCGAAATACTCCTGGTTGGCACGGTAGATAGAACTGTTCTCATCCGTTAGCACCACCACGTAACGCGAACCGGATGACTGCAGCATTGCCATCACCGCGGACGTGCCCGTGATCGAAGCCCTAACCCAGGCGTCGTTGCGCTGATTTGTGATTGCCTGGTACCAATAGCCATCGCCCCAATAGCCGACGAACTGCACGGGCGACTGGCCCACCGCGACATAGTTGGTGTAAACGTAGTGATACAGCTCCATCTGATCCGGCAACAAGCCACCGGGCTCCTTCAGCGTGCCTTTGTTCCAATTGTAGATGTCGTTCGCAAAGATCGCTTTCGTTGCCGGATTGAACATCTGGCTGCGATCCCACAGACGGTAGTCGACACCAGACACCATGAGCCCGAACACCAGTGTCCAGACTGCACCGTAGATGGACATCAGCACAGCGGTTTCGCGGTTCGCGATCTTCACGATGCCAACCATCAGCAAGTACATCACCAGGAACCAGGCCACGTTATACGTCTTGTAGTAGTAGTAAGACGACACCTTGCCCATCAGACCCATCGCGAACAGGCCGGCCATGAATATCAATAGCGGCACAGCCATGATCGCCGGCGTCGGCATGGTTCGGCCTCGCACGCATTTCAGCACCCCGTATACCGCCAGCGGCACGAACGGTAGGAAATTAGAGAATAGGTCGCGATAGCAGGCGCCCTCGGCTGAAAACGCCGCACCCATCGTCAAACCATCAGTGAAGATACCGGTGTACGAGTACAGTATGCCCAGCACCACCGGCACCAGGAACACGGCCAGTGATAGCAGCACGGTTTCGATGGTGAACAGGCGTTTGCGCCACACCTGCTTAATCCACAGCATCGCGATGACTCCGATGAAAACCACCGGAGCAAACATTGAATAGCACAGCACCAGTGCCAGGCACCCGATCATCAGCAGCGCGGCGGCTTGCCACATTCCCAGTTCGTCGCGCATGTATGAATCGGTGACGAACACCAGATAGCAGATGATGATGACGCCCATGCTCAGATACGTGAAGCCGTACAGCGTGCTGTTCAGGGGATATGCGCCCAGATACAGAGCCGCGATGGCGATACCCAGAGCCATTTGCAGACGTGTCTTCAGCAGGTGCCTGATCGTCGCATAGAACATCAAACCCGCCAGCACCAGGAACAACCCATCGCTGAAGACGAAGATCTTGTAGAAGTAGTCGATGGTGGTCGTCGGCCCCAGGATCTCCATCAGCAGGCCATTGGTCAGGGCGTGGTAGAACATCGACTGCACCGAGCCCGTGTTGACGACGTCGCCAGCCTGCATCAACCTGACAGACGGATCGATCGTCGAGTAGTGCAACCGGAACTGCGCGCCACCGGTGTGCAGCGCGAAGAACAGCACCATGAAGGCGACAAGGCCGGCGGTGACGATCGCATCAGCGATGTGGTAGGTATATTTCTGCGCAGCATGGCTGCGCCGGATCAGCAACCACATCGCGCCGCCAAGCAGCACGTCGGACGCCCCCATCGACCAGGCATTCACGGGAATCGACACCAGGTTGATCAGGGCCGCCGCCAAAGCATGCCAGCACGTCAGCGCGATGATCGACGCGATGATCCACGACACGCCGATCAGCGGTTCGGGCGATTTCCTCACAATATAGAACCCGCTCAGCGCGAACAGGCATGCCAGAACCAGGAACACTGATGCCAGAATAGACGTGATCACAGCTCACCTCCCACCTGCGGACGCATGTCGTCCTTCCGGCGCACAACAAACAGCACCAGCGCGAGCAGAGAGAAAGCCACGGTGCCGATCACCCATAGCGTAAAGGGCATCGGCAGCCAATCGCGCCACCACTGGATGCTGCCGTTCAGGCTGGAACCCCAGATATCGAGGCCGCTGACATAGCGTCGTATAAGCTCGTGCAGCGCCCAACTATGCGCCACCACCAGAGCCATGTACGTTACCCAGGTCTGGGCCAGCGACAGCGGGATAGCCCCGTCGCGGCGGCGCCGGCTGAGCAGAATGGCCACCAGCACCAGCATCAGCGGGGCTATATAGCGGGTCTGCATGTTCTGACCGACGATATTGTTGCCCATCTGCAGCGTGAACAGCGGCACGCCCAGGTACACGAGCAGCACGCCACCAGCCGCCACCGCCTTCGGCCACGACATGCGGCGCAGGCCGGCGAACAAGAACCCGAAACCGACAATCATCACCATTACGACGGTGACCGGCAGCATCGGCACATCGAACCAGCCGAGGCTGACGTTCCAGAACGAGGCTATCATCTCGGGCAGGCGCTTGACGTTGAACATGAAAAGGGCAATGTCGCCCTGGTCTCGTCCGCCCAGGCCCAGTGCCCCTATTGCCTGCGAGCCGCTGAACGTGCCGATGATGCCGATGCACGCCACCACCAGCATGGCAGCCCATGTCAGCCGGTGCTGCCGCCACAGGCGCGGCTTGATCTGCGGTAGGTGGAATGCGCCGACCGCCAGAACGGCGACGAAACTGTAAGTGCCGCCATCAACCCGAGCCGACGACGCCAGCGCCGCGGCAGCCACGGCCACAGCGGCCAAGGCCCGGCGTCGCCACCGCGGGCAGTCAGGGTCACCCTCGGTGGCGAACAGCCCCGTCAGCGCCAACCACGCCGAAATGACGCCCGTGAAGGCCCAGGCCGACGGGTTGATCGACGTCAGGAAGTACACCATCATCGGCACGCTGAGCCCGACTGTCACGTAGGCCAGCAGACGCTTCATCGACCACGGCAACAGCCAGGCCAGCGCCGCGAAAAACAACGCCGACACCGCCGCATTGACGGTGCGCACCAGCAGCACCGTCCGGTCCAGCGCTTCGGGCGATGACGACGAGAACCAGTGCATGATGTCGTAGTACGGGCCTGGGTAGCCGCCGTTGTCGAGATGCCATGTGGTAGTCATTTGGTCGACAGGTATCTTGTACAAGCAGCTGGCCGGCTGGTTCGGCTTGAAGGCGAAGCACTGCTCCCCTACCGCTCGCGCGGGCACCTCGACGATCGGCTGCGACGGGTCGCCGTCGACGTATCCGACGATCTGACAGTGGTCGCCGATGGGTGTGGGGCAAAGGATGGACGCGATGTGGAATTCATCGTCGGGGCCGCCACCGGTGGGCGACGAGACAATCCAGCAGAACGCCGTGACGGCGCCGCCAAGCACGATCAGCACCGGCAGCAGGAAGCGCTTCAGCGCCTGCGGGGTCTTCACCCTCACGCCATACCGTCCTTCCGCCGTCCTAGAACCATAATCAAGCTAGCACACCTGCCCCGTCATCATCCGACGATTCGACGCCCGCATCCGCCGATCGTCCGATCGCCAACAGGTGCACCACGACGCCGAGCAGCGGCCCGCAGAGCACTGCCACCACCACGCGCCACTCCGGCGGCAGCGGCAGTAGAAACAGGCCCGCGACGGCGGCGGACGCGCCAACCCACCAGCCGGCCAAGTATGCCCGATGGGCTGAAATGGCGATGGCGGCGGTGCCCGTCAGCGTCAGCAACGCGATGGACGTGGCCGCGAACGTCAGCCAGCCCATCAGCAGGCGCGGCGGCACGTACTGGGCCCCGTACAGCAGTCGCATGACGAACGGCCCGAACGCCACCATCACGGCGGCAAGCACTGCCCCGAGGGCGACAATGGCCAACATCGGCTTGACAAGGGCTTTTGGTCCACTGTTACGGCGTGCGACGAACGCCGAGATTGCGACACCCTGAAACACGGCCATCGGCATCATCAGCGGCGCCCGTGTCAGCTGGATCGCCAGCAGCAGCGTCGCCAACCCCACCGCCGTCATCCGATCGGCGAGGGCCAAGCGCGTCAGCACCGGGAACCCGTTGATCAGCACAGCCCCGGCCCCGGCTGCTACCATTGCCAGCGCCCCGTTGCCCAGCAAACGCCGAAGGGCAACGTCGCCCCTAGCCCCCACCCCGATTCGCACCGGACGCCAGAACGTTGCCAGGGGCAGCCAAATCAGGGCGGGCAGCGCGGCCGCTAGTTGCAGCGGCACCAGCCCGCCCAGCGTCAGGCCGACGGCCAACACCGTCACCAAACGGACGGCCGGCTCGATGGCGCCGAGTCCGGCCACTGTGGTCCAGTCCAGGCGCCCGGCTCGTGCGCCAAGTATGGTCAGGAGGCAGCCGTACGACACGGCGATGACCAGGCTGACGGCTACCACGACCGGTGCCACACCCGGTAGCGGATGACCGCCGAAGACAGCGATGACGCCCAGTACAGCCGCAACAATCAACGCCCCGGCCCCGCCCAGTAGCAGCGGCATCAGTATCACACGGGCCTGCCCGGCGTCACCCGATGTGCGTAGCGAGCCGACCGCCCGCGTGGCCTCGTTCTGCACGCCGTTCATTACCTGTGAGACGCCGAACAGCAGCGACCAGAAAACCAGGAACTTGACGTTGTCCTCGACGCTCAGCACCCGCGCCGCGACCACCGTCACCGCGACGGTGATTAGCGCGGCCAGCACGCTAACCGACAGCACCATAAGCGAGTGCCCGCCGGAGATGACCCCGCCGAGACGCCCCGAACGTTTCGTCCCAGGGTCGTGTGACGACGCCAAAGGCTCAGTCACCGTCCGCGTCCCCCGCCGGCGTCGTCCCGTCGGCCGCGTCACGTTCATTCAGCCGCTCGATCTGCTCGCGGGCGATGGCCGCTTCTTCGGCCAGACGACGGATCTTGTCCTCCTGCCCCGAAAGCTCCAGCGACAGGTGCAGCACGATGGCCAGCAGAAGGACGATGGCCAGCGTGAACAGCAGGTTGGCCGGCACCTGGACGCCGACGGCATGTGCGAGGAAGCCCAGCAGCGAGGGCCACGCGGCCAAGACGATCAGGACGACGCCGACGACCACCCATAGGGCGGCGTACTTCTCCTTGAGGCGGCGTGACCGCAGCAACGAGAAGATGCCGATAAGCACCAGCGCCGCCAGGACGATGAAGAAGATAGTGCCCCTCATCAGTCGGCCTCCTCCCCGCGCACGGGACGGCGCGTCATCGCAATGAACAGGGCGAAGAAGGCCCTGACAAGGTACATCGCAGCTTTAAGCGGGCTGCTGGACGGCCGTCCGCCCTGCCGCACGCGCATCTCGGTGGGCACCTGCGTCACCGTCAGGCCGGACCTGATGGCCACAACCAGCGAGTCGACGGTGTCGCCCAGGTACTCG